>Ga0307509_10008788_pt1 | contig 12774 bp, 9 predicted proteins | sample 10_EM_MG_FD_202245 | JGI IMG/M metagenome (GOLD analysis project Ga0307509, IMG submission 202245) | Populus trichocarpa ectomycorrhiza microbial communities from riparian zone in the Pacific Northwest, United States - 10_EM | ecosystem: Host-associated > Plants > Roots > Unclassified | place...
TATTTGTTATCTTGTTCACTTTTAATACTTTGCTTGTTAAATGGTTAATCTAGATTTATGTTGTATAACCCTTGGTACAACAAATACTTAGCACTTTCATAGCCCAACCGTATGGTATAACCGATACCTGTGCTATGAAAGGAACTTGATTTGTTGTTAACATAACTTATAATCATGAATACCTGACAACATTTACAAGTATTAGCATTATTCGAATAAGATAACTAATGTAATCATGTTAACAATTTATAATCCGATTGGAATCTCCTTTGTGTGTGGTTTCTAGTTGAGTAATAAAAAGAGTTTATACTATACTTGTTTGAAATACCATTAGTGGATCCTCTAACCTTGACAATTATTTTATCCTTGTTTAATCCTTATATCAATATCACATCTCAAAGCTCTCTTCAACTCCATTTCTGTTATTATCTGTTTCTTTATTTGTAGTTTATACGGTTAACCTCCCTGTGGTTCGACCCCGGTCATGCCGAGTTATTTATTACTTCGACACTCCTACACTTGGGAGAAGACATCAACTCTTTGGTCGTGTCATTACACCAAGGAAAACGGCCTCCGGAGACTCCCGCAAAAACTTTTGTGCGGTCCAACAGTCAGATCAAAAGTTATGGCCCTTTTAAATTGTTATTCAGGTTTGACTGACAAGACCACCTCATCACCAAGTAGCGATTCCATAGCTACTCCAAGGAAAATGGCCTCCAGAAACTTCTGTAAAAACATTTGAGCGATATCCAATGGTCGGATCAAAAGTTATGGCACTTTTGAGCCGTTACTCTCTTCTACCGACTAGACCTCCTCGTCACCGAGTAGCGATTTCATAGTTACACCAAGGAAAACAGCCTTTGGAAACTCCTAAAAAAAATTTGTGCAATCCAACGATCAGATCAAAAGTTATGGCCTTTTTGAGTCATTATTCAGGTCTGGCTGACAAGACCTTCTCGTCACCGAGTAGCGATTCCATACCTACTCTAAGGAAAACGGCCTTCAAGACCTCTTTTAAAAATTTAAGGGTGATCCAATGGTCGAATCAAAAGTAGTGGCCCTTTTGAGCCATTACTCAAGTCTGGCCGATAAGACCTCCTCATCACCAAGTAGCGATTACATAGCTACTGCAAGGAGAACAGTCTTCATAAACTCTAGTAAAAATTTGAGCGCGATCAACGGTCATATCAAAAGTTATGGCCTTTTGAGCCCTTACTCTAGTTTAGCCCGATAAGACCTCCTTGTCACCAAGTTATAATTCCAAAGCTACTTCATAGAAAATGACCTCTGGAAACCCCTATAAAATTTTAAGGCCGATCCAACGGTCAGATCAAAGTTATGGCCCTTTTAAGTCGTTACTCTAGTCTGGCTCGACCAAACCTCATTATGAGCAAGTAGCGATTCCATAGCTACACTAAGAAAAACGACCTCCGGAAACTCCTGTAAACATTTGTGTGCAATCCAACAGTCGGATAAAAAGTTATGGCACTTTGGAGTTGTTACTCAGGTCTGGTCGACAAGATCTCCTCGTCACCGAGTAGTGATTCCATAGCTACTCCAAGGAAAATGGCCTCCGGAAACTCTTGTAAAAATTCGAGCTCGATACAAACGTCGAATCAAAAGTTATAACCCTTTTGAGACGTTACTCTAGTCTAGCCCAACAAGACCTATTTGTCACTGAGTAGTGATTCCACACCTACTCCAAGGAAAACAGCCTCTAGAAACTCTAAGAAATATTTAAGGGCGATCCAACGGTCGGATCAAAAGTTATGGCCTTTTTGAGCTGTTATTCTAGTCTGGCCTGACCAGACCTCCTCGTCACCAAGTAGCAATTCCATAGATACTCCAAGAAAAACAGCCTCTATAAACTCCAGTAAACATTTGAGCGGGATCCAATAGTCGAATCAAAAGTTTTGGCCCTTTTGAGCCGTTATTCTAGTCTAGCCTGACCCGACCTCCTCGTCACCGAGTAGCGATTCCATAGGTACTCCAAGAAAAACATTTCGTAACAATTTAGCCTTCATTATAACACAATAAAAATCTTTCATAGTACTCATACAAATATTTTGTAATGATTTAACATTCATTATATCATAATAGTAGATCCTTCGTGAAAATCGTACAACCGTTTCGTAACAATTTAGCATTCATTATAACACAATATAATTTTTTTCATAGTAGTCGTACAAACATTTCATAACAATTCAACATTCATTATATCACAATAGTAGATCCTTTGTGATTTTCATACCAATACTCCTTGACAGTTTAGTACTAGCTATAACACAATAAAAAAAAAACCTTCGTAATAATTCCACTTTGGGAAATTAACATTTTGCTGGAAGGGGTGGAAGCCACCTACCAGTTCATCTCGTGGGGTGTCTTTGTCCGGTCAAAGTTTTTGATCCCGGTCGCACCACCTAACACATCAATAATCACAAATCAGCACATTCGCATTTGATAGTCACATAACTCGTCACCATACATATTTTAAGAATACATATGTTTGCATTTAAGTGTTCCACATATTACACAGTCATACCATGAAATCATTACAAATGTTTAAGACTTTAAGTCATTTCTGACATGGAAGTCTGTCGTAGAAAATCGTTAGCGAAAGCTGACTCGCTGGTAACACAGAATTCGGCAGCGAAACTTATTCGTTGGTGACACAGAATTCAGCAGCGAAAACTGGTTCGCTTGTGATACAAAACTCAGCAGCGAAATTGATTCACTGATGACATAAGATTCGACAGCGAAAACTAATTTGTTGGTGATACAGAATTCGACAGTGAAACTGATTCGTTGGTGTCATAGGATTCGGTAGCGAAAACTGATTCACTGGTGACACAGGATTCGGCTGCAAAAACTGGTTAGCTGGAAGCGCAAACTCGTCAGCAAAAACTAGTTTGCTGGTGACGCAGATTCGTCAGCGCAATTCGTTCCTACAATTGACGCATGAAATCATCAGTGCACTTAGTCTATTGTTGGACTTGGAAATCGTTGGTGGAAATTGAGTCGCTGCAGACCCAAAAATATCAGCACGATCCAGATCTACAGCTGATACTGAATTTATTAGTGCACACATCCTACTATTGATATCAAAATCATTGACGAAAACTGAGTCGCTGCCAACTTAAAAATTGTCAGCGCGATTCAGTTCTACAGTTGACGCTGAATTCGTCAGCGCACACATGTCCTACTGTCAACAAAGAAATCATTGATGAAACTGAGTCGCTACCAACTAGAAATCATGAACGCAATCATCTCTACGGCTAACGTATAAACATGGAATTCATCACTAACATCTAGGTCGCTGGTAACACAAAATCATCAGCATACTCATTTGCGGCTGATGCAATGAACTCAGGATTTGACAACGATAACTATCATTGTTGAATCAGGAATCGTTGACAAAACCTAAGTCGCTGCCAACTCAGAAATTGTCAACGACACTGCTTCTACGGCTGTCACATAAATTCATCAGCACACGCACACAACCATGTTTTCTGTGTTTTCAATTGCATCATGTCGAATTCATCAACACAAATTAATAATCAAATCACATCATGTAAGGGTACTATTTTCATCATATGTCTTGTCCCTCTGAGGATCATGCAAGGTTCTTCCATTGTCTCCTCAATTCTTATAGCCGGTATTACTGCCCATTTCTTTTAGTTAGATATGCAAATCATCATATTCCTCACAAGCATAATCACAACAACAATTCACAATTACACATCCATTTCCATGATTCACAATCATACATGTCCATTCATCATACATGAAACCAAAGCATTAATCATAATGTAATTCTTATTTCAGCTCCAGCATATGGGTTATTAACACACAATTTTGGACTTAATATCAAACCAACACATTTTCATACAAGTTCTTCAACTACATATACAGAATTCATGTCATTAACATATGTACAATTTCTATTTCGATTTCATATGATCAAACAACTATAACAAGGTCATTGTAACAACTCTAATTATATAAACCCAAATTATATGATATAAATTCATAGTTACCAATTTATATATATATTATTGAAATTTCGGCAGAATTTCCTCTGTATTCTTTGATACCAAGTTATCGACTCAAAGATTTCTCAACCTGTAACATCAATCAAATTCTCGTCCCATCATTTGGACTTCCAAAACACAAGCATATAACAATATCTCATTTATTTTTGCTATAGAACAATTAGTTAAAGCTAAATAATTCATAGCATGCATCGTTTGTTTGTTTGTTTGTTTTTTAATATTTGTGCTCAAAATATGTAAACAGCCAACCATACATCTATCCTAAAAATAACATCATAAATACATCATATATAAGTCAATAAGTTAAACATTACAGTTCCTAAGCATAAAGGTGTATTACAAAAAAATATTAATTCTATCAATTACATCAATTACTTAACAAAATATTTATCCAGGCATCTACTTTCTGGTTCGAGGGTGCGAAGTACCTAAAAACATGATCACATTTAAACATTATTAAAAATTCCACATTTCAACAAACAATTAATTAAGGAATAACTATGCATGTACGTTGAAGTAATTCTCACCTCATTGAATGAATTATCTTATCCTTAATAGTTTAATAATTTCATAAATTCTTTTCCGGATAAAAAGATATAATTTACACAAAAAAAATACCAAGAGTGTCTCTAATAGAACCCACATATTTAACTTCCATATAAATTAATTAAGCTCACTATTTATCTATTACACCGATTAATTATCTCATTAACCCAGAAGTTTATTCTCTGAACATGTCTATTCATCAAAACAATATTTCCAGTAACCAGGAAATAAGTTCCTCAACTCACCCATTCAACAGGGCATTATTACTAGTAACCAGTAAATTTTTTTCTCTACTTGCCCATTCAACAAGGCATTATTTCCAGTAACCAGAATTCAACAGGGCATTATTCCCAATAACCAGGAAATAATCCCCTTGACCCGCCCATTCAACAAGGCATTATTTCCAGTAACCAAGAAATAATCTCCTCGACTCGCCCATTCAACAGGGCATTATTTTCAGTAACCCATTCAACAGGGCATTATTTTGTCTTTCCCTCTCTTTTTTTTTCTTTTAATCTTTATACCAAAAATCACAATCTACAAAAATTTCTTCTACTATCAGTTAAAATAAGCTATTTAATTACTTTAAGGTGTCCAACATCTACCTGGTGTCTGTGTGCATGAAGAGGTCCCTTGTTGCTGATTAGTACTTAAAAGTGTATTTTTATCAAGGTTTTATATCATCATATTGCACTTAAAATATCATTAAATTCCCTAAATTAAGCATGTTTTATAATAACATGTCTAATAATATAAGATACCTTTAATTTTATGGTAAATGTTCATCTTAAATGCAGGCCTATCACATAAATCAAAGGATTGATTGATGAGTTCAACTACTGAAATTGAGAAGACAAAGAAAGCGTTAAGCTTAGAAAAGATATGCTAGTTCAGTCCAAACTGGAACACTGTTCAGTCATTAGGTGAGTAGATCTTGGATTTTAATTTGGTTTATATGGATAGAAAGCTAAGACATAGGCCTAAAACATTCATGAGGAGTCAAAGACTAAATTCTGCTGTTTGGAAGTCCAAATCTTAGCAACAACGAAGAAGTCGGAATCTATCCTGCAGCTCAGACATTGTTCAGTGTTCAGCCCATATCTCGAGTTTTAGAAGTCCAAATGCACCGATTATTTTTTGTTGGAAAGCTGAGACAATTTCCTAGAACTTTCATGAGGACAATCTATTCAAATTCTGACGTTAGCAATGATGGTTTGTTCAGACAAGAAGATAAGGATTGTCACCAAGTCAAGATGTGGCCACCCACTTAACAATTAGTCATCAAATCAATAGTTCTAAATTTTGGCCTATAAAAGGAGGCATTTGCATGCATTAAGGCATCTTGGTTTTCATATCAAGATCATGCTCTTGCTTCCTTTCTTTATATTTTTGTAATGCTTAAGTTTTGCTTTCATTAATATCTTGTTTATGCCTTTCATTTCCTTTCCTTTACTTAGTTAACTTATAGCTTATTTATGTTCTTATCTTGTTTATTTATGTTTCTTTCTTTCATTATGTTTAGTTAAGTTTTTTATGTCAAGGTGAAAAGGTTACACTAATGGTGTAAGAATAAGTATAATATAAACTCAACATGGACTTTAATGTTTAATACTAACATGTTTTGTATTTGTTATCTTGTGTTCACTTTTAATACTTTGCTTGTTAAATGGTTAATCTAGATTTATGTTGTATAACCCTTGGTATAACAAATACTTGGCACTTTCATAGCCCAGACTGTATGGTATAACCGACACCTGTGCTATGAAAGGAACTTGATTTGTTGTTAACATAACTTATAATCATGAATACCTGACAACATTTACAAGTATTAGCATTATTCGAATAAGATAACTAATGTAATCATGTTAACAATTTATAATCCAATTGGAACCTCCTTTGTGTGTGGTTTCCAGTTGAATAATAAGAGTTTATACTATACTTATTTGAAATATCATTAGTGGATCCTCTAACCTTGACAATTGTTTTTATCATTGTTTAATCCTTATATCAATATCACATCTCAAAACTCTCTTTATTATTATTATTATTATTATTATTATTATTATTATTATTGTTGTTGTTGTTGTTCTTGTTCTTGTTCTTGTTCTTGTTCTTGTATTATTGTTATTTATAATTTATATAGTTAACCTCCCTATGGTTCAACCCCGGTCTTGCCAGGTTATTTATTACTTCGACACTCCTGCACTTGGAAGAAGACGTCAATCTTTTGGTCATGTCAGGTCCTGCAGCCTCCTCTGTATCAACACAATTTACTATGTTATTTTTCATTTATTTGTACCGGTAAAATTCTAATACCAATTATATATTTATTGATTATACTCAACACCCTTAATTAAGCTTAATTGAATCATTCAATTATTTATTTACAAAAGTCATTATTCAATTTAACCTATCAACATCAATTATCTTCAATATGGCAAGATCTCTCAATAATATTATCAAAACTCAATTTTTTTTCTAATTTTCTTCTTTTAACCGAAATTAACCTAAGGAAGAAAGTAAAGGTTTTGTTTTTCTTCTCTCTTTGAAAAATTCTTACTCCTTTCATAATAATAACACTTATAAACCTATTTCTTCCCATATTTTCCAAACAATTGTATTAAAACCTCAAATCCCCTAATTATTTCCTCTTTTGGCCGAAAGTTCAATCAAAAGGGGAGGAAAAAAATTTTGTTTCTTTTATTTAAAATTAAACACTTATCCAATCTTAATACATGTATTCTAACATGGTTCAATCATAATTTGCATCATTCCCATAATCTATAACATAAACCCACAGTTTCACATAATCACAATTCTACATAAACCTTCATCAAACATAAAATTAGAGGAATAAATTATTTGGAGCATGTTATTTACCTCACTTTGATAAGGATTTAAGGAAAGAATGTAAGAAAAAATCAAGTTTTCTTCTTCTCCCTCTTCAAACCGTAGCTTGAATTTCTTCTTCCAAAGCACTCACCACCTTAAAATCACCCCCTTTTGATGTTTAACTAAGTTAATCACTCTAATTACTCACTTTAATTGGTGAAATTAACAAGAATTTGTGTAGACAGATCACACAATTTCTCTCCCTCTCTTGGTTTCAAACTCTCAGCTAAAATAGAGAAAAATTGGAGTCTAGGTTATATTTATTTACACATTGGCCTTCATTACTTCTTATTTCTATTTTTGTCACTTAATTCTTCTTTTTACTTAATTACACCACAACGCCTTACCTTTTATTCAATTGTGTCCATTTATAATACCTGAAATCCTTTTATTTAACCTATTCGGTATTTTATTTTGTTCAGATTATAATTTATCAAGTTTTCACAGTCATCATCTTTGCATTTTATCCCTGTAACTTATATTCTATCCAGCCCTCACTATAGTCGGCCATCTGTCCAAGTTTGTGCATTCAAAACCATTCATGTTCATTCATTTTTCTTTTGTAAGAATCTGCACTTGTTCCCCTTGTTCATTATTCTACTTAGGTTCTTTATATTTGGTTGTTTTGTTTGGAATTAGAATGTAAGAACCCTAAGTTTAAGTTAGTCCTTCTCTCTATTCCAAAATTTAGGGTAACAACCATCCAAGAGAATGGTGTTAGTCTTACCTCACATTTTTATACAGCCCTAGTGTAAGGTTTAGTGGTTTCTTCTTCTTCTTCTTTTTATGTTCGGTTTTCTTCCCTCCTTCTCCTATTTTCCAACCGGTCCTAGGCTCCTTCTTCTTCCTTGTTTTCAGTTATCCATCCTTTTCTCTAACTCTCCCTTCTCTCTCACGCTCAAGGAGGTGAAATGCAGGCTGGTTGGGTTCGGTTTTCACCTTGAGAAAGGGTGTGTGTGTTCTAGTAATGGTTGTTGCCGGTTCTAGGAAAAGGTTTAGGCCCCTTTTTCCTCCATGTTTTTGGTCACTTCTCTTTCCCTCTAACTATCTTCTCACTTAGCACCCAAGGAGATTGACATGCGGCTAGTCGATTTCAGCTCTTTTTTTTTTTTTGGAGAGAGGTTGTTTTAGCATAGTTGCAGCTAGACTTTAGGGAGAAGAAGGCTCACCTTCTCTCTCCCTCCTTGCATTTATACCCCCCTTTTAAATGAGGTAGGGGTGTTTGGGTGCTGGTCACGGCTGTTCTTATCTCTCTTTTGGGTTATCTTAGGGCTATTTTATCCACCATAAATCCTAATCTAGGATAAGTCGGTTTTTCCCCAGCATTTTTCTTAGAGCAAGTTGGCATGCTACCTCTAATTCCCTCCTAGCATGAGCTGGCCTAATATAAATTTTTATTGGGTGTTACAAATAGAAATGACATTCCTTTACTCTAATTAGTAAAAATTTGGTTTTCCAAGAATTTCTCCATAAAGAATATAGGAGAAGTATATTAGGAATAAGGATCTATAGAGATAGATGTAGAAGATTACTTGGATTGTTCCAGTCCACGTACATAGACAAGATGCTACAATGATTTTGTATGGAAGAATCCAAGAGATAATATTTACCTATTTCATAAGAAATATGCCTCTCCAAATATATGTGTTCAAAGACACAGATTGGGAGAGATAAGATGGAAAATATCCCTTATGCTTCGACTATAGGATCTATTGTGTATGTGATGTTATGTATAAAACCAAATGTATCCTATACTTTGAGTATAACAAGTAAATACCAATCTAATCTAGATAAGAGTCACTAGAAGATAGTTGAAAACATTCTTAAGTACTTAAGAAGAACTAATAATGTTTTTATGATCTATGAAGGACATGAACTAAAAGTTCATGGTTTATCATATGCTAGTTTTTAATTAGATATCGATGACAATAAATCTCAGTCAGAATAGGTTTTTACTTTAAATGGTGGTGGTGTGAGCTAGAAGAGTTCCAAACAAGATACCACAGTTGATTCTACAACTGAAGCTGAATACATCTCTGCATCTGAGGCTACAAAAGAGGTTGTTTGGATCAAGAAATTTATCATTGAACTAGGTATGGATTCCGGCATTATTGATCCAATAACCATGTAATATAATAACAATGGAGTCATTACTCAAGCAAAACAACCAAGGTCTCATCAAATATCTAAACATGTACTTAGACGATTCCATTTTATTAGAGAAATCATAAAGAGGAAAGATATAAAGATAGAACGAGTATCCACTGAAAAGAATCTTGCAAATCCTCTTACTAAAGCATTGTCCTAACATAAACATGATCACCATATTGAGGGATAAGGTATTAGATAATGAATGATTGGTTTTAGTACAAGTGGGAGATTGTTAGTGAATATATCCTGTAACCAATCGGTTGGTTACATATAGCACTGATTTTATTCATGTAAAACATATTTATTATTAATAAAGGTTTTTTATCTTTAATATTTATTTATATTTGATTAATATATCTAATATTTGATTAATGAATATAGAGTAAAGATAAAGTCCATGGGACAAAAATGATTTGCAAAGAAAATTATAAAGTTGTTATAATTATGAGATTCTTATTGTATCAAATCATTGTTCTTAAATGTTCCTGATCAATGTTCTATTAAGATTGAATATTAATTAAAATTTTTGAGATTGGTGCTTATTATATTCTTTCCTTTATGAAAAAAAAAGCAGTTGCTCTCATAAAATGAGGTATAAGGGATACATAAGACTAATATGCAATGTTTATCAGATGACATATACATTGAACTGATCCGTAAGAGAATTCTATAAGAAAAGATCATTTATGTCTATGAAAAGGCTCTCGTTATAGTTGTTATGCTTTGATCTTGACTATATATTATTCTAATCAAGGGTAATAAATAGGTAAATATTGGGTATAGCATAAACTATATAAAGGTATTTGAGTAATCAAAAGAGGATTCATCACCCTAAATGAATTAGAAAAAATGTTTTATCTGTTCTCAAATAGTATTGGTTGTGAAATCTTTGACCAAGGTAGAATGAGTTTTGAAAAGACTTTCAAAATCTTATTCAAAGAATCAATTATTATAATGTTAAGAACTATAGCGATTTAACAAACTAGACATACTCTATACTAGACATTATACTTGATCTTCAAATATAAATCAATCAATTATTGACTTGATAATAAATTAAATTATTTAATTTACTTAATCTTATTTTATTTAGGATTATGATTTATATTTGGATTAACTTATTAAGGAACTTAATGGGTCATACATATAAGAATCACAGATCAGAAATTAAAACGGGATAATTAATCAAGTATGACTTGATTATAAATAAATTTTAAAAATTAAAGACTGGAATGTAATTAATATAACGTATTACAATTTTAGACCTATAAAGACAAATCAAGTAAAGGCAATTCATGTTGGGAAGAAGCGTCAATATAACCAAATTCTCAATCCACAAGTTTCAAAAAAAATTGACAATTAAAAATAGAGTCAATCATTCAACAAAAGTTAGATACAAAACTTATATAAACACATAATAGAAGAAATTTTTACATGAAAAAACTCGATGGGGAAAAAACAAGGGATTATATTACATTTAAACTCTTCTACTAATTCAAAGAATAGGATCACAAGGTTCTTCCCTAGCTCAGTTAAAGAATATACATCAAGTCACTAATTTCATCATTACAATGATGAATTCTATCAACAATAACAAATGACCTTCCAATTAAGAGTTAGATATCTCCAATAAGGTTTTTTAAAAATACTCAAAGGTGGAAACTTCTCAATGATCACACCTCTAAGTTGAAGAGCTCATCACTGGAAATAACATATCAAAATCTATCTTAATCATATAACAAATCACCTTCCAATTAAGACACGAAGATAAATAACATATTTTTTCTTTACTCTCTCACTTTTTAGCCAAAATCTTTCTCTCTTTTCTTTTCTTTTTTTTTAAATAAGTTAGCTCACAATGAAAATAAACAATTAGATTGGGTGAAAAGATGAAAGGAAGAGAACTTCAAGCTATGACTCTTTCACTTCAAAATAGAATGTTTTCATGGTGTTTTAATAAGGAACAATTAGGCGCACAAATTTTTGCGAAAGTAGAATGTACGTTTGGCAACCTCTCGAGCACTTCGGCTAAGAATGTTCGTAGAGGATATTAGAGAAAGGCAATGAGCGTGCTACAATCAGCACATTTGTGAAACAAACTATGTGTATTTCGTTAAAAAAAAATAAAGTATATTATTTCGTCAATAGTTAAAAAATAAAAAAGGTAATAAGCAAAAATAGCCGTGTGGTGGCATGGAGTTCACATATGTGGGCATCAAGACTCTTGAAATTTCAGCTTTTACCTGAAGACTTAAGATATGACACTTGTATTGCATCCATTGTTTGGTTTTCAATGGTGGGTTGGAAAATTCATTCTGATTATTTTCCTGAAGACTTGCAAAAATGAATTGTTTGCTGACGTAACCTTAGATTTTCGTTCATTATTTTCCTTCTCTTTTTCCTTTTCATTATGTTGGGAGATTGTGAGAACCATAGACCAATATCAGTATCCCACCACATGAGCCAATGATAATGTTATATATTCCTTCAATTTTTTTATATGAGGTTTCATGTCAATCTGATGGAAATAAAATTATTACATTGCCACCTCTTGTTCATGAAACCTCTAAAATTATCATCATATATCATGATTTATGATGAGAATTAAATTCTCTAAATCACTAAAACTGAAAAATAGTTTTGAAATATAGAGTTATCATCAACCGAAGCAGAAACGTGAGGACATACAGCCAGTTCTCATATAAAAATATTTTACAAGGAGTACATCACAATAAATAAATAAAGAATCGTTTAATTGTAGAATATATATTTTAAAAAACTAGCAATTCATTTAATTGTTATATACTTCTACAAGAATGGGATAATGGGAAATGAAAAGAAAAAAGAAGTTGGTAACTGGTGGAGCCGGCCTATAAGCTTTGTCCGTATTTTTTAAAATATTTTTTTAAAAAGAAATTATATTAAAATAATATTTAATATTTTTAATTTTTAATATCAACACATTAAAACAATAATAAAAAATATTAAAAATATTAATTTTAATTTTTTTCAAAAAAAATCAAAACTTTAGAAAAATATGATCCAACTGCACTCTCAAATAGTATCTTAGTGTGTGTTAGATATTGTGATAGGTTTTATGATTACGGTTTTAAAAAATAAGTTTTAAAAAGTA
>Ga0307509_10008789_pt1 | contig 12773 bp, 12 predicted proteins | sample 10_EM_MG_FD_202245 | JGI IMG/M metagenome (GOLD analysis project Ga0307509, IMG submission 202245) | Populus trichocarpa ectomycorrhiza microbial communities from riparian zone in the Pacific Northwest, United States - 10_EM | ecosystem: Host-associated > Plants > Roots > Unclassified | place...
GGATTTCTTCTCCCCTTCCGGCAGATTACCCTGCACCGTGCAGCTACCCCCATCATAAATCCCTTTTCTTCCATATTATACATATTTTTAGGTAATATATCATGGGATTTGATGACCCGTTGTAGCTATCAATTTTCTTAGCATCTATTGTATAAAATAATAGATAGATTTACCTTGGATAAATAGTCTTTAATTACCGCTGGATTTTCAGCAAATGCTCTCTGCCTTTCCAGCCTTGCAGTGAACTTAGACGAAAGTTCTGGGTTACGGTTGAGGAACCTGGTAAGCCAGTGCTTTCCCAGCCTCCGACCACAATTTCTTTTTTTTACTAAGTACTCAGCCATTTCATGAACCAGTGGAAGCTTTAAGGGAAATCACCAGTCATCCATTCGAGTACACCAGTTAACTATTGTCTTTTCTTCCTACACTGATAGGAGTTGCTGTCCCCGGTGGCTTTCATGGCGATCTTGGGCACCATTGACTCGGTCTCGCAGGGTTGTCCATGGGATACCGTAGGCCTCTGCAGATGCTCGGAGGGAGGGCTTTGAGGAGCTTTGGTAATGGTTAATCGCCAAAGTAATGAATTTTTCTCGCCCCTTCAGGTCTGTTCGTCTTGGGCGAGGCATTCCACGGTTACATCGTTGCTTCCTTCTGGCTACCCCGCTCAAAATCTTCTATCTACATGCGATAAAGTCATGACATTCTTGGCGCCAAGTGCTGTGCGGAATCCCTGTCATGGGCGGTTTCCCCATGCGATACGTTAGTGTGTGGTTTTTGGCTAATGCGAAATAACTTTCGTGTTTTTGTTGCAATGTTTTTGGTTTTGTTGGTTCTATCGTCAATCACCGGCACCTCCTACACCCATATCCCAATCCATGTGAATCTATTAGAATATGCTAGAAGTATATGGAAGCTGCACGAACGAGCTTTGGGTATTCGATCAACGGTGCGAATTGCGGCGTAGATTCGGTGAGGAAAAGAGGGGTAGATTCGGTGAGAAAAGGAGGGGTAGATTCGGTGAAGAAAAGAGGGGCAGATGTGGTGAGGGAAATGAGGGGTAGCGAGATCATACGATATCTGGTGGAAATGGTCTGAGGATATAGGAACTACTCCTGCCTGAGTAGTATTAGTTTTTTGTACTTAAGGGCCAGGTTCACGCACAGCTGTAGAAGTCAGGTCAGCGAAAAGGTTTCTGCACCTCATATAGTTTTGCTTCTTGTCTCCCGCACTTCTTTTACACAGTTCGCATGGAGCCCAAATTATAAGAGGTTCGGTAGCGATTTGGTCGTTATAAGCCTCCGTACACGTATAGTATTTCCCTTTTCTAAGCAAACTGCGTGTCTGAAGTTGGTTTGTGGCCGGGAGGGTTGGTAGCGAGGGATAGAAAGGAAGAAAGGAGAAGCAGGTACTGTCAATAGTTTACTGGCAGGGGAAACGAGTTGAATAAGAGGAAGAAAAATGATTACACAGTATAACTAAACTCTGTCATGGTAAATCATCACCAGGGTTCCGAATGGTCTAAGGGGTCAAGTCTTGGAGGCAGGACCAGGCTGGCCAGTCCTGGTGATGGCAATGACTGGACCTGACTAGCTCGGGTGGTCCAGTCCGGTTTGGACTGGTCCCAGACCAGTCTTGATAAAACATCACATGAGAGTCTGAATGGCACCTAGGGCAACGCTCGCTAAGAATAGAAGCATAGCTATACAAGGATCTTAAATTCGCTTGTCAGGTTTTAAATCAACACCCCCTCACTCAATACAAGTTGATAGAACATCCTGATGAGGATAATATGCCATGGAAATGCGGTTACCTGATGGATAAGTGGCATCGAATACGGGTATTGTGGCATGTGGTCATGTAATATCACTCACTTAGAGAACCAAAAATAGTTGGATACTGGAGAACCTATTTTCGCCACCCCTAATATAAGTGAGGGACTACCAGCTTATAATCCATGGACAAGCGCATGCTTCTCCCCCCCTATTTACCTCACGGACGAAAATTGCACTTTTTTCCACTCCAAGATTTTTGCACTTACCCCTCTTTAAAGAAAAATAACTGCCGCAAACCTGGGAAATGGCATGCCCCAGGGATGAGATGGATGTGCAGGATGACCCCTCTTCCCCGTTATCTACTCCCACTCGTCAAGGTGGGAGGAAAGGGGAAGAGGAGGGCGATGTTGACGAAAATTCGAAGGAACTTAACCAAGTTGTGATGCACTGGCTTCGAGCAGACGGTCTGAGTGCTGCAAACCCCATCATGAAACAAATATTATCGTTTCCCACAGACAGATACACCGAGGCGGAATACCCAATGACAACTTTGATGGTCAGTCTGGTACGACAAGTCCAGGAGCTGACGGTGACGGTTCAAAATTTAACCAGGATGGTGTCTGACCCCAAACCTGAAGGAGCTCCCACAGGAACGACGACAAGGCAGCAATCAGAACCAGCCGTTAAATCATACGCAAGAGCAGCTGCACAGGCGCCGCAGAACGCCACCGTTGCAACCCCAGCTAAAGGAAAAAGAAAAGCGGAGGTGGGACCCCCACCACCAAAGCAACAAACAACCAAGATAGCAAAAAAGGCGCACGAACAACAGGCAATCAGCCAACCGAAAGGAAAGAACAATAGCCCAAAACCCAAACAGGTCGTGAATGTTGCCAGAAGAAAGCTATTTGCGACCAGAACAACTGCGAAACCCCTTGCCGACCCGGCCAGAGAGGAAGCGAGGATCTCATTGCCTTTGGCGACAGTCCTGACGGGCTGCGAGTGCAAGGCACCTACCAATCTCCAGGTTTTTACCAACAAAGCCGACGGCACGATTACCCTGACCGCCCCAGCTGGTACGGATTCAGGGCAGTATGTGAAATACATCGACAAGATTACGGCAGCCCTGAACGGGACGATCGGCGCCGACTAACCGCGGTACCTACCGTTTAGAAGGGCACCCACCGATGTGGACCTCATAATTCACGCAGTGTCGCTTACCGCAATCCCGAACAACGAGAAGAACCTGGAAGCAGAAGTCAAAAGGACCTTCAATGTCACACACAAATTCGAGATAGCTGGAGCGAAGTTCCTGAAACCAACGGAGGAGGACAGGAAGGACAAGAAAGCGACCTCGATAATAATCAGGGTACCAGAAGCGGAGGTTGACAACATTACACCGTCGGTCCTGTTTATGGGAAAATACAAGACATCAGCTGTGATGTGGCAAGCGTCGGCCACTACACAATGCCATAAATGTTGGAAGTTTGGGCACCTGTTAGCAGGCTGCAAAGCTCGTGGGGAAATATGCCCGATCTGCTCCAAAGCGCATACCCAGAGGGAGCATAAATGCCACCAAACAGCATGCAGCGGCCACAGGAGGGTAATTCCGGGCTGCTGCCTAATGACCCCTGCCAAATATCGAGCATGTGGAGGCCTACACTCCGCCCTAGACAATAACTGCCCCGAGAAGTTGAGAGTGAAAGAAGCTGCGAAGAAGAAGTACGATCTGCGGATGGCCTCCCTTGCCGGAAACAGTCGGACTGAGCGAACCACTCAAGATTAGGCCGTTGGGCCAGTATGAGGGGAAATAGCACTCAAAACACATTACCGAGAAGATGGAGAATAAAAATAGCGCAACACAATCGCCGAGGGAGCAATAGTGTATTTATTTCATTATTTCATATTATGAATGGGTTTGATGTTTGCTTTATATGTGTGCACGATCCACCATTGTTCGACGGCCAACCCCTAAGGGCGCCGGGGTACGAATGTATTTCTTTAAATGCTGATAAGGTTCGAGTTTGTACTTATGTTTCCTTGAAAGTGTTACTTGATATTTCTTTTCTCGTGGTGCCTAGGGACCAGGATATTTTGTACTTGAGGATTTTTGCGAAGGAAGGGAGCTTGCTGGGCAATCACCGATTGCTAGGAATAATGAACACTTATAACAGACCAGCTGAAGGAGGTCACACAGTCACCGCTGAAAGCCTTTTTACCGAAACCAACGAGCCTACCCTGGTGGTAGGAGACCTAAACGTTCACACCGCATACACCGGCCCTTTGAGAAATCTCGAACCTGGGGAGAGAAGGAGGGGAGAGCACTATATGAGGTTGGCGGCATTGCGGGGTTATACCATAATCAACACCCTGGGGATTTACACGAGATTCCAGGACGACCCGACATTGCCTCGGCCCTCCGTCATCGACTATACCTTAGCAAACAACTCGTTACTTGCTAAGGTGTCGAAATGGAAGGATGTATACCAAAGATCAGGTTCGGACTACATCATTATCGTTACGGAACTGGACTCAGAAGGGATAGTGCTCGCGAGAGCGTTGCCGGACTGGGAGAAGATAAAATGGAAAGATGAAGAAGGGGAACCCAACCCGGTTATTGAATCGGCCCTGAAACGATACTTGACTGAGGGAAACGAATACAAACAAATTTACGAAGCGGAAGGAGCAGTGGAGAGATTTGGATAAAACCTAGGAAGGTTGATCCAGATGGTCAAAAACTGGGCACCGCAAAAGAACCCAACCAGGTGGTGGAAAGCATGGTGGACAGCTGACATCACCGAACTGAGAAGAGTATACACCTCGGCTGCCCGGCGGGTAAGGTGTGACGGAAGCGTGGTGGAAGAAAGAAATAAGGCAAAAAAAGCATACAAATCAGCGATAGATAAGGCGAAAAGGAAACACTGGAACAACTTCCTAGCTAGCGCGACGAAGAACGATGTGTGGACGGCTCACCAATTTACAAAGCAAAGACAACCTGTGAGGATACCAGGAGGGCATAACGATAGCCTGGACCAGACCTCACAAAAGATTATGGAGCACTTCTTGCCACCGAGTGACGATCCGATTTCACCGCGCCCCCTCCTTAGAAAAGAACTCGCGGATCATGATCGTGTGACCGCCGGTGAGGTCTCAGAGACGTTGGAAAAGTGCATCAACAAATCAGCCCCGGGGCCAGAACAGGTGCCGTATGGGGTTTGGAAAAACATACACAGGATGGAAGGAAAGATAATACCAAAGCTAGGGGAAGACATGTTAGAATGGGGTATTTATCCGCCTATGCTAAAAGAGTCAACTGGAATTATTCTACCGAAGCCTGGAAAGAAGGACTACACGGACTGTGCGAGCTGTAGGGTAATCGCGTTAATGCAAACCTTTTCGAAGATCGTCGAACGAATCGTCAACAAGAGGCTAATGGCGATAGCTTACAAGGAAGACATGTACTGCATCAACCAGACTGGGAGCCTACCGCAAAGGTCAACTGTATACGCAGCAGTGTCGCTGAGACACTGGATAAGCGAATCCCAATTCGCCGGGCAGAAGACCTCCACGGTCTTCCTCGATGTAAAAGGGGGCTTTGATAATGTAAACCACAGCAAGCTATTGGATCTACTGGGAGCCGACGAAAGGGTGCCAAGATACTTAGTGGACTGGATCTCGAACTTCATACACACAAGACAAATCGCGCTGGCTTACCCTGGTAGCCCTAGGACCTCAAATAAGGTCGACAGGAGGATCCCCCAAGGGTCACCGCTATCACCCATACTGTTTGTGATATACCTCAGGGCACTACAACCCGAAATAGAACACTCGGACATATTTACATCATCATACATGGACGACTTCCAAATTACGGTAGCGTCGACAAGCTGGTATAGGAATACAAAAATACTGGAAGAGAGGATACAGTGGATGAATAGTACAGCCGCCAGTCTGGGGCTATCTTTCAGTATTGCGAAAATCGAACTGATGCACTGGAGGAAACCTAAGGAGAAGGGTGAAAGGTCGGAATGCACAGTAATGTTCCAATCACACGTTATTGAACCCGCCGGGAAAGCAGTGCAATGGCTGGGCTTCTGGCTTACGGATAACGGAGAAACGTCAACACATTTGGGAAAAAGGCTTGCGCTCACGCAAGCGGCTTTCATACGAATACAGAGACTGTCAATGCCCGGCAAAGGCCTAAACCCGTATGGGGCAAGGAGGCTAGCGAAAGGGATAATTTTGCCAATGTTGCTATACGGGGCCGAGATATTCGACCTGACAGTGACGATTATAGGGAAGATGCAAACAATGTGGCATAGGGTCCTTCGGTGGATCACGAACTCCTTCTATGCAACAAATACGACCGTCGTGTCAGGGGAGGCGTGCCTGGCACCCATCAAGCTATATGCAAAACAGGCCAGAGAAATGACGGGTGTCAGAATCACCACGGCAGTCTTGAAAAACAACATAGCTACGGCGATGCTACCTGGAGGGTATCCTTTGGTAGCGGAGTACAGATACCCCACGAACAGGAGACAGGCGTTTGACAACAATGATGGGGGAATGAGGTGGGAGCAATCGCAGCAGGAAACTACTTGGCGAGACCCTTCCCGATGAAACCAAACCGACTCTCGATGGTAACGGAACAGGCAGCAAAATCCTGGTTTGAGGCCAAAGAGGGGATTCGGAAAAAAGTACAGAAAGAATGGGTTGAATGGGATTATCCGCCATACTACGAATATAGCCCACCGTTTAGGGAATGCTGGTACGTCATGACTCTCCCGAAGTTCAGGGCAGGTCGAATACATAAGATGCGAGCGAATAAGAGCTATCTAAAAGCACAGAAAGACTGGTCAAACCAAGATCAAGACCCGCGTTGGGATCGGTGCGGACAGGCAGACCAGACATTTCGACACATTATTACAGACTGTCCAGCTCTGGCAAGCGTCAGACATGGAAGGGACCCAGACATATTTAACATAGGTAGAGAGTCGACGCTATGGAAAGGAGATAAACCAGGAAAGGCGTTGATGAAGCAGTTTTCTGGTCATGTGATGAAATATTTGATAAATGTTCCGGTTAGGTTGGGAGTTTTTCCTTTTACGAGAGACGGTGATTTAAGGTCATACATTGTTTGTACACTTTAAGGGGAATGATGGATGAAGGTGATAAGGTTTTTATCGTTTATTTGTTTTATGTAGGAGGTAATGGAGTTTTTTATGTTTTTAGGGTTTTCTAGGCCATACTTTGGGGTGCTTGCCGGGATTTTCCCATAATAAATCCAGGGATTTAACAAAAAACAACAAAACCGTATAATCCATGGAAAAAATAAGTTTAATTAAGAAAAGCTTTATTTGAACGTAATATATTGTGATAAAAATAGGATATTCTGTTGCTTGGCAGGCCTGGTCAGACCAGTCCTGATCAAGTCGGTTTCCATACCGTATCTTTTCGTGTTATCCGGTTTTTCGCCAAGACCGGGCGCTACTTAAGGTTGGGCGGTGCCTGGAGTCTAAAATGGCCCCCTCGATTGCCCCAGTTCTCATAGTAACTGAGGTGTGGATTTCAGATGTCTACTGCTATGTGGCTGAGTGTGTCACCATTACCTTCTGCAAGGGTTAGGATGGCGATCAAACACGGGCCACGCACTAAGAGGTGAAGTACAGGACACCTAAAACCCACCCTTAGTTACTATGGGAACTGGGAGCACTCCCGGGACCCATTCCAGACTCCAGGCACCTCCAACACAAAGCAACGCCCGGTCTTGGCGAAAAACCAGATAACACGAAAAAATACGGTAATGCTAACTCTCTAGTCAGTCTAATTTCCACCAGTGGACTAGATTTGACTTTCGACCTGGCTAGCTAGTCTGGTTCAGTCTTCCGCCGACGATTCGAAACCCTAAACATCACTCAAGCAATCAGACAAGGAGCTCATACAAGAGTAATAATAATATTTGTATTTCTAGCTTATGGGATCTTCTTTACTTATGCAGCATGGGGTCCCCTGAGCAATATCGTAAGGAATCCAAGGGAGGGGGTCATTTCGAGGAGGTATGGTCCAGGGGCCTCAAATAGCGCCCGGGGATCCCGCTTGGTGAAGGTGAAACAATGCCATCACCGCCTTATGATCTAACATAGAGGCAAACATGTGTGGCGTTCGGCCGTATCTATCGGGCATGTCCGAGTTGACATCTGTCCGCCCGTGTGTTATTTTCCCCACTCCTGCATGTCCCCAACGAGGGGCAAAAGAGAGCGGCGTTCCTCCATCATCATTTAACTTGTCGGGGTGCACTCCCTCCTACTCGGGTAGCACCTGTACCACCCCCTCATGTCCCTTCCCCATCATGATCCGGTCTGTCAGGGCTGACCTCTTTCCAACCTAGCAGTATTTTGACCACTTCTACACTCCCACATAAGGCACCCAACGAAAGCTGTGTTTGGCCGTCCCCATCTGGCCTTTCAGGGTTGACCTCCTTCCGCCCAAGCAGTATTTTCACCACTTATTCATATCCAGCCAAAGCAGCGCAGGAAATTGGTCTTTGGCCATCACTATGATACCTGCCCTGTTGGGTTCGACCTCTTCCCGACAGAGTAACGTAATTTACGGGGATGCGGCTCACGACAGGGATCCGGCTCACCCATAGCAACCATTGGAAAATCAAATCTACATTTGATTATCACAACAAATAAATGAGATACTACCCCAAGAATCAAGCCACAGGTACTTTGAAATATAGCGAATCTGAAAATCTAGTTTTTATTTCCTGATGATAAATTGTTATTCTGATATAGAGGTTTAAAGATTTCCTATTTCATATCTAAAGTGTGGTTTTTCATAAGCATAAAGCAATTGATAACCCTGGAAGAATTACATAATAAAATAGATAGAAGCATAGTAAAAGTCTTAGATATTCAGAATAACCAGGTTTTAATTTTCTTCATAATCATTTTTGAAAGCCACAGTGATTATAAAAGAGGTAGAAAATACGTGCAAATTACATACAAGTTGAATCGATTTTACAATGTAATATCTACATACGTAGTTGGCGTATGAACTCAACATCTTGGAATAACCTTTATGATGACATCTGAAGTTAGTATATGAAGTTGGAAGTCAAATAAATATAGCCTATTGTTATGAGGGACCGATTGCGAGAGAGAGGCCAATAAGAGAGAGAAAGAAAGTGTACAAGAGGAGGAAACGTTTGTATATTCTTCGAATGGTGGCTTGCTTATTCAGAATATCTATGGCAGAGCTGATCATTTAAATACACAGAACTTGACCACATATCCGAACTGGTGGGGATCCTTTCGCGGAGAATCTCTCTCCATGGCTGCACAATATTCCGGTGCATTCTTTGTGCTGCTCTCTGAGTATTCTCGGCCATGTCTGCGAATCCTCCCACTAGTATACAAACACCGTATACTCGCACCTCCTCCCTGCTTCATAATGAGTAACAAAGGAACTAGTAACAAACTGATAAGAAAAATAGGAAAGGTACAAAAGAAATCTGGATTCATGTGGAATGCTCGCCGGTGATTCGCAACACTCCCCCTCACCGGTGCGCCTCTTTGGTAGATCTAGGCTGGTGGTTGGCACAAAATGCTTCTAGTCATGGGAATTCAGTTTCCGAAACATGCTATACGGTTCACCTGGTGAGTTGGCTAGTCCCGGTCCCAGTACCTGTTTCTGGAACTGACTGCGGGGTAGTGGTTTTGTAAAAATATCCGCGGTTATTGCATGTGTTGGACAGTAGGTAAGTTCGATCTCTCCCAATTCTACGTGCTGTCTGATGAAGTGGAACTGAATGTCGATATGCTTCGTCCGAGCATGGTATTTGGGGTTCTTTGTAAGTGCGATATCTCGCTGGTTATCACAATTTAGAATTTGAACCTGATGCTAATGGTTCAAAGCTCCATGATCTTGACGTAGCCCTCCTAGCCAGAGTGATTCTTTTACACCTTGGGTCAAGGCAATATATTCTGCCTCCGTAGAAGACAGCGCAATACTGGGTTGCTCCTTGCTTGCCCAAGCTACCGCTGCCTCATTTACCATGAAGGCATATCCGCTAATCAATCTCCTATGTCCCCGCCACCCTAATCTGCATCTGTATATCCCTGACAATCCCCCGCTTGATAGTTGAGTCCCCAGGTTTGAGTTCTAGCTAGGTAGCGAAATATTCGCCTAACCGCCATCCAGGGTGCTGGTCCTGGATTGGTACTATGTTGACTAACTGCCGAGACCGCAAAGGCAATATCCGGCCTACTTGCAACCATGGCATACATCAGCGATCCGACAGCAGACTGGTATCGCTGCGGGTTGTTTGCGTCCGCTTGGTGCTCCAGTGAAGATTTGAGTAACCGAACCGGAGGGTCAGCAGGGGTTCTAATAGGACCAGAATCGGTCATGCCATGTCTTTCGAGAATCATCTTAACATACTGCGCTTGTGAAAGATGCAAACATCGGTTCCTGAGACTTCTGCGGATTTCGATCCTAAGAAATGTCGCGAGTGGTCCGAGATCCGTCATTTCGAATTCAGTATGTAGTAGATCCTGGATCCAGCTAATATCTTCTTGGTTGGGTGAGGTGATTACTAGATCATCGACATAGAGGAGGAGAATAAGTTTAAAAGTTTTATGAATATAGATGTTGTGGTCGTGTTCACTCCGCTGGAATCCATGATCATTAAACAACTTGCTGATCTTTCGGTACCAAGTACGGGGAGATTGCTTTAATACGTAAATTGCTTTATTGAGGCAGCAGACAATACGGTCTTCCTTTTGGCTATCCGATACCGGCATATCCATATGCAGCCCTTCTGCAGTTTGGATAAAAACTGTTTCCTCAAGGTCACTATGGAGGAAGGCAGTCTTGACGTCCCTCCCTTCACGCTCCCAATCATTCTCAGCCACAAGGGCAAGAAGTGAGCGGAGGGATGTGAACTTTGCAACCTGAGCAAAGGTTTCCGTATAGTCTAATCCTGCTTGCCGGCTATAACCTTTAGCCACAAGCCTTACCTTATACCGGCCATCCTCTTTCAGCTTAAATAGCCATTGACAGCCAATCGCTTCTCTTCCAGGTGGCAGCGGTGACAGCTCCCACATTTTATTTCTCACTAATGAGTCAACTTCGGACTCCCATGCCTTGTACCACTTGTCAGTATCATCACTCGCCAGAGCCTCTTTAAGTATATGAGGCTCGTCTAGGTGGGCAATCATAGCACGAGGAACTTGCGAGTTGGTGTGCTGGGAAGGATTTCTCTGGCGTTCAGAGCGCCTCAGTCCTGGAAGACTAACAATTCGCCCTCTAGACTCATCATCATGATGTGGAGGTCTAACGATAATAGTATCGCCACCAAACCCTTCGAGGTCTGGTTTATTCCTAGTTGCAACGTAACTATCTTGTTCGGCAAGATTCTCCGGGGTTATTTCAGCCACTCCCTTTTCTCTAACCTCAGGTAACTGTATTTTCCTCTCATCTTCTTCTGCAATACCTTCACTGACAGTATTTCTCATTGCCTCATCGATAATCACATCACTTGGGCAAAAGATCCGCTTGCTTCCCAGGTCGTACACCCGGTAGACCTTACTTCCTGCTTCCTCATCCTATCCGAGGAGGATACATTTTGCTGACTTTCCGTCAAGTTTCCTTCGCTTCTCTGCCGGTATTAGTGTATAGGTTACAGAACCAAAGACGCGCAGATATCCGATACTGGGAGGCTTTCCAGTCCAGTGCTGAAGCGGTGATATATCTCCGTATCATCTGGATGGTATACGGTTGTGAATGTGTGCTGCGGTCGTGACCGCAAACCCCCAAAAGGCTTTATCTCTTTGAGCATCAGCTATCATACAACGGGCTGACTCTATCAAGGTTCGGTTTGCCCTTTCTGCAAGACCATCATTCCTGGGGGTATATGGTCATCAGCAAAAAGGTGGCCTGCGTCAGATCCAGTAGTGTTGCGTCCTGACTCAACCAGCCTGGACCCTGCGTCCTGTGCGTCCTGTACCTATAGACCACATCTTGTTGCGTCAGGTGCGTCCGGAGACCCTTGCCCACACTGGGTTCCGTCCAGACACATCCAACGAAGCAACCCTGCCTCCCATGCATTCTGACTTAAACCTCAACACCATCGCATATCAGGATTCACCACTACCCCTGATTCTCCGTTCAGCATTCTTTGTCTTCTACAAGCCCGGATGTGAACAAGGAGTATTTCTTGGCAAAGAAAATATACTTAGTGCTGGCGCCTGGTGAGAAAGCCATCATACCCTTAATCTTAAATTTGCGCTAAAGACTGCAAGTCCGAGTCACACTCACACTCAGAGTTCTATTTTCAGAACATCATCTTTGAATGAGTGAAAATGCCAACTCACTCCAGTCTGAAAGCGAGTGATAGCTATAATACTCAAGTCTAGCATAGTGCCTGGTGGTTTCTCGGCACTTAGCCTCAAACTGGACGCGACGCGACACTCTTTTCATCACAACACTCAACATCCACACTCCCGGGCCACAGCTGCAACACTCCACCACAGCCAGACAATCAATCCTGAATTCGACACTTGGAGGTTCCTGGGCTCGATGCCAGCTATCCAGCGGTATAAGATTCATCCCCAGAGGGATATTATTCATGAAGTTACAGGGCTGAATGGGGTGGGGTGTTGGCGATCCCAGAACTCGATGGCAGATTCCTCCACAACCACAGCTCCGATCCTGGATCTGATGGCGGGAGGTTATTGGGCTCGACACCAGCTACACAGCGGTATAAAGAACGTCTCTGTAGCATCAAAGCTCAGGAAATCGCTGACCCTTATGAGAGTTGTCTTTATAGATACTAGTACCCTGGCGATCTCAGAACTCGATGGCAGATTCCTCCACAACCACTGCTCCGATCCTGAATCTGATTGCGGGAGATCGTTGGGCTCGACGCCAGCTACGCAGCGGTATAAAGGACGTCTCTGTCGCATCAGAACTCAGGAAATCGCTGACCCTTGTGAGAGT
>Ga0307509_10008791_pt1 | contig 12772 bp, 14 predicted proteins | sample 10_EM_MG_FD_202245 | JGI IMG/M metagenome (GOLD analysis project Ga0307509, IMG submission 202245) | Populus trichocarpa ectomycorrhiza microbial communities from riparian zone in the Pacific Northwest, United States - 10_EM | ecosystem: Host-associated > Plants > Roots > Unclassified | place...
GAGTTTTAATGGTAGAAATATGGGAAAATCTAGAAAGAAGGTCCAAAAATTACCTTTTAAATTTGCTACATCTTGCCTGATTTTGCAAAATTGAACAGCTGTCAATTTGTACACACTTGGTTCGGGTAATTGAGCAAAGATTGCTAAATTTTGCAAAATTGTATTTAATTGATCTCAATTCAGCTGATTTTGCCAAAGCAAGTTTTCCTGATGTTTGCCCTCTAGAAGATACGACGGCAGTGGAGACGGATGTCGGAATTTGCTTCACAGCTCCAGCAGTTGGGAGGACAAACGGGGCGGTAGTCTCGAGTGCAAAAGAGGGCGGCGATTCGTGCTGCGTGGATGTTTTGGTTTGCGGAAGAGTTGGAAAGCAGAGCCACTGATGAAGAGACATAGGGCTGCAAATGCGCAGAGGCAAATTCAGCTCCAGATGTTTGATGGATAGGCCACCGCTGAAGGGCGAGCAGTTTAAAAGCCCATAGATGCCTAAAAAACGGATTGGTAAGTCGACTTTGGGGGGTAGATCTAGTTATGAACTCATGCAGTGTCTGAAAGTTCTGGAGTCTGAACCACCCCAGGGCAAAGTCAGGGCTTGTCCGCTCAGCTGTCCGCAGCTCGACGAGCTCCCCCCTTCTGATAGCGCAGCCCAGAAGATGGCAGGGGAAGAAACCCAGTGCATAGAAGGCTCTCCAAGTCCAAACCCACGTCACTCGCGGTGCTCGCCATTCCGTTCTCCAACTTCCGTCTTTTGATCCCTGCAACATCCTCCTTCGTGTTTGCTTGATCCATGTCACCAAAAAAATCAGATGCTGAGACATGTAGGCGTTTTTTATTCTTCGGAGGGCCGTCATCGAGCATCTCGCGCTCGAATTCAAGTGCTGCATCTTCCGCACTTGCATTGAAGCGATTTGGTGGGTATACTCATGACCGTTCATTCTGACATTGTCTGCAGTCATGTTCTTGAACTCATCATCGAAGGGGTGATGGTGATGAAGGTACTACAGGAATGGTCTGGCATAGTCATGAGAGAGTTCTGAAGCGGTTACAGAATTTTTCCTACTACTATATTTGGGTCATTACAAACTTGAACAAGCACTGTTTTACACAGAAATGGGCAGTCACCAATCTTGTCGAGAATGAGAAAAGAGCAAGTCAGAGCAAATCAAATACCTACACAATCCCTCTTATATTCAAGTCCTCCAATTGTTGCGGTCTCCTGAGTTTATTGACATTTTTGTGTGCTTTGGTAATCGAAAATTGGGCCCTGGAGGGGCTGGAGGTCCCCCATTCATCCCAACTACACCTGGACCACCAGGAAGAAGGGACGCCAGAATTGGACCTCGAAGATGTGTTGAGAGAGCTCCGCCAATAATCACGAAAGCTGTTATATCAAGGAGATGTAAATTAGAATAGTAATGGATTTTGAGACTCTGCATCGTGGTCTCCAGTTTCATCAGAGGATCAATCAGCTTCAATGAGATCCCCGAAAACCAAGCATTTATGCCCAACATGTTGTCAGCGCGGTAGTCCGAGTATTGGTGACGGTGGAAACCCAGTAGCATTAATTGTCGAATTAATGCCCTATAAGTCGCACCTATAGTAGTTGTTGTTAGACTATCACCGAAAAATAAGAAAACCTACTTCGCCATGCGTTCCACCCATCTGGAGCATCATGTTGAGTACGGTTGGTGGATATATCATACGAGATTCCCCAACTGCCAAATGGGAGATTCAGCAGGTGAGCAGGTAACACAGCAAGTTGAAAATTAAGAGCCATAAACCTACCATTAAGCCTGCTGCTTGGGCTTTAATACGAGGCTGGTTTTGGGCTTTGCTGACATCAATGTGGTTCCATCAAGGGATTTCGTCAATGTGGTTCTATTGTATTTGGATCTATGGAGAGGTTTCATCAAGGAATTTCGTCAATGTGGTTCTATTGTATTTGGATCTATGGAGAGCTTTCGTCAAGGAATTTCATCAATGTGGTTCTATTGTATTTGGATCTATGGAGAGGTTTCGTCAGGGATTTCGTCAATGTGGTTCCATTGTATTTGGATCAATGGAGAGGTTTCATCAAGGGATTTCGTCAATGTGGTTCCGTTGTAGTTGGATCTATGGAGAGATTCCGTCAAGGCGCTTCTCATTGTAGTTGTGATCAATGTGCACATGTGGCACAAATATAAAATTGCCACCTGCTGACCCTACCCGACAACGCACTTTGTCATCAATTGTAACTTGATGCTTTATGATCGTTCGTTCTTACCGACTGGGGCGCGTCAACCTCGGCAGAAATTGGAGGGGTATGCACAGCTATATGCCTCATATACAAACGTAATTCAGCACCAGGGCGAAGTTATGCGTGTTGATATGGGGGCAATGCAGTGTGCATATGACCAGGTGGCTGCAGAATTTGCCATGGAACAGTACAGTGCAAACAACAAAATGGGTGCCTCCTTTGTTTTGGCAGATTTGAATGAGTACGCTAGGCGTTCCAATATAATTCCAAACTCTTTTGAAGAGTATGACCTCCACTTTTTATGAGACCACTTAAGCTTACCTGAAACCTTCCTAGTCGTGTCCGCATTGCATTTGCAGCCTCAGGCTTTGTCCAAGTCCTGATCCTTTTTGTGATTGGTGATTTGGAGAAGAATGACAGGGAATGGGTTTTTGCTCGGGCTATCCAGTTGTTGTAAGTTTTTTTGTTCATGAAATTGTCATGAAACACTCATTATACTCATACATTTTCGCAGGTCATCGGATCCAAACCAACCTATTCCTACCTCTGCTCCAGCAGTCTGTAAACTTAGACCAGACAATGCGGCAACTTTATGTGTTACCTCGAGGGACATTGCTCGTTGGCAATCAAATCCTGAAGACCTTGTTGGAAAGTGTTTTGTCACGAATGAGGAGATTATGAAGAGGACACTTTTGGTCCAGGATTACTATGTCAAGCGTGCTGGACCTCGCTTTGATGTAGTTTTTGAAGATATGGGTTTAGGCTCAGAAGCTGTGGATATCCTTGATACCGATGCTTTGTTAACCATCGTTGGAAACGCCGAATTGATCACGAATACGTAGCTGAAATTTCTGTAGTAATAGGAACACCCTTGTACATGTGCTACATATTTATTAATCTTCTATTCAAGCAATGACGGCAACGGTGACCTGTGCTTCTAGGATCAAAAATCAGAACATATGTGGTAACAGTAAATTGGATTATGACCAGAGATGGCAACTATATGACTATATGAGAGGAGATTAGGTATAGAAAAAAAATGAATATTTGTACATACTATCTGAGGGTTCATCCTTCAGCTTTTCAAGGACGAGAAGTCGACCTAGGATTAAGAGTAGGAACATATACTTCATAACAATGATGGCTCGTGGATTTGCCCACACTCGATTTCCTGCGTAACAATGAGGGTGAAGCGTGATTCAACAAGAATGGGCGAACCACAGTCCATCATATGCACAACACGGGGTGTCTATATCGAAACTGGCGAGTACTTCTGCGGGAGAGACGAAGGACAATTTGAACAGAAGGTTAGTAATGTGCATAAACAGATGTGAATACCGCCGTCAATCAACTCACAATGTAATGGGAATTGTATGTTTGGTTCAGAGGCATGTTACATCCCATGGAACAGAATCGCACACAGCTTTGTATATTTGCTTAATCTTGGCTTTAGCCTGCCAAATGTCATCTTGAGCCTCTGCAGATGTCGCAATACAGATGACCTCCCCTATTCAGCATTAATATTAAGACCCCACAAGAATAGGTCACATCTAGTGAACGATACGGGTAACCCTCAGGTAAAACCCGTACCAATACCCGTACCTGTTTGCGTCGAAACGGAAAGGAAGGGACGGGCCTTCCTGTCCATGAACCCTCGAAAATGAGTTCGTTTTCGAGGTGTGGTGATCTTAGTAGTAGTTAGTTACACTCGAAAGAGAAAGAAGAAAAGGGCGCACCTTTGTACACCTGCACCGTTTTGCTTTCCTGTCCCGCCGTGGTGGCGAGTTGATAAGCGATGGTGGTGGTGGTGGATGGAGCCCTCAAAAATGAGTATTCGCTCTCGTTTTCGATGGCTGTGGTCCTGAGGAGTAGTTAGTTACAGAGGAACATAAAAACAAACAACACGTACCTTTGTAGTAAGCCCACACCTTCCTGTGCCTCCAATTTCACAGATCATTGGTGGTGAGTTGTCCCAGTGGTGATAGTGGTGAGCAGAAACCCTCGAAACGAGCGCGAATGCCCGTTTTGAGGGTGCGATAGTAGAAACTAGGTAAACACATAACAAGGTTTGGTAAGTGAAAGAAACACTCGCCTTAGAATCTTCAAACAGGTGATATGGTGGCGATTGATGCAGAAGTGCCGAGGAGGGACCATGTTCCTCACGTCGAAACAGCACAGAGGGACATGCCTCATAGTGTTACAACCCATGGCCATCGGAGAAAAGAGAAAAAAAAGGCGGCGTAGCTTTCTATACCAGTGCATTCTTGTCCCTCGAATTTTGCGGTGGTGGTGGGCAGTTGGTGAGCGGTGGTGATGCTGGTGGGCAGATATAGGTTGAAGACCTCAGAAACAAGTGCGAATGGTCATTTTCGAGGGTTGTGGTGACCTTTGGCAGTTAGGTAGTGAATAGTAATAAAATAAAATAAAAATGGCGGACCTTTGTACGCCCGCAATATTCTTGCTTTCTCGTCCCTCCAAATTTGTGGTGGTCTGGTGGTGAGTTGATAGATGGTAGACCCAGTGGTGGTGGTGGGCAGAAACCCCCAAAACGAGCATGAATGCCCGTTTCGAGAGTGCTGGGTGGTTGATGCAGAAGGAGGGGTCACCAAATGTGACACCAGATATACCCTGCCGTACGGGCCTAGGAAAATCAATTATTGTGTGTGAAATCATTGCAATTAGACCTACATGTTGCACAATCGCCTACCTGGAAATAGAACATCCAGAATTCGTTAAAATTGGAGTGACTATTCTGCAAACAATGAACATGATGATCCAGATCGATTTATTACAAAACAAGCGGGTATTTTACAATGGAAGGAATTTATGTGACAAGACAATATCAAAATAAAAAATTATACAGTTTAGACGTTACCAGTTGAGGGACCTTCAGGTTCATCCTGCTCATCTTCATCCGAGTCATCATTGAGCATCGTCATGGCCCTCTTCAAACTACCACCTGCATCCCGATTGTGCTCCACCATGCCTGAATCTGAATTTGGGAAAATGACACGATCCCATTCTCGAAAAACATTGAGAATACTACGTTTTTTCTTGCGCAGTCCGGTCAGAAGAATTTCAAGGTATTCATCGAAGTCTTTCCCATAGTTAATACCGGTATTGGCGCCCACAGTTTGTAGACACTCGTCTGAAGAAAGCGCCCACCGACACTAATAAGACTTGTAAGTCAAAAAAATTATTAACACACAACACATACCAATACGGCAGTGCTGGCAATGGCCCCTGGTGTCGTGTGTCGAATTCCATGCTTTCTCGCCATTGTCTCAGTTTTCGGAAATGACTGGATCCCGTTCATCAACTCTTTGGCCGCAGTCGGACCCCGTATGATGGCAACATAAACCTGACGGTCATCAACGTTTTCAAGACGCTAATCAATAGATAGTAAGCACACAACTCACCCACATAAGGATGGGATTGAGGAAGATGGTTTTAATATCGTATAAACCTAAGAAATCTTTGTGCAGAATTTCCACGTCAATGCTTGAATAGGATCCACGTCCTGGCCCATTATCAATCCACTCAATCCGCATCCGGAATTTCTCCTTTCGTAATTTGGCACGAAGCATATCAGACTCGGCGGCATTGAAGAGTGCAGCACAATGACGACGGAGGCGAGTGGCAGTATTCGAGCATTGAGATTTCATACCCCTTAAAAACTAATAAAGGTGTGTAATCATCAGAATTGAGAGACGCAACCAAATACAACTTACGGCCTTTGCAATCCAAGTTTCGGAGGACATTTCATTTGCGAGCTGGTGTGTCAAAACCTTCCTGACCTCATGCAGCTGTCCCTGATCTTTGTTTTCGATGTTCTCGAAGCGCTCGGCATCACCTAGATCCGGGTTGTAGTCGATTTTGAACAGTTCTTCTCCAAGTCGAAGCCACGGGGAGTAAACCATAACAAACTTATGGCCGGCGTTGATTACCTGAGTCTCCTCATTTGTGGAATCTTCCAAGTCATTATTGGTGCGAGTTCGCTTGGATGGTGGAGCTTCGGCTTCTTCATTTGTTTGGTTTGTAATGTTTGCCAGCTTTCGTCATAATGCCTGGGCTTCCATGCGCGCTGTGGTTTTTTCAAGCTGGAACTGGCGAGCGATCTTTGGTGGATGTCAATAGGGAAAAAATGTGTCAATAGGAAACAGACACATAGACATGAATATTACAACATACCTTGATCAATTTAGAGGGACTGGTCGTGACACTCAAGACTATATCAGGAGTTGAAGACCGACTCTGCACCGGAGAGAAAATTTGCTGTGAAGAGGAAGCCATTCAACTTGAACTTGGGGTGAAGTAAGAATGAGATGACCCTTCATTCAACTCACCATTTATCTAAGTTGAAACGAGCTCCACATGACAACGGCACCACCTTCTCAAATTGGCTAATGAAGGATCCGCTTGCAAGCGGGGGAAGGCTTGCTTCGAAGCCCCAGTAGCTAGACTACTAGACTAGCAACCAGTATTGCAATGGAACAGAGATGAATTTCGTGCTCACAAAGATTGCTCTGAGTCCATCGTCGGCGTCCTGACCCTGCAAGCAGGTCGTGGCAAATTCTGCTGCAAAAGGTGTGTTTTTTTGCCACGGGAATGTTCGTTGGCAGTATACAAAGTGAGATACCAATCCCCTTACGGCCTCTGCCCCAAAGATACAGATATCAGGGCTCACAAGCTCGACGTGCCAGAAAGGACTTGTTTTGATCTCTTTGTCTGGGCCATCCGAGTCCTTTAGGTGAATTCAAGATTGCACCGTGCTACATTCGCAATCAACATGCCTCGTTCATCCAAGAAAAGACTTAAGGAGGACCTTACCCACCGCTATTGTTGTTACTGCAAGGCCAACCGTGATAACCGTGGATTTGACAAGCACCAAAAGGCTTGCCGTGTAATCTGGCAACTCCAGTGCAGGCAGCAAAATCCTGCAATTCGCCAATCAGGTGGAAAGCAGAAGCAAGCCGATGACGTTGTTAATTTTCCAAATTCTGATGGGGTTGACTCAGAGGTGATGTTCAACTTACCAATGGCGTATGTATGCACACTAATATTTAATAGAATGAACCTCTAAGGCAAGTCGATCGGAATGTGGAAGATGATGTTGTGTTCGAGAATGCTTCTGGTGAACACGTTGACCACTTCTGCTATCTTACCCTCTAATACATGATTAATAGTCTCCAGCTCGGTCGAGATTTATGGACCACACCTTCCGGATACTTATATCAAGATTATCCCCCATCCCAACAGTGTCGATACCGTTGCAACTATTATCCCTCTTACATCAAGCTCCTCTCAGGCAGCTACGACCTTCATCCCAACTCCTGAAAGTCGACCCTGGGCGCCATTTCAAACTCTGGCTGATTTCGAATACACGGAGACAGCTGTTGTCGGCCGGCTTTCTGAAAACCTTGTTAATAGACAGTTGAACGGATTCTGTAACAAATGGTCTCTTGGCGGAAGCCACCTCACGATTCATACCTACAAGGATATGCAGAAATCACTTGAAAAAGAGAGAGACTATGGTATAAAGGTGAGCCATGAATGAGCTCTTTTGGCGTGATTTTGACCTGGCCTCGTTTGATTAGTTTAAGGAGGCGAAAGTGTCAGCAACCTACCAAGGAAAGCACTTTGAGTTCGAATTTCAATACCGTGACCCTTGGGAATACGTTCTCAATCTCATTCAAGACAAATCTCTCGCATCAGTCAGCTGTTGGAATTCCGTTCGAAAATTCTATTGCTGCAGCATGGAGAACATTGAGGATCGTGTTATAGACGAACCCAATATGGCCGATACCTGGTGGGAGATCGATGTGAGTAGCAATCAATCCAATAAAGACATCATATGCTAACCGATAAACTAGACAATGCTTTCCAACCGTAGTGGTCCATATCTGCACGCCTATCTCCCTCTCCATTTCTGGCTCGATAAGGGGTTTGTTACACGACGGGTTAAGAAGTTCCTGATGATTCTTCGTGTGGCTTGACTTCCAAGAAGCATCTGTAATGCATCGGGCAATGGTGGTGGAATCCTAGTAGGTTATATGCCAATTGTAAGTCATGGTCAAAACATATCAAAGTTAAGTTATATTTACGATGACAAGATTGAGGACCCAGCTCATCCAAGTGATCACGGAGCAGCTGAGACATTGGAATTTGCTCAGTTTAAACGAGAAATTTATCAAAAAGTTCTTCACCGGGTTTTTGCAACTGTTGGACAACGATCACGACAAGGAGAAGCTCATCTTTGCAACGATGATATTACAAGGATTCTTCAACCTGGAATTCTCATTGCGTCACTGGATGGTGAAGAATCTTCCTACTTTTGTGCTTGTCGAGCCGCAAATGCAAACTATCCGTGTCCCAAATGCCTGGTACACAAATCTGAACTTCACCAGGTGACGAAGTCCTTCGACATCCAGACATCTGAGACCATGTGCTCCATCATTGAACTTGCTTCCCAGGAGACCTCAAAGAGTAGCAAAGAGAAAATTCTTCAGAGCTATGGATTGCATGACATAAAAGTAGGTTGATTTGATAATATTTTATTTTATTGGGACTGATTATTTTAGCACTTTTTATGGAACTTCAGGTTCTCCGATCCTTATGCAGCAACATCATATGATACTTTACATTCAGATGATCTTGGAAAGTGGGGGAAACACTTATGGGAGCTACTTCTTGAGGTTTTGGAAGATCGAAAGTGTCTTGGACAATTATCATCAAAGTAAGTCTTGGTCTATTGCCAATACCCCTTATACTTCATCTTATTCCTGGTGTAGCATGCGCGATTTTCCGTCCTGGAGCTCGTTAAAGCACTTTAACTATGTTGCTACCGTTTCCTTTACAGATGGACAAAGTTTTTATGATATATTAAAGGTAAACTTCTTATTCCTGGACTGTTCATCTAGTCTGAAAATGTTTAGTACATACTTCCATGCATTGTGCAGCTTCTTCCACAAAATTCACCATTTATACATTGTATCTGAGTCTATCAATGTTATCGCATAATGATTGGACTGCGGTGTATGACGGATCGGCGCCTCAGGCAATTGGAGAATTTTATTAAAGACTATGAAAAGTACTGTTCAGTAAGTGAAAATTTTATATATATCTGATGGCCTTAAATTATAATGTTATTTGATTGCAGAAAGTATCAAAAGAATATGGAAAAAGCTTTGATTTTTTCAAACAACACTATGTTTCTCATATTATCACAGATATACTACAGAAAGGGACTTCTGACAACATGTCTACGCGTCCTGGAGAGGGATTTCAACAAGAAGCAGCTTAGGCATTTGAACAGACGAACATGAAGAATGCTGAGAAGCAGGTGTGTTTATTATCACTTTCTAGTGTTAAGAGTTTGAGTCTTATTTTGTTGGTGGTTTAGATGGTCAGAATTGATGAAAACCATGAGGCAATTGCTCTCATCTGCATGGCCATTGAGAAAGACAAAGAGGCAAGAGCTTTGAAAGGTCAAGCTGACTTGGACTCTGTAAAAGATCATGAGATGGATTCAAGCTCCATGTCACAAGTTACCAATGAGCAGCATTGGACCTTTGGCTCACCTAGTGGAGCTCAACAAGAATCTAGAGAGCTGGAAAAAGCCCTTTCGCCAACCGATCACAATTATGTTTCTTTCGATGATCGCCTTCGCTCTTTCATCACAGACACATTTCCTGAAGATGCACCACGCTATGAAGACCTAATTTATGTATGTTCAACTCAAACTAACAGTCATCTTCTTACAAAATTACAGGTTCAATTCTTCAAATGTGTCACAGTTTCATATCAATCTATGGAGGATTGGACAGAGGCTAGAGATATTCTGCGTTGCAACCCAAGTTTTCATCAACACAAACGATATGATTGTGTCATCATCAATGATGATGCTCCTGGTACCACAGTTGTGCATCTCCATTCCCTACTACGATGCCGATTGCTCTCTGGAAAAGTGGTCGATATGGCTTTGGTTCACACTTTCAAGCGGACCAAGTGGAGGCCATATACACTGTGGGACAACTGCCAAATTTACGAGGAAGTCAGGGAACCCTCATTTGTGTTTTAATGGATTATGTCATCCGTGGGGCACTTCTGTGTCCTGCTTTTAACTCTAAAAACTCCTCTCTGCACTATCTTGTAGACACTGTTGATGCAGATATGTTCCTACGTGTCAATAATTGGTGATAATGTAATACCAGTCTTTGGTTGTAGGAAGTTATAACTTGTTTAGAGACATGCATACAAACATTTTTCAAGGCTAGGGTTGTGGAAATAAGTCCAACTTGTTCACAAAATGTAAATTACCACTTTTTTACATATTTGGAAAATCAACCTGTATAAAATGGAAATAAGTAATGGTCATGTGACCTACTGGTTCTATTGGTCTGAACCTATTTTTATAAAGGACTTGACAAAAAAGGAATAGAACAAGGAGGGCTGAGTGACCCCTTCTCACAGTACCTGTTCTTGCCATGCTGATTTCAATGTGACAAATCAAATGACCTTATTGTTTTTGGCTACTCTTGCCAAATGAAGACCAAGAATAGGAAGGTTCTGAGGTCAAGGGGTATCTGGAATTTTGACAACAGTATGGGGTCAGCAAATTTTTTTAAGACCCATTTGACACCCCCCACCCCTTGCGTGTGAGAACAACATACTTAGAATAGTAATTTTCACAAAAAACATAATCTTAATAGGGTAATTTTCTGATTATCACATAACAACTGCCACATTGGCCACCTGGTGACTATGCTGAGCATGAAAACACATCAGGAAGTTCCCCCATTAGGTTTTTTGAGTTTTAAAAATTAAAAAAACCCTCTAAAAATTAAAAAAAATTCGAAAACCTAAAACCTTGACACGGCTATTTTTCAAAAAAACCTCCTTTATGGTTATTTTTGAACCTCAGATACTAGTCAAACTGCTCTTTAATGATAGTTCTGTAAGTAAATATTTTCAGGTTTTTATTAGTTTACAAGTGTTATGGTTTTTGGAAACTCAAAAACTTAAAAAAACCTTGAAAAACCTGAAACCAAAGGGGACTCTTGCTGATGCACCACATTGGTGTGTGTTCATACTTGGCACCCCTCTTCAAGCACAGAGGCCACCCAACATCATGGGTGGTTTTGTGCTCAACACATACTGAGGACAAAAGTACACTGACAGTGGTGTGTTTTTATGCTCAGTGCCCCTTTTCAAGCTCAAAAACAATATGGGTGTTTTGTGCTTGATCCCCTTTCACACACACCAAGCACAAAACATGTTGGATGTGTTTCAAGAGGCTTGGTGCCCTTTTTTGGTGCAATGAGGAGGGTGTTGTTTCTTTCATATCTCTCTCATTCAACTCCATGACTCCTCATTTGTAAATTAATCAAAAATTAATATTATATAAATTAATATATAAATATTGATTATATTTGTGACACCTGCAGCTGCCTGTGGCATTTGTGGGAGGCACCCAATAATCCCTTTTCAATAGTAGTGGTGTCCAATTATTTTATTTTATGTTATTTGAATAAAATTAGTAAATTTTTTTAAGCCCATTGATGGTGGAGCCCCCCCTCTGCCCTGGTATCACAGCATCAACATTCCGGATACCCTTGCCTGAAGTAGGAGAGGATTTGACTCCCAAGGTGGGCATGCCTGCTGTGAAATTAATGAGGGAATGAGCACAGCTGAGAATGCAAGAACATTCCTCACTGTGAACATGGCACTTTTGGTAGACAGGGATTGGACAAAGAGGCTGAAAATGGGGAGTTTTGAGCAGTAAATGCTTATGTGATTGTTGTAAAAAATTGTAATTTACAATGTAATTTACATTATTTACATCAGGGAAATTTAAATTTTGTAATATACTTACATGTACCCCAGAGTTTTCAACAACCCTATTTGTTATGGTATGCCCCAATTAGACTCAATTTTCTTTTTGTCTCTTGTATTTCTTTGTTTGGTTAGTTACATATGCATGACATCTTGTTATGACATATTCGTTCTATTTCTATTTTTAGCTATGATCTCATCCATTACGAACACTTACATCATAATGCCGTCATAGTGATATCACCATGACATCACCATTGCCTCATCCTATGTCATATGCTTACGGACTACGACTCATATGTTTGCCTACGTTTACTTTGGACATTGTAAGGGGAACCCCTTACGCTTCCGACGATCGCCCGTCTTCCGCTTCCGCTTCTGCTCCCGCCACCTCGTCTCTCTTCTGCAACGCCTTTGGTCAAATGACATCTTACGCCACCCGCTCCTGACCCGCTTCCGCTCCCGATCGCATGATGTCGCGTGATGTCGCATGATGTCACAAGACTCATCGTCCCGACCCGACATCTCGTCCCGACCCGACATCTCTTCCGACCCGCCTTCCGTCTATGACACGTTGACATGACACGTATGCTGTACCTTACACGTATTTCCTAATTTCGGACTTATCTCTTATATCCATTATTTTGTATATTAGCCCACACCTGCAGGTGGATCCTTATCCTTTCCTCTTTGGATCCCCTG
>Ga0307509_10008792_pt1 | contig 12772 bp, 13 predicted proteins | sample 10_EM_MG_FD_202245 | JGI IMG/M metagenome (GOLD analysis project Ga0307509, IMG submission 202245) | Populus trichocarpa ectomycorrhiza microbial communities from riparian zone in the Pacific Northwest, United States - 10_EM | ecosystem: Host-associated > Plants > Roots > Unclassified | place...
GGATATTGCCAAAAAAAAAAATCTGAACAAAATTCATGTAATTATCTTCTTCACGCCCGCAATGTCCAGCTCCAATATAAACGACCCATTCGTTCTTGCGAGCTATACTTCATCTTTTCGCGGGAATACTCATCAGAAATACACGCCAGGGGTTTACGCTTCCTCGTATAAAAGGCCGAACAAAGCCAATGAATTCGTGACCGTCGCGGTACAGGCAGATGGTGTGCACATCCTCGATGTAAGCTTTTATTTTACGTTTGTAGTATACCCCAGTCTTACTCCTTTTCCCAGGTCTCTACTCTTCATCCATCAATATCCCGCACTCTTGGGCCATCAACATCATTTTCATGCCCCCCCATGACCATGCCATCTGCTTCAAGTTCGACAACATGTGCCATCATTTCTTCATCTCCAGAACTTCCATCATTGGAGGATTACGGGAGAACTTTATGGATGTGGGATGGTGACGTGACTAGCGCCAAACAAAAAGAGAAAAGGAGTAAAACCCTGGTGAGTTTATAAGTTAATATGTTGGCGCTCGAGTTGATGAGAAAAAGTTTGTGAAAGGTAAAATTGTACAAGGTCTTTATGCCTGCGAAGATATACCTGGGAGGATAACTGCTTTATCTACGTCGGGAGATGTTGAAGTGATAGACATCGAATCACTAGAAACCAAATCTTCAATGCCGTCTTTGAATTCCTCAAACACTACCCACGCTTGGCTATTTTCAGCCAATACAATCCCGTTATCTAGGGCCAATAATGGTGCTACTCTCGTCACGCTCTCTTCAGGAACATCAAAAACGATACATCTCCGAATCTTCGCCATTGACGAAGCCGACTCAATATCTCAGGAGCATGAATGGGAAATACCCATCGATGCTGAGGTATTTGTAATCTTACGAATTCTAATGCTCAATCTAACTCTTCTCAGAGGTTGGCTAGTGTTTCGTGCAGCTCTTCTGGAGTTCTCAGCGTGTTAAGTGCGTCTCAACTGCTCCATCGTCTTCATGTTTGCTCACTGGCTTTATAGCCATTGATGGCGTGTGGAACTCATATAGATTATCATCGGAATCACCCACGTATTTAACATCTCCCATCTACCTCTCCGGGCTCTCTTTCATCTCCGCCTCTTCTAAATACCCCATATCTCTGCTCGCTCTAACTTCATCCCATGTCCTTCTCGCCGCTGTCGCATCGCAAGAAATCAACCTCCTACTCTGGGACCTACAATTCTCCGTCCTCCTCTCTTCGCACACACTTTCCATTCCCTCCGCCCTGTCATCATCCCAACTCCATATCCGCTTACTTCCAGGTTCGCAAACTCCAACAAAAAACCAGACTTATGTCGCGGGTCAAGCAATCCTCATATTATCCTCGATACCACAAGATTCGTCGACAAAATCCACGTCCGTCATTTTAGTTGTTCCCTATTCCGTACCAACCACTTCAACGATTGCTGCTGCTATCGGACGCGGAGGAGCAGGCAAGAAATGGCTTCGTGATTCCGAAGAACAAACATCGTCTGAAAGCGTGAAGCGCAGCGCCGAGGAGACGGCACGAATCAACCTTTTGGCGACGATGCGGACTGCGATGCAAGGTGGAAGACCACAGGCTGCCGTTGCTGCTTTCATGAGATGGGCACCACAAAGTGAAGAGGTGTGTCTTGCGATAATTAAATTGAGTAGTTGCCGATATTCATCCGAGTTTCAATGAAGACAACACCGGCTACACTGGATTACAACTTTGTGAAGGATATCCTTAACATCGTTCTCAGCTCTGACTCGAAAACGAATAGTGCAGCTGTTTACTCACCAGACATTATTCAATATCTTCTCAAGCGACGTACAGTCTGTAGCGCGATGGTACAAATACCCGGCGGACTTCTAGGTGCACTGCGAACGAATAATGATTGGGTAGGTCTTGATTACTTAAAATTTTGAGCCACCTGCCTTAAATTTAGTATCAGAAATCCATCGAACTGGCGTTCAGCACCGTTCTAGACCTCTCCGAATCAGAGCTTATGGAGACCTTACAAACGGTGGTTTCACGGCATCGGCAAACCACCGCTGCTGCTGGAGATGCGATGGACGTGGACTCCCCTTCATCCTCTGGCGATGCTGTTCCAACTCTACCCGTATTCCTCGAACAGGTTGCAAACTATCCGACTTCTCGCGGTCCTTTTGTCCTTGCCTTTCGAACTTACATGAAGGAAGCTGAAGACCTTATGGCTGTCCTCCAACTCTTGAACACCTGGCTTGTTAGACGTTCGAAGATGGACGAGCGACTGTTACCGACTAAAAAAGATTTGCGAAAGACGGAGCAGGGCGTATGGGTTGTTGTCGGTCGCAAAGGTGACAAAGACAAGAAGGAGGACATCCCATCTCTGGAAAAGGTGACTTCTACATACGTCGGTCGGGAAATTCAAATAACTGATTAAATCCGAACCAGATCATCGAGATTCTTCAAATCATTCTTGACGCGTCTTTCCTTACTCTGCTACAACACCAACCTTCCCACAAGATTCTCCGTAGTCTTTCTGCGCAACTGAGACCCGAAATCGCATTCGCCAATACGATCGAGGGTTTGCGTGGGTTTTTGGAGCCTTTTGCTCTTGCACAAGAGAAGGCGGTGAAGGAGTCCCTTGTAACACCACAAGAAAGGGAACGAGAGAAGCAAAAGGGTGATTGGAGGCAGAGAAGGAAAGGAGTAGGCGCTGCTCCTGGGGTAGGGGCCGATATTGGGTTGTACAAGCTAGAAGAATTGGTTCTCTGACCCTATTGTATTTCGCTCTTCAGTTGAACGGGAACCATTTTTTTTTGGAATTGTGTCACTTCTCATAGTTCTTCTGTTTCAATTGATAAATACCTAGTACACGGCCGCCACAAGCCGAGTTGAATTAGGAGAATCTTGCCGTCGCTTTCCTCATCCTCCCAATTTGGGGTTAGGGTTTGCCTTACCTCAGGACTCAGTGTTGTGCTCTCCGTTACAAATATGTTCCTTCGCCTTTTATTATCCCAGCCGCTGAGGCCAACCACGACGCGTCTACTGTGCAAGAGGATTGACCATTCAATCTACTACAGACCACGTACAGTCGGAAACCACAGAACCCAAAACTTCCACACAAGCCGCGTCGTTCGCGACAGTTCGTTCACCAACTTGCTCGCGGACGATAACCCACCAGCCGTTCAAGTGTCTTCCATATCCGAGGCTGGTATCCAACTGGCAGACGGTCTTGTCCTTCCTGGTGCATGCGTTTTTTTGGAAGGCAAAGTCTTTCTGTGGGACGTACCGGAATCCACAGTGGCATCGAAAATTAGGGAGGAAAGGTGGAAAGGATGGAGGACAGACCGATTCCAGCTTTTTGAAGTTGTCACGCCTAGGCCAGGTATGATGTATTCGAGAATTTTTGTTACTCGGGATAGCTGATATTTTCTTTTCTTTTTCTTTTCAGAGATACTTCTTCTTGGAACTGGGAAGACACTTGTCCAACCTCCGCCGTTTATGCGAGACTATCTCAACGGTCTCGGAATTCAATTAGACGTGATGGACACGGTATTTTCTTCATTCCTTTACCATAATGTCGTCATATATTCATCGGTAATCCAGCGGAACGCTTGCTCCACATATAACTTGCTAGCAGAAGAAGGAAGACGCGTCGCTGCGGCACTACTTCCATTCAAGCCTTTTAAATGGCAAAAAACAACGGGTGCCGGCACTAAAATTCAACCAGGTTCATGATCCCAATGCAGCAGCACTACGAAATCGCCATAACCATTCTGCTAAAAATAAATCCCCTAGTCCACGTTGCCAGCTGATTCCGTATCAAAATATAACGATCGAGATGGTCAAATTACATGAACGACTGGAAGTGGCACCCAGAACGAATCTACATTTCCTCATCTTCTGGAGGAGCCTTTCGCTTTCCTTTGTTGGGACTTGAGGCTTGAGTTTGGGGTGGTTCATCTCCTTCATCATATAGGGATGGAAGCGTGTATGTTATTGGCAGAAGGTTGCCTGTTAAGTTATTGTATTAGGCTTGCAGTAGCGATAACGATTGATTATATTTGGACAGAGAGCGAGCTGGAAACTAAAAGAGAAAACTTGCGTACCTGTTGCTCTGTCTCTAAATTGTAAGAAGAGAGTTTCCCAGGCAGAAAGGCCAGCATCGCGAATTGTCATTGAGGCACGCAGAACCTCAAAGGCTCCCGTTGGTTTCCCCTTCTCTTTTACAGCCCGACATAATTCGAAATCTTGGTCTGTTTCAACATCAAATTCTGGGGGTTCCATAGCCATGACGTCCAATGCCTCTGGTGCAACATCTGACTTGAGGGCAGATAGTGTTTCGAGCTTCAATTCGCCAATCGATGTCGCAGGTGCAAAGCCCGAAAGCAAAATTGAGAGCTTGTGCGATTTTACGTAGATATGATGGGCTTTAATCACACGAGGAGGCTAATTAAAAAGGTTCTCATTTGTCCTAGGACGCGAGAAGTGAAGGCTTACCATGGTCAAGAATGAAAAGGGAGACGCGTCTTGGACGCGTCCAAGTTGTTCATCGCCCTTTTTCGCACTCCGAACATACAATTCCCAACGATCACGTGAATATTGTAACGACCCGGAAGCAAGAGAAATTCGTCGATAACCAACGTTGAACGGCGTGGAGACTCGACAATGAGCAGCACTATTCAAGCAGGGTCTACTTCCCCTACCAAATATGTCGACCCAACACCCATGCCAGCTCACGTACCTCACGTTGAGGAGGTTGGCGCGACGAGCGCACCGTTGAAAAGCGCTGCGTTCTTCCTTGGTGCCTATTGCAAGGAGTACAACGGTTCGTCTCCGTTCCGAATTATTGTGCAATTATTGAGGATTGTTATTTTTTATAGAGGATTTTATGCTTTGCAAAAACGAAAACCGGTCCCCGGCTCATTGTTTGAAGGAAGGTAGGAAGGTGACGCGATGTGCAATCGACCTGTAAGTATTTTGCGCTCTGACTTTTCGCATTTCTTCGTGAAATCCAACCCTATGTTAGAATCACCAAAATGCGAGAGAATTGCGCGCAACAGTTCGACGCACACTGGCAGTGCCTGGAGAGGAAGAATCAGGTCCGTTGCCCCCATCACACCGTTCTTGCCCTTCGTTCGTTCTCAGTTCAGACATGAGCTATGAGCTAAGGCGATGCGTCCTCGTGCTTTCTCTATCCATTCCGTCACGGTTAGCTAATTGCGATTTCACACTGTGTAGGAGTACTACCTCTGTCGCCAACCGGAACGGAAACTAAACGCCTGTATGTTTGAGAAGCTTGTGAGTCTTCTCCTGCCCTTGGATCCGAGTCCCTAGATCCCTGACAATCTTCTATTGCTCGACACGCTACTAACATAACTTCTTTTTTCCTAGGGTCTTACGAAAACGATTCCAGGATCACCACCTGGCCAGACTCCAATACACGAAGTACAAAACCCCATATACAAAGCGGTCCAGAAGTAAAGGCGTCACACTTGTGGGCAGGAGCTCCACCAATGCGTTGGTCCTGGCGATGCGGTCCAGGCGCTGCTTAATTAGACCTTGTTGCACATCGTGGTGGGATGTATGTATACAAGGACAATAGAAGCATAGGCAATTCCTATCTTGCACAAACTTTCAATTTGGGGAGTGAATAAGTACTAGACCGTTCTTCAAATCGCGGTTCAATGCAGCCTCCGACTTTAATATATTTCTTAGAAGCGCCCATTCAAATTGTACATGTCGTTGCCTGTGGAGGCTGATCAAAAGGCTCCGTTGTGTGAAAGGAAGCGCATGATCGCTGCGGCAGAGTCGTACAGGAACTTGTTCCGAACCACATTTTCGTCACTTCATTTCCCGGCATACAATTTGAACCACCTTTTTCTTCTCTCCTTTGTATACCCCTCCTACTCTACCCAAATCTAGGACCTTCCAACCGGCATTCAAGCAAATTATTAAAACCTATCTACGTGATGCTTCCCTTGCAGACTGGACGACGTGTTTTAACGCGATTACAGCCGCAGAACGCGAGGTTGGGGATTATTCATTCATTGGCCTTTCATCGCCGGTGTAAACAATTCTTTCAGACCCTATCTACGGTCTTTCCCATCTTGGAAAACAAGGGGTTTAATCAATCCCTCTCTCCGGAACATGCTATCTATCTCTCCACCTCCATAGATCCCCTTTTCAACTTGACCTTAGAAGATTGGTGAGTGTCTTTCAAGCTACTTGTTTTGTCAGGATTTTTTTTTTGGAGGTTTACTTTCGTTTTGAATGTGGCGTTGTTATCCCCACTGTGGACTTTTGCCACCTCCAGGCTTTTTCGCAACGCCTCTGCTTCATCACCACTCCTGTTGATCTACCGGGACTCTCCGTGCGTTGTCATCGGTCGAAATCAAAACCCATGGACCGAAGTGAACTTCCCGGCACTTCGTGCCGTTGGTGCCACATTCATTCGCAGACGCAGCGGGGGCGGCACTGTTTACCATGTTCGTGCTTCTTCAAATTTCCTTTGTTATCTTGGTTTACTTTGTTTTTTTTTTTCATTCTCCAGGATTTGGGAAATACCAATTTTTCAATACATCTACCACAGTCGTCGTTCGACAGACGTGCGACCGGCAATGTTATCCTCAGGGCAGTCAGATCTTTAGGGATCGACGCGCAGCTCAATGATCGCAATGACATCTGCATAGGCCCATACAAGATAAGTGACCCTTCCACATTCATCTTCCCGCGAACCAACACGTACGGAAACCGCCATAGACCCAGTCATTTATTACATTCTTTCACATTCGTCCTTCTCGTATCTTCGGCCCTGTACTCATGTTTGATTGCCAATTTACGTTTCAGGATCTGCGTACAAAATAGCGAACAAGCGTTCCTACCACCACGGAACCATGTTAATCTCGACGAAACTGGAAGACCTGGGGCAGCTCCTACGACCCCAAAAGGTGTGCAACTTTTCTTTTTCGCGCGGTCGCCTTTCTCCTTAGGAAACAAATAATACCAAACATCATTGTTTGATATCAAACCAGTGGCGTTCTTGAACAGACGCCCAAAAATGATTGGTCTTTGTCAACCTAGATGCCGTCGCTCACGGGGGATACATGCATCAAAGAGTGGCTCACCAGTTGTCTTCGCTATATATAGCACAAAGCGAGGACAAGTCTGAGGCCCGGAATTTTCCATTAATCTATCCTATTCTTGAAAACAAGTTCGTTGTGCCAATCAAATCTAATCTTTGTTAGGTTAATATCGTCACCAAAGGCGTCGCCTCGGTGCGATCGCCAGTGTCCAATTTGCAGGTTGCAAATCCCTGCACTACGCACGAAAGCTTCACATCTGCCGTCGTCGACGCATTTCGGAATGAGTATAGGGTTCGGTCCGGCGTAAGTCCCCTCTTTCCCAGCAAAGTAAAGGCTCGATCCCCTTGTTTCAGATATACGTGGTTGAAGACACAAAGGACATCAAGAATATGGAATATATACGCAACGGAATGGCGGAACTATCGGTATGTGCATCTGGTATGTCTTCACCGTGGAGGCCGAGTTTGATACGGGTCTTCCCCGCAATCATAGAGATGGGACTGGGCTTTTGGTCAAACTCCAGAGTTCACCCGGACCTTGCACAAAACGTTCCCGTGGGGTGAAGTGGTTCGTAATATCTCCACTTGCTGGCAAATTGTTCAAATCTTCTTGATGCAACAGTCTGTGGAGATCCGCTCCAAGCATGGGATTATCGTTGATTGTTCCCTGGAATTCAAAAACGCCCAAGTTCATCCCACGACAACCATGCAAATCTCCAAAAGTTGCACGAGCTTCTGCGTGGGACAGCGATATGGATTTTTGAGAGAGGTGCCTGAAGGTAGCCCAGATACGGGGTTGTCGGAATGCACCCTTTCGGGTCCTAGACCCAGAGATTGGCTTGTCCCTACCCAAGATACAAAAAACTGGCTGCTAAGCTCCCTTCAATAAACCTTTATTTTTGCTCCTTGGTCGCATTATGATGCAGCTTTCTACCAAACACCTTGTTATGCCCGAAGAGGGAAAAGCCAAGTAACGTCGCTACAATTATGGCAGAGAATTCAAGAGCCTGGAATAGGGGACAATAACCATCTATCTCCCGAAATCTCCAAGGTCCAACCGTTTGAACTTAAGGCGTCAAATGTTCGCGACTCCTGCTCACCAGGTGGACGGCGTCAAGATAACCTGGCTCCGCCTCATCTTCCAGGCCAGTGGCCTTTCCCTGTGATATATATACCTTAAAATCCGTCGCTGTGAAAGAATGCACGCGCTGTTCATGGGCTTTGGATGGCTGCGGCTAATGACGCAAATTCGATGGCCAAGTTGAGGAACTCCCCGTAAATGAAGTCTCCATATCTCAAATGCAAAATGGAGATAGCATGGAGTTGTTGCACTCAAGGGAATTGCCATCGCTCAATCGAAATGAGGACCAAGAGCAAATGTGATGATATGTGAAAAGGAAATGTATAATTGACATGCTAGGTAAGGCGTTCGGTGTACCACACGCTATTGGTCGAGAACTCGGATGGTGCAACCGGATTTGCCTTAGTAGTCAAGCGTTAGCAAAAATGATATAACCACAAAAGACCCTTCAACTCACTGACTGGCCTCGTTGGTGCCCTGTGAGCTGCTTATCGCGATTCATCATCATAGTGTCCCAGTTATCAATACCGTACCGGGGAGGCTGAAAAAGAAAAGTCAGAGACCATTCTCGAACAGCCTTTTCAGCCTCACCTTCCCAAGATTTTGGGCCCGCTGCGACAGGTTGACCAGAGTCCCCGCAGCGCCGAACATCGCGGTAAGAAGACCTATTAAAGCGTTATAAATGGGCTTGGTATACTGGTATACAGTTTTCGCGCGTACCGAAGGGTATGAGGGCCTCCCAGGGAACAGGCATATTGAAATAATGTGTTGGACTTAAGACAACCGTGGCGATCCGGTGAGATTCGGTTTGTCTCTGTTTGAACACAAACCTTTCGGCAATTTGATCCAAGCGCGATCACTGGCTTATATAATATTGATCATTTGTCATCAATATACTGTTTTAGGAGAGTTATCACTGGGGCTTTCTTTACTGATCAGCGCCGATCGATCAAGAGCACTTCCAATTTCTTCCTTTTACCGTAACCTCTCCTCGTTGTTATAACGGGTCTACGCTCGTCATCAATTTCAATCCTAGTACTTATTTGAATTAGTTATCCTGAGGCACGCCGTCACGGTACATACTCCAACAATATTCAACTTGTACTCAACGCTCATACTTGTGGAATTGTCCCCTCGCCCGCTATTTATCCCCCGTTCACAATCTGTTTTTCGAATAATTTATATATAGAATAGTCAAATTATTAGATTCGAAAAACAAGAGTAAGTAGGATCAAAGTACGATTACACAGGAGCCTGGGTGACGCGACTAACGGACATAGTTGGGGCATAGGTAGGCATATATGTGGAAGGAAATAGAGCATATATATGGGGGGTTCGTACAAGATTCAATATTAAAGTTCCAATCCCTGCTGTCCGGTCGAATTAAAATGGAGTGGTGGTCGGTACAGAATATACGTTCAAATTCAATCGCTCTGGTATTCAGTTAAAAAAGCTGCCAAAGTGATCGACGTTCGCCGGCAGGGTATCTGGCGCAGCCTGTTGGACTGGGATGGAGCATTGAAGAGACGATGTGGCGATTGATGGTCCATGTGATGGCGTGGAAACATCGCCATCGGAGAAGTAAGGAGGAGCGACGCTATATGGATAGGGAGTGGGCATCATGGTTGGATTCTGAGCTGCTGCCCGTTGGGTATTAGGGATTTGAGAGCTGGCCATCGATGGTGGGTATATGGAGGCAGAAGCGAAAATCCATGGCTGTTGCGCCCCAGTGTGAGGGTCGGGGGAGTAGTAGTCCATTTGTGAACAAGAAAACCCAAGGGGATTATAACTCTCAGGCTGCTGAGGGAGATGATTGCCAGGGATGCACTGAACCTGTGTTGCGGACTGGGAACTGGGCGCCGCTACCTGGTGAGCCATATTGCCAGAGCTAGCGAAGGTACTCTCGTTTGAACCGAAATTTATGTTTCGAGGTCTTTGGCGGGAAAATCCCCGCGGATGATAACTAGAGGGCTTTCGCACCCTGTGCACCGGGGCTTCCATGTCAACAGGAAAGTGTGGAAGAGCATAAAGCTCCGAGGAAGCGATTGAACGGGGTGGTGCTTCTCCATCCCTAATCTGCCTAGTCGCCTGGGGATCAGGCTGGATGTTTGACCTATTTGCAACAGGACTATTCAAACTATTTAACAGAGAGAAACGTACAATGTGTAAGCAGTTTATATAAAAGAAGAGATCAACTATACCTAGGAAATCTCTCGAATGCGTTTCGAAACAACTGAAGATGTTCGATGAGCTGAGAATGGATAAACAAAAAATTCGCGCCCACATGAGAAGGCACGTGATCCAGGCGCTTGTGGTTCCTCTTTCCGAGTCCGGGGGCCTTTGCTCTCGCTTTTTTTGGCGACATGGGGCAATGGGGACGGTATTGTTACTGGGTCTGAGTGGACTAAATACTCAATTGACGCGAGGCGGAAGTGCGTGACACAGTCATCGAGAGGATGCACCCTGACCACAATGTTGTGAGATGAGAGGACCATCGGGTGGCAGGGTCGAAACCTCATGAGAAAATATCAAGCTTGCTGCGAAATTCTGATCATTCAGCACCGATTTGAACTCCGACAGCTGTAGGCGCTTGATTGTTGTCGACTCAGAACGTCTGTGCCAGAAGAGTGGCAGACTCAAGTTGCAGGACTTTGCAACAACCTCCACGCGAACTTTCATTAGATCGGTGTCTCATATCATGACCAGATCCTCAAAGGCAAGGAAAGACGAATCACGGAAATTGATCAAGTTCCGGTAGTAAATATACAACGGTGGCAGGACATACCAATGGCAATTACTGATTATGAGAACGCGGTTTACCCCCAATTTTCAAAAGGATTAATGGTTACCCCGCGCAGGTCGGTTGTCCTATGAGCTTTGTTGACAGATTCTCACTGGCACGGCGTGCCGCGAGGCTCAGGGTCGATCCCAGCCTGATGATCATGATGCATGCATGATGGGCTACACATGTTTAGCGCTAGTCGAGTCTCAGGGACTGTGTGGGTCGTTATCTCCGATCGACTTCAATGAAAGATGGCCAAGCACTGGCAGAACTCCATTACAGAACCTTTACTTACTGTCGCCAAAGAGAACACAAATAATTCAATCACAATCACAGCGTTTGTAAGGTATTTTCGGTCCTTTTAAGATAAGAGCGTGAGGCATTTTCATAACTGGTCAGGCGCCTGCGATGACGGAAATGGGACCATAAGCCAGGCTTGAGGAACTCGCCTGACGATCCCTGTCATCGGTGCCTTCGTGGAATATTTACCGGCTCCAGCTGGACCAGTTCGCATTCCAAGCTCAGGTTCACACCAACTTAAATACCGAGATGGCTTGTTCTCGGCTTTTATCCCTTCATTATGTCAACCTCATGGCGACCCCAATTAACTTTATCCGCTTATTATTTAACATACCGCTGATGATTAACTTGAAGCGGGTCTCCGCTCTCCAAGTGCCCAGCCGCGAGTACCAAACTGAAGCGGCCTCTTGCTATTGCCACACACGATGACAAGAAGGTGGGCAGGCAACGTTATTCATTGAAATCATAGAGAGTAGGACATGTAATAGTGTATAAACAGAATTACTTTCCATCGGATGGAAATTGGAATGACACTATGTTGAATGCGATGCGTGTCCAATTGTTGGTGATCCAAAATTATACCCATCTATGTTTTTGTGGGCCGACCCACCCTCCTCATCATGAGTGTCCCATTTCTGGAAGAATTCTAAATGGGCGTGTGAACTGCCGTTCCAGGCCTTACTTGGTCCTTGATATGAAGGGTGTGGAAGGTCTTCGAGGTGTGAGGATGAATTGAAATTTGCCGTCGAGCCGGCAAATAAATCGCGGTTTCCCTGGTCGATCAAATTCCCCAACTCAAGCGCTATTGACGGCAGGGTGCAATCCACGTGCGGATAGGATGTATTGGCAATGGATGGTATGTGTGAGCTCATTAGGTAGAGCCATTCATCTCCGCGGGCAGATTCGTAGTCAATATACGACTCGGAGTTCCTAACATCCAAGCCAATAGTGATAGAGGCCGGTTGAGAATCTCGGCAGTTCGACATATGCACAGATGGGAATCGCGTCTCTCCAACAGGCGGCTTCCTCAAAGATACTTCAGGCTGATTTAAGTACCGGGTATGTGAGTGGCGTTTGGCATGAGTTCTATTTCTTTGTCGGATTCGGACAGAATGCGTCAAATCTAACGATTTAAATTCCTCGCGATCGCCCCTTTTTACTTGCATCTGTCCTAACCCTATCACGCCCATGTACGACTCTGGGTTGCGGAAATAGTCATTTGAATGCGTCCGTCCGTTGTAATTTCGTTTAGGGAATATTGTATTCTCAGTGCTCTAAATTGTAAAATTAAATTAAAACCACGGGATGGGGAGAGGGCTCACTTCCTGCGGCAAGTCCTTTAACTTTTTGGGACGAGCTCTAGATACAGGGGTTGATAAGGACTTTTTTCTGCTCATGTTCAACGGAAGGCCAGCGACAGAAAGTGGTTGGGATAAAAATGAAGCTGTTTCACAGGCGCTCAATTATAATGTCGCGAGTGTCGAGTCATTCCTCATATTTTTTTTTTGAATGCATCTCGGAC
>Ga0307509_10008793_pt1 | contig 12771 bp, 8 predicted proteins | sample 10_EM_MG_FD_202245 | JGI IMG/M metagenome (GOLD analysis project Ga0307509, IMG submission 202245) | Populus trichocarpa ectomycorrhiza microbial communities from riparian zone in the Pacific Northwest, United States - 10_EM | ecosystem: Host-associated > Plants > Roots > Unclassified | place...
AAAAATCAAAACGACGCCGTTTTAGTAAAACAAAAAACAAAAAAAAACAAAAGTCAACGAGTTTGCAACCGGGTCTTGCTAGGTCAACCCGCCGGGTCAGTCAGGTCACACCGGGTTTTTTCTTCTCCCGTTTTTTCTTCAACCCGGCCCGATTCCAGCCCCGGGTCCTGGGTCGACCTGTCGGGCCGGGCCGGGTTTCAAAAATATGATGATAGTGGTTGTTTTTTAAAGTATTTTTTATTAGGAAATATATCAAAATAATATTTTTATTTTATTTTAAAAAAATATTTTTGATATAGTATATCAAAATAATTTTAAAATATATAAAAAAATTAAACAAAATTTTTTATTTTTTCAAAACACTTATTGGAATGCATTTCGAAAAGCCTCTAAATCAAATGTCGTTACTCCTATTTTTACCATATTGGTTATTTTATTGTTTGTTGTTGGGTTTGAATTGTTGGATTCCATACATGAGAAAAGGATGAATGTAGTGTATGCTTTTTTTAATTTGATAAAAAAAAATTATAATATTTAATATAAAAGTATATTAGTCATTAAATAAAAGATAATAGTAAATATGTAAATAATTATATGATTTTTGTTGATTTTTATAGTGAGAATGTTAAGTGTTAGAGTTTGTATAGAATTTAGGATGGAAATTATAATTTTTTAAAAATCAGTATATAAATTTAATTTCAATTAAACTATATGATGATAGAGTTAATGTTTCCTTTTATATGATGCAATTATAATGAGATTTACATTACTTTTCATTCTTTATAAGCTTTAACATAATTTTTTTAATTAAGAAAAACTGATTTTAATTAATCGAGATTTATGGAAAAGGTTTTAATTAGGAAAACGATTAAACATTTGTAACAATTAGAATCATATGGAGATCAACAAATTATCTATGAATATGGCAATCAATAAATACATGGTGATGGCCACATTAATGATTAATGAATAAATCTATATGCAGTTGGTATGTTAATTTATTATATCTTTATTAGAGGTTATTTTGTGTTTTATATATAATATTCATTAAATGTAAATTATTAATTTTAAATTACATAGACATTATTTAGTATATGATCAAAATAAAAATAGCTTAACTACCTACTCCTTTTTTTTTCCAATCATTTAAATCTAAATCGTACATGTTTGGTATTATGGTATAGAGTTCTTTTTAAAAATATTTTTTTATTTGAAAATATATTAATTTTTTTAATTTTTTATTGATATTAGCACATTAAAATAATAAAAAATATATTAATTTGATATTTTTTTAAATAAAATATATTTTTAAAAAACATCAAAAGGTAAAAACTCCCCCACTCCCAAACATGGTGAAAATTTATAATTCACTTATTGTTAAAATAAAATAAAGTAAGAATATATATATTATATTCAAAATAAAATTTTAAAAGAAAAGTTTATATATTTTTCAATACTGAGAATACAAGACAAATAATCAATTTATAGAAAAAAAGAATAAAAATATTAAAAGACACTAGAAAAATAAAAAAAATATAAAAAATTAAGAGATTAAACTCAAAAATCAAAAAGTCTAAGAAATTCTAATTAAAATTCAATATATATAATTACAATTTTATAACTCCTAACACATTTTCTTTAAAAACATGAGAAAATCTCAGCCTTCTTACATCCAAGTTTAAAAAAATCATAAGAGTCGGTAATAGATCCCATGTTGTAGTATTACTATAATAAAAAGAAATAAGATCTTCCACCTGATAATTAAAATATTGTTATTTTCAAATCTTATTTAATTAGCAAGTTTTCCCTTTCCACAAATCATGGTGTTTGCCCGTCATTCTTTTCAGCCCATGTCAAAGATAAGATGCCATTTAAAAATAAAAAATAAAAAAAAAATACCATCTTCATTGTTCAAAAATGAAAGAGACAAACGTCAAGACTCAAGAGGCAGACCTACGAAAAATACGGTGCTACTCACAAGCACCAGTCTTATTTGCAATGGCACCGTAACTACCACGCATCATGGTCTATCATTCATTCAACTGTGGGACCAAGATCAGTCCATTCCTCCAAAATCACAGCTGGCCACAATCTAAGTAAGCCTAGAAAAATCAATGCCCCACTTAATCACAACCATCCATAATCTCTCAATAATAGCTGCAGCGCCATATCAGAGTCCCCTCACTCTCTCTTGCAATATCTTTGTAGTCTCAGGACAAAGCTCAAGAGTTTTGTTTTACTGAAAATCAAATCTGTTGACTGAAATGATGCAGAGATGGCATAGAAAAAAATCCCATTTTCCTTTAGTAGCATTTATTTTTCTTGGTATTATCGTTTGTTCAATTCTTTACAATGAAAGTAGCATTCAGCAGGTCCACGAAGAAGACCCATCAAACCAAGGTCCTAACCATCAACAACATGCCACCACAGTAACTTACGTTAAGCCAAATCTTGGTACCCACTCAAATTTTGCACCAGGTATGTAATATGTTTCAAAGGTTCAATCTTTTTGTGTTTTTCACTTTCTTGAATGTAAGAACTGTGTAAAGTTTTGATCTTTTACCGGTTTGCTGTTTTGGGTTTTGTTTTCTTAGTGCTTTTGGATAGGTTTAGTAGATGTAACTCAACTAGTGAGTACAGTGGCAAGAGGATCAGATGGGGTGACTCGAAAGTGGAAAGGGGGAGGAGAAAGAGCTTGGAAAGTTGTGATGTTTTTGCAGGCAAATGGGTGTTTGATAGTGAGTCATATCCGCTTTACAATGAGTCTGATTGTCCTTACATGTCTGATCAATTGGCGTGTCATAAGCATGGAAGGTCTGATTTGGGGTATCAGCATTGGAGGTGGCAACCTCATGATTGCAACTTGAAGAGGTACTTGTCTCTTTTAGTTCATTTTCAAGTATGTGTATTGTATTTTGTTTTTAGAGTGTAGTTGGATGTGCTTTGAAGCATGAGAATGAAGACCCTCGAGTTTTAGATTTGCTTATTGCCTGTAGCCTTCTTATTAGGTGTTGAAGTTGGAATCCCATGTAGTTTAGATAGGTGAAATCAAAGTCTTAGTAAGCCTAGAATTGAAGATTCTGTAAAATTGAAGTAAAGAGAACTAAAAAGAACCTTCTAAATTCGCCCCATCAGCTGTGGCCTGGAATCTAAATCCGGTTTCTTAACTTTGCCTGTCTTGGTGAAAGAATGCTCTTATTCAAAGTAGTTTTTGTTGAGCCGAACCATTCTGTTTATTGAACATGATATGCAAACCTGTTAATTTTGGTTGTTTTATGTTAAATGAGATTTGATTAGTTCTCATTGTTGTTTTCATTTGGTGTTGTAGATGGAATGTGACTGAAATGTGGGAGAAGTTGAGAGGGAAGAGGCTAATGTTTGTGGGGGATTCGCTAAATAGAGGGCAGTGGATATCAATGGTGTGTTTGTTACAGTCAGTAATTCCAGCAGATAAGAGATCCATGTCACCAAATGCCCCTCTTACCATTTTCAGGGCAGAGGTAAGCACAAACCTTGCATGGAGTTTAAAGTAATCTTAATGTGCAATAGAAGAAAAAGTTTGGTGAAGTTTAGTTCTACAGTTTTGTTATGATATGTTGCAGGAAAATTTGTAAGGTATTCTTCATTGATTTGTGTTTGTTTGCAGGAATACAATGCCACTATCGAATTTCTCTGGGCCCCTCTTCTTGTTGATTCTAATTCTGATGACCCAGTGAATCACAGATTGGATGAACGGATAATGCGCCCAGATTCAGTTCTAAAGCATTCATCAAAGTGGGAGCATGCAGACATACTAGTTTTCAACTCGTACTTGTGGTGGAGACAAGGCCCTGTTAAGCTTTTGTGAGTGCTACACCATTGAGGTTTCATCATTTTAGAAGACACGAGTTGTAATGCAGTTATAGAATTGGTTATGAATTGGTGCAATAATCAAGCTTTGTGACGTTTGCAGATGGAGTGCTGAAGAGAATGGAGCTTGTGAAGAATTAGACGGGTTAGGAGCTATGGAGTTGGCTATGGGGGCCTGGGCTGACTGGGTGGCTTCTAAAGTTGATCCCCAGAAGAAACGAGTCTTCTTTGTTACCATGTCTCCAACACATCTCTGGTGAGTTTGATCCATTGCCTGTGAACTTAATTCTGACTCTATGACCGCGAGTTATTTCTGCATATACTTCTTGGTGTTTAAACCACAGAGCTGACTACAAATGCCATATAATTATTCACCAACTCTCGGAGAATTCTAACCGTCCTTTGTTAGTGACTTGAATTCAGAATGAAGTTTAGAGTTATGTGAATCATTTTAATCAAGGATTGTCTGCTGACTCAAATGTAAACTGTTAATACTTGAGTTTGGTTTTCATTTGTAAACTGGTGATCGGAGCATGGACTGTGAGATTGTTCACTATAAGCTTGTCCTCCCTTGCCCCTGTTCTACTGTCTTTGCCTGCCACCTTTTTCTTTTAATCTCAAAAGACTGAATTGTTACTTGTTAATTGTGGCTGTTATCTGAGTAACCAATTTTGTTTCAATTCTACTTTAATGACCAGCATTAAGCAACATATCACTGGGCACACCATTTTGCCTAAGCTCCACCTCAATTTTCTTGTATTAGACATTCAGACATCCATTGCCGCTCTTGTTACGCGGGGCATGAACCATAAGTAACAAATTTAAAAGAGGAGGGTCCAAGAAGTTTAGCTAGTGCCATATTTGGTGCATTTCAATGTCCTAGAAAGAGGCTTTTAAGCTGCCTTTGCAATTAGTCTCATACATCCATGCAGGTATACATGTAATAGACTGGCAATCTCAAAACTTGTTTGAAAGAAAAAGATACAAGTCGTACTTTTTTGTGATTTAAGATTGTCAAGCTTCTAGCATATGCACCTGGTCTAGGTTATAGTAGTTTGTCACCCTTAGCAAATTTGAGAATCCACCTCTCATGTTCATGTTAAACTATTTGCATATTTCAGGAGCCGTGAATGGGAGCCTGGAAGTAATGGAAATTGCTATAGTGAGAAGATGCCAATTGATTGGGAGGGGTACTGGGGAAGTGGTTCTGATATGCCTACAATGCGCATGGTGGAAAAGGTTCTTGGCAGATTGGGATCAAAGGTTTCAGTTCTCAATATTACACAGCTTTCAGAGTATCGTAAAGATGGCCACCCTTCAATCTATCGAAAATTCTGGGAGACATTGAGCCCTGAACAATTATCGAACCCAAAATCTTACTCTGATTGTATACATTGGTGCTTGCCTGGTGTGCCTGATGTCTGGAACGAATTACTATTCCATTTGTTGTAAAAGCAAATGTACCTGTCCACATTGCAAGTCATTTTCTGTAGCAATTGGAAGAGAATCACTGTAGCGATATGTATTTTGGAAAGGAAATTGCAAAAATGCTTGCCAAGGACGTCATTCATTAAAAGAAAAGCTGTGCAAGCTTACATATTTTGTAATTTTAGATAAAGGTTAATCAATTTAGCTCACATGATTAAAGATAAGTTTTGGTGGATGTAATCCCATTATTCAGATCATATAATCCTAATTTCTTTTGGATTTTCTGCATAAAATTTCGTAGATCGTTTCTGAAAGCACAATTTGTAACTTTCAGTAAATGTACTTTTTGAATAAAGGATGGGATGGTCAAGTTGATGCTGAAGGAGGAACTGCATGCCCAAGAATATAAAGCTGCCTTCAATCCGAAGTTAAAAGCTAAAAGCACAAAACACATTTGATACAGGGATGCCCAACGTCAGTATTCAAGAACAATGGCATCTAAGAATATGGAGCTACTTGCATGCAGAAGTTGATAGCACAAGAAGCACATTTCATTCAAAGGATGATCATGTCTATCAGTTCAACAAAATTGGCACCAGAGCTGCCTGCCTTCATAGGATAGGCTAATTAGAACATCCTATTGATAATCCTAGAACTGTTTACACATTTGATGTTTTTACGAGTACTATATGCTATTCCTTTCTTTTGTGGCCTCTACATTGGTTTTTATACGAGCAGGCTGCAGGAGAAGCTGAGCTGTACCATCCCATCCCAGTCTTGCCCAAATCCAAAAACCATCTTGATTTCCTAGTTCCTACTCTCTTATCTTTCTCAAAATGAACTTGAAAGCTAGAGTGAAAGGATGAGGTTGACATCATTTCCTCCATGGCACTCTTGAATTGGTGAGCTGGTGCTCAGTGGAAATGCTCCATATTCTGAATCCAAATGATTGTTGCAGGTGCAGTAATTGTGATCTTCTGGCGAGGCATCATAGGAGCTTGCAACATTAGCTTCATGATAAGGGTTATGAAGAACCTGTCCAAAAGAAGAAATGGAATGAAGAAAATGTACTAGAGCAAAAACATATCAGAACTAAAGATTAGAGAAGATCTGCTCCTTTAGCACCTGAGGAGCACAGCAAATAAAAACCAAGCCAAAGCCAAACTAGAAAAACAAAAGATTCCCATGGACAAGAAAATGCACTCGACAAGCACAGAATAAGATTCAGAAAATTTTGTGGCCTGGGAAAACTAAATAAAGGAACAGAGCATAACATTTAATGAAATCAAAGCAGTACAAGGAGAAGAAGCTCAGGAACCAAGTAAAAGGAGAGTAAGAAGCAAAAACAGACATTGCTTGAAGAGGCAAAACAGGAAAGCAGCGGTATTTGACGAAACAAGAAACTCAGCAGCAACAAATAGCATCATTACCAAAACAAAAATATGTAAGCTGGAAGAATTTCCTAAGCAGTTCAGATTGATTAGATTATAGGTATGAAAGAAAAGGTTCACCATCCTACAAATGGTGCCATCCTCCTCAACGAGCCATCCTGCTTCCTCACAGAGAGCCTTGAGCAGGTCATTGCTGTCTGCATGTTTCGGAAGCTTGTAGTTTCCATGCTTTCGAAGACCTTCAAAAATTTTCTTAGCCACTGCTCGTCTTCGACGCTCCCTCTGCTGGTTCGTTTGCCGTTCCCTATCAGAAGGATAGCGAAATTTGGTGACAATGCGGCCATCTTTTGTAGCTCTATGTACTCTCCAAGGCCCCCTGCTAGTCTTGATGCAGCCACTTAACACCACCTTCTTTTCATCTACCATATTTTCTTCCTCCCTTTCTCCTCTTCAGTCTTCAGTTTTGCTAATGCTAGTTTTCTTTTCTTTTTCTTCTCCACTGCTATCTGCTAATATATACAGAAAACAACATAAAGGTAAAAGGAAACAAAAAGGAGGGAATCAAAAGTGTAAGACGCTAACCAGGCTTGTTTCAGTTTGACCCAGAAAATCATCCTTGAGATTAGCAAATGGATCGGAGTGTCATTTGATGGATAAATATACGGTTTGATGCACCATATTTTTTCTTGGATACTAATTCCACGAGCCCTAAAATTAATGGTTATATAAGTCTCTAATGATTTTGAGATTTGTAGAACTCCAACTAGTAACTGGATAAATATCATACTTGATAGCAGAGATGCCTCCCTTTTTAGCCAATTCCAATGAATATATGCATGGACAGTCCAAGAATCAAGTAGGGTACGACATGGGACAAACATGCAAAAGCCACAGCTACTGGAAACAGAACACTTTATGCCCTAAAATAGGAAGGACAGTAGACAAAGATGAGCACCTTTTTTTTCGTTTTTATTTTATTTTATTTGAACCCCAGATGAGAAGCTTGCTGCTTTACATGACCAAACTCAATTATCCATTGCATTTATCATTTGATAATCCAATTAAGGACATGATCAAAAAAAATTATTCACCAAACAGTGAAGGATGGCATCAATTGTTTGATTACTTCATCTGATTACAGGGGTCAAATCAGTTGATTAATAACTCCGTTGATTTCATGCAACCTATGGGGGCACAACAAATTTGATTTGAACTTTATAAAGACATGATTCTTGTACTGTCTTAAGAACGTGTTTACAAACTCTAATTTTATAACACAGCATGCTAAATTGAGTTTTGACATTACATAGGTTTTCAATCAAAACTCACTTGTTCTTAATTATTTACATAGATGTTTCAGTTGAATTTAATGATTGTACACTAAACCAAAAATGTTACAGCGTGGAGGGACCATCTCCCTCCGTTGAAAGCTAAACCAATTCCGAGATGCTTGACCCATGCCCTTCCCCACTGTGCCCAACATTGAAAATTAAGCGATGGGATGGTCTGGAACTGAGGGAGCCTTCATGACTTCGTTGCATGATTGATATCTACATATTTCTCCTGGAACTTCAGCTGCTCAAACATTGGCAATGTAGCACAAATCTATAAGGAGAATGTAATAAATTCATAAACATGGAATTCAGGTGGAGAGGCTGACAAATCACAAATCAACCACAAACCAGTGGTATTTCAAGGATTCAACGGTTTAACTGGATGAGCTCGCTGGCTGCTTACAATAAGTATCCTATCCTTTTCTGCATCTGTACTCTTCCTATTGTCAGTAAGGATAAATCCATAAGGCCTAAACTATTTGATAAAATAGCTCAAATAAGTAATAAAACAATAAGAATAAATCAATGGAAAAGCTAGCAGAATTATTCACAAAGAAGATGAGTGAATACTGAGCTAAATCCATCAGCAATTTGTTTTCCAATATTAAGAAACAAAACCACTGTCATGAGTGGATTTTAAGATCTTACTTCTACAACTAAGAGATTAACTCTCCCTAATAAAAGTCAATTGACACAAATAAGGATCATTTGACATACAAGGAGGCTTACTTGTCAGTTCAAAGTGGCCTCTTCCAACTTCTAGCCTTTTCAATCACCAATTATAAATAAAACCTTCTTCTTGAACTTATCAATAATCAGCATAAAACAAGTAAGGTGGTAAATAATAGCAGGCATCATATACCAAAGCTGAACTATCATGATCAAATTCTATATTGTTCACCAAGGTAGAGATCTAGGCCAGCTTTGAGTAGAGGAAGCAGCATTTTTAAGGTGTAAAAAAAATTGTGAAATCAAAACTCAAAGAATAAGTCGAGTTTTCTGTTGCTTCAGCTATCCAGGGATGATTTAGTTGATCCTTTGCTCTCTTTATAAGATCAAAGAAGACAACCTGCAAAGATAACGACTTGCATTCACAAACTTATCCATCCTTCTAATTTCCATTTGGAAATTTTCACCATGAATCAACTCGTATTAGATTATAAACTAATGCATTCTAGGGCTGACAATAAAAGTACCTAATACACTCAAGGATCCAGCAAGATTATAGTTGGTTGGTGTAAATGAATCGTTATCTATGTATGGTGAGCAGAAGCTGATGGCAAGTCAGGACTTTGACATTACCTCTGAATCCAATGTAGAAATGGCAGTATCAATCACAGACACACACTGTTTCTTTTGCAGAGGAGCTGTATAAACCTCTCCCACGGGCAACACAAGTGCAGCGATAATCAAAAAACAATGGGGAACCAAACTGGTCGAGTCATGAAATTTGTCATTTTGATCAGCATGGCTGCAAGTGGACTGGGTTTATTTGTTTACCAAGAAAGCAGAGGTGGGATCCATAAAAGATAGATATGTGTAATTTACCAACAAAGAGGAACTTCACCCAAATTTGACAATAATACTGATACTCGAGGGCTGAAAAATGGCTTAAAAGGACAGCCTTTAGTTAGATTCAATTGTTAAGATAGGAGAAAAGCAAATAGAGGCTTACTGAAACTGTTGCATTGCCAGGACAAAAGTTGCCATTTGGTTGTAGATCCTCTTGCTTGTAAGCAAAGTGTATTCGAATCAGAGTTCACAAGTAACAGTCCTGCTATAGCATGGGCCTGTCCCTCGAGAAGATCACTTGGCAGTTATTTGAGTACGCTGTGCCATTTTTATTTGAAATATCAACCAATGGCACACGCAGTAGCCTTTGAAGTGGATTCATCCTTGAACCAGTACCACTATCCAGAGAATAGCAACTGTTGTATCTAATGAACACAGTCCATTCCTTAAGCAATTCTGTATACAAGTTGCTTTGTTATTAAACTCGCAGGTGCTGTCATTGTGAACAGCATCAAATTTCTCCAACAAGTTACCCCTGAAATGACTTTTTTTTTTTTATTAATGGATGGCTAGACATGGTTCGCAGATAATTTAAGAGGTGAAATGAAAGTTTTTGAGATATGTTTACTCTTTGAAGCTTCTGGATGGGTAAATGCAGAGTAAAAAGAATTTTCCTTGTTTGATGAAGCCTCATCAAATATAATATCTTCAAAAACTGAGAGACCCATATCAAATGCATCCCCCTCATTTAAGAAAGCTCCTATGTCTGGGTCACCAAGAAGACTCCTTGCACGGAAAAGGATCTTCCACCAGCACCAGTAGTGTGGAATTTAAATGGTGGTGGTTTGGGAGCAGAATATTGTGCTTCAGGTTGCAACAAGTCTGTATCGACCTCCTTTACCAATTGGCTTTTTAATATACCAGACTTGGAAACTAAAAGAGACCTGGGAACTAGCAGATCATCACCAATAACCCCATTATTTCTCACACCGGCTATCATCCCTGAATGTGATAAATCCTGCCACACAAATTGCTCAACAATGGATGGTTTCCACGCAAATTGCTGAACAGAAATCGCTTTTGCAATCAAAGATTGTCTCAATAGAACCGATTTACCTGATCCTGTATGGAAAATCGGTGCATTTCCATCATCTTCATTCCCTTTCTCCAAAAGCTACAGAAAACCAAATTCGTTATCTCCCCCACATGCTTCACCTGCCAAACAAACAAAACTAAACAAAACCATTTCCACAACAGTACAATAGACAACCAACAGAACGCTAACAAATTATTTCACTATCAATTTTAGGTGCTTAACATATGGCTTAAGCATTATAAATAAATTTAAAACGCTAAATCTAATAAAATAAACAAATACTTAAATAAGAAAAAATCACTGAGCAATTTAAATTCCTTAGGGTTTGTAAATAAACTAATACCTAAAATGAAAAAAAAAAATCATAGAGATGAACACGCACCGTCGTCGTCGTCTTCGCCACCGCCGAGGACAGCTAACGCTTTCGCAATCGAAGATTGCTTTAACGCAACTGATTTCCCTGATCCTGTGCGGAAATCGGTGTATTTCCGTAAAGCGGACATCCTTCACTCAGACAAAAACACAATCCATACGTGAATTCATGTATTACACGCGTATTTATACAGCTATACATACCCATATTGAAGAACCTTGGCGTAAGAGATCGGCCATGGAAGGGAGGTCAGTTTTGGGGCTGTGAGTGGAGTTAGGGCTCCGTTTGGTTTAGGTTCGGGTTTGGTGTGGATGATTTGGCCGGTTATTTCCCATCGGATATTTTTTCCCGGCGTCGGAGAAGATTTGTCACGTCTACATTTTCCGTGAAATTAGGGATTTGTTTTTCTGCTGAGCGAGGTGGTGCTCAAGTTTTTAGTGTTTTTTTTTTAAAAAAAAACAAATTTGGGTGTGTGAAGAGGGCGGGAAAAGTGAAGAGTGTATTCGGAGGGGGAATTGGATTGAAGACACACTTGGGCTTGGATGTTTGGGTTATTTAATTGGGCTGGACCGGGGGAGTTGAGGCCCGTTAGCACAAAGAAAAGGAGTTTACTTGTGTTTATAAAAACCATTTAATGATTCTCATGTTTTCCTAGTCAATGAATTATTTTCATGTGTGTCATTAATTTCTTGCCAAATTTTATCCATAGGTATTGTTGAGTTTATTTTAAAAAAGAAATAGAGTAAATTCTAAGCTTTTATTGATGAGTTTGGTAGCAAGGAATATAACGGTAGGAATGGAAATGCAAGTCTTATTTCTATTTTTTATAGGAGTTTTGTTTAAAGAAATAAAATAAAAATGTGAATAAACAATGGAAATGAGAATAAAATCTCATTTTTATGGGAGTAAGATTGAAATAAATAAAAAAACAAGAATTATTTTTTAAGATAATATTTTATTTCCATTCATAAGAATTATTTTTTAAAATAATATTTTATTTCCATTCATTGTATATGAACTGCTTTTATTATATATTTTTCAACTCTTGATGTATATTTTATGAAAAAATAATATTTTTCTTTCCTAATAAATTCTTCAACTCAACAATAAAAAAAAACCGGTTAACACATGATTTTCTAATATATATATATATATATAAAAGGGTAAAAAACACCTCGGCTTGACTTTTAGTTTAATATTTAGTTTAATCATAAAGCTTGTGATCTCCATAATAATATCAACACGTGTTAACCAACTAAATCACCTAATAAAGTTGATGACACATATTCCAATAATATATTAAGGTTGTTTTTGTTTTCAAAGAAAATAATGTGTCGTCCACAAGGCTACACATGCTCTAATTAACTATGCCACCAATCAAAATTGATGACAAATAATTCAAATAATATATCAAGCTAGTTTACTGTTGAGTGAAATCAACTTTTATTATTTTAATTGTGTTTATAATAAGCTAAAAAAAACTAAATTTAGGATGATCAGTCCAAATCAAGGGATTATTTAATTATTTATGATACCAAATCCACTAATTAATTAGCTATGATAAGCTAAAAAAACTAAGTTATAATCTCTCTCCTGATGGATTAAAAAAGGAAAACGAAAAAAATTGTGTTTTTGATAGCAAAGTGCATAATACTTGTCTTCATATTTTAAACTCATGGGGTAAAGAATTACGAGTAAAATTAGAAAATCGGAAAACATTTAAATCTGCGAGAGGTTTTTTCTCCATTATTGGAGAGAACCAAGGTGGTGGGGGACCCACATGGGAAG
>Ga0307509_10008794_pt1 | contig 12771 bp, 6 predicted proteins | sample 10_EM_MG_FD_202245 | JGI IMG/M metagenome (GOLD analysis project Ga0307509, IMG submission 202245) | Populus trichocarpa ectomycorrhiza microbial communities from riparian zone in the Pacific Northwest, United States - 10_EM | ecosystem: Host-associated > Plants > Roots > Unclassified | place...
TGTCAAAGAACCATCTTAACCCAATAGCTTAAGCTGTTAGGTGAGGTCCCAGGATATGATTTATATTATTCTCTAACACACCCCCTCAAGTGAAAGCCCTTTGGGCTTAAAACTTGCACAGACCCACATTACCTTGTGCTTAATTTTTATCAAATAAATAGGGATGGTGAGATTCGAACTCGTGACCGCTTGGTTATCAAGGCTCTGATACCATGTAAACAATATGAGTTCAGAAGAATCTTATTCATTATGTTCAGTATCATCACATGTACATTTATATTGTTTACAGAGGGAAGTTGTTACACGAGATAAGAAGATAAGAGAGGATTCAAAACCACTACTAGATAAGGATGAGATTGAAGTCCTGCATGGACTCCTCTGTTTCTGTTACGATGAGATTGAAGTCCTGCATGGACTTTCCTCTGTTTCTGTTACAGCCCCTCTCAAGCTCATGGGGAGAGAACGAATCATGAGCTTGTCTCTTAGCAGAAGAAAACGAGCTGTGGTGAGACCCTTTGTAAAAATATCTGCTAGTTGATCAACTGTACTGATATATTGAGCTGAGATATCTTTAGCAACAATTTTCTCGCGAATGAAGTGATAGTCAATTTCGATATGTTTTGTTCTAGCATGAAAGACAGGATTTGATGCCAAAGCAAGAGCTCCAATATTATCAACCCAGAGGGTTGGGGAAGCTGTCAGGGGAAGATGCAAATCTTTGAAAAGCATTCGAATCCAATAGAGCTCAGTAGTAGTGATTGCCATAGAACGATATTCAGCCTCTGTACTAGAACGAGCAACAACAGGTTGCTTCTTCGCCGCCCATGAGATTAAACAAAGACCTAAGAAAATCCCATAGCCAGTGGTGGAGCGCCTATCATCCGGGCTCCCAGCCCAATCTGAATCACAGTAGCCATGTAATTGCAAAGAACCTTTGGAAAAGTAAATGCCATGCTCAACTGTAGATTTAAGGTATCGAAGGACCCTCTTGGCAGCTGTAAAGTGTGTAGTTGTGGGAGCATGTAAAAATTGGCAGAGTTGATTCACACTAAATGCAATATCAGGTCTTGTTAAGGTACAATATTGTAATGCTCCAACGATGTGATGATAAAGTGTTGAGTCAGGAAAAGGATCACCATCAAATTTTGATAACTTCTTACCAGAAATACATGGAGACTGATATGGTTTAGCTCCTGTCATGTTGGCACGATTCAATAAGTCAACAATATACTTAGATTGATGCAAATGAAGACCTTCTCTATTGCGGTGAACCTGAATCCCCAGAAAATAGGAAAGTGGTCCTAAATCCTTCATTGAAAATTCATGTTGAAGCTTGATAATGAGATCAGAAACAGCAGTTGGCTTATTGCTGGTGACAATAATATCGTCAACGTAAATCAGAATATAAATACGCACTGGCTCTTGAAGAAATACAAACAGTGATGTGTCCACAGTGGATCCTATAAAACCAAGATCAAGAAGTACCTGGGAGAGACGTTGAAACCATGCGCGAGGAGCTTGTTTCAAGCCGTAAAGAGAATTGTGGAGGCGACAAACAGAATCAGACTGAGATGAATCCACAAAGCCTTGTGGTTGTTCCATAAATACTTCGTCCGTCAACCGTCCATGTAAAAAGGCATTTGAAACATCTAATTGCCGAATAATCCAATCATAATGAACTGCAAGAGCAAGAATGAGACGAATAGTAGCTGGTTTAATAACTGGACTAAAAGTCTCGGTGTAATCGATGCCATCTTGTTGCTCAAAACCCTTTGCCACAAGCCTTGCCTTATAACGATCAATAGTGCCATCTGATTTTTGTTTAAGTTTGTAAACCCACTTGTTTCGAATCACATGTTTATGAGAGGGTCGTGGACACAAAGTCCAAGTGCCATTGGATATTAAAGCATTATATTCGGTAGTCATAGCATCTCTCCAATGTTGGCTCTTTGAGGCCTGTGAAAAGGTAGTTGGTTCAGGAGGAAGGATGATAGTATGAAGGGCTTTGAGAGGATGTTTTGTAGAGTGATAGAGGTGAAAGTCAGAAAGTTGTTTAGGTTTGAGAGATCCAGTAATGCTACGAGTAATCATCCGAGAAGGCAGAGAAAAACACTCTAAGGACGGTTGTGTAGTAGAGGAAATGTTTAGGGAGGGAGAGGGTACAGATTCTGCTGGTGCCAATATCTCAGGCATATGATGAGGGGATTCTGGAACTATAGGTGGCAAGGATAAGATTGATGGAACTGGAAGAGATAAAGAGGATGATGGATCTTGTGGGGAAATATCTGCAGATGTGTTAACAGCAGGAGAAATAGGAGTAGATAAGGTTGAAGTGAGTGGAAAAGATAAAAACTTACTTGTCAATTCCGTGTGAGAGATAGTAGAGGGACAATTCTGTTGTGGGGGAGTAGCTGAATATATATCCTTAGCTGGAAACAAATGCTCATCAAACTTGACATGTCGAGAAATATAAACTCTATTGGTTAAAGAATCAAGACATCGATATCCTTTAGAATTGGAACAATAACCCAAGAAAATACACCGTTTACTGCGAAAAGATAATTTATGATCATTATAAGGTCGCAATAATGGATAACACACACAACCAAAAACTCTGAGAATAGAATAATCTGGTTCTGCATTAAATAACTTGGTGTATGGAGTATTATTATTTAATGTTGGAGTGGGTAATCTGTTGATGAGATAGATGGCAGTAAGAAAAGCATCAACCCAATATTTGTTAGGCAAGTGTGAGTGAGCAAGAAGAGCTAAGCCAGATTCAACCACATGACGATGCTTGCGTTCCGCTATACCATTTTGTTCGGATGTGTATGGACAAGAAATTCTATGAACAATACCATTATTTGCAAGAAACGTTTTGAACTGAGAAGAAGTGAATTCTCCACCCCCATCAGTTTGGAATTGTTTAATTTTTCGAGATAGAAGATTTTCAACTAAGCATTTGAATTTAAGAAAACAAAAAAAGACATCTGACTTGTGTTTCAATGGAAAGAGCCAAGTGAAACGGGAAAAATCATCAACAAATAAGACATAAAACTTGCAGCCACTTATTGACTCTACTGGAGAGGTCCACACATCAGAGTGTATAAGCTCAAGAGGAAAATTCGATATGCGACTAGAAATTGAAAAAGGAAGCTTTTTGCTTTTTGCCAGTTGACATGGCTCACATAAAGATTCTTGTCGTTGTGAACCAGACACAGACAACTGAGAATGACGTAACAAATGTTGGAATACAGAAGAAGATGGGTGACCGAGTTGATTATGCCAAACTGAAACTGGAGCTTTGACACCAATGAAAGCAACCAAACTGCGACTTTTATTTGATGAGAAATGGTTCAAGTATATTGGATATAGACCAGCTTTACTCGGTCCCTGCAACAGAATTTCTCCCGTCTGCATGTCCTTCACAAGAAAACGACTAGAAGTAAGTTGAAAATAACAATTATTATCAGCACAAAACTGTTGAATAGAAAGCAGATTAGCAGAAGCTGAAGGACAATGAAGAACATTATTTAAATGAAGTGTAGACGTAGGTGTTTGGATAAGTGTGGAACCAGTATTGGAGATTTGCAAACCACCACCATTGCCTACAGTCACTGTTTCTCCACCTTGATATGGTTGTTGGAGGGCCAAGTTATCCAATGCAGTAGTGATGTGATTGTTAGCACCACTGTCAGCAAACCATGGTTCATTGTCATTGACATTGTGAGTTTGTGCTACCATTGCAACCAACTGAGATGGTGGGTGTCTCCCTTGATAGGAGAAATCCATGCGATGATAGCAATCCAATGCTTGATGGTTTGGCTTGTTACAAATCTGGCAGAGAGTACAATTTTTGTTAAAAACCGTAGATAGAGGCTGATTCTCATTTTTAGAGAAATTTCCAGAACTTGTGTTAATGGTGCTGCCATTCCGAGATGGATGCTGTGTACGAGAAGAATATGATGGATGCTGAGTGCGAGGAGAATATCTGGGTTGACCAAATCTATGCTTTTTGTTGAATCCGGATGAACCCCGATATTGATTAAATAGTGCAAATTGGCCAGCCTCTGGAGGTACTGTCTTGGTCTGATTTTCCAATAAAGTTTCACAACTAAGCAGTTCAGATTGAAATTCATTGAACGAGAGAGAAATATCTCTTGTTGCAAATGAGAAGGAAGTGATGAAAGAAGTATAGGCAGTACTAAGACCACCAATAATATGAGATATCAGATCATCATCTTCAATAGGCTTGCCCACAGCAGCAAGTTGATTGGCTAGGCCTTTGGCAATATGAATATAATCTGCACAAGATTTATTCCCTTGCTGTAGATTTTGAAGTTGTCTCTTCAAATGTGAAACACGAGAGCGATTTGGAGCAGCAAACCGATTGGCCAGTGAATCCCATACCTCTTTGGAAGTATTCAAGCCAAAAACTGTAGGGAGAATTGTCTCCGAGAGAGTAGCATTCAACCAGCTAAGTAAATACTGGTCCTTTTTGGTCCATAAAATAAATTGTGGATCCACTGTGAGTGTAGCTTGTCCATTTGAATCAACAAGAAATTTAGAAGGACAAGATTCTGAGCCATCAACAATACCCAGAAGATCATTACTCCTTAAAACAGGAAGAAATTGAGACACCCAACCAAGATAATTAGAGCCATCTAATTTGACAGAGATAAGATGATTAATAATTGGAAAAGTGATGTTTGGACTAGAGGAAGCCATGAAAAAGGATCTGTTTAAGGGTGTTAGCCAAAGAGCTCTGATACCATGTCAAAGAACCATCTTAACCCAATAGCTTAAGCTGTTAGGTGAGATCCCAGGATATGATTTATATTATTCTCTAACAATATCTATAATCAGCTTCACGAGAAACTAGGCATGTTTCATCCTGTTCGTTGGATTACTATGTCACAAAATTTTAGTATTCATGTATTGCAGGGTCGCATTGCTGAGGTTTTGGATTTAAAACCTTTGGATGAAAATGATGCGATGGTGAGAACTGGGGAGCTGTTGACAGAGTTGAATGTGAAAAAAAAAGGTTTTTTAATTCTCGATAATTTGTGGAGTCATTTTCTTCCTGATGAAGTGGGAATACCTCTTAGAACAGACGGGTGGAAGTTGATTCTCACAACGAGATCACTGGAGATATGTCGAAAAATGGATTGCCAAAGGATAATCAAAGTGGAGCCTCTTTCTGAGGGTGAGGCTTGGGATCTGTTCATAGACAGATCAGGGCATGGTGTTACACTTTGTCCTGAAACGAAACTGATTGCAGAGTCTATTGTGAAGGAGTGTGCTAATTTGCCTCTTGCAATCATGACAATGGCTCAAAGCATGAAGGGAGTGGTTGCTGAATATCGTTGGAGAGATGCATTGCTAAAACTGAGAAGATCAGAAGTTGGACCAAGTGATATGGAAACCAATATTGTATTTCGAGCGTTGGAATTTAGCTATGCTCAGTTGAACAATTCAGCACTGCAAGAGTGCTTCTTACATATCACACTATTTCCAAAAGGCAAGATCATCTTGAGAGAGGACTTGATAGAGTATTTGATTGATGAGGGTATAGTCAAAGTAATGGGGGGTAGGCATTTACAATTTTGTAGGGGACATACCATGCTTGATCAACTTGAAGATGCCAGCTTATTAGAAGGTTCCAGGGACGATGAAGATTACAGATATGTCAAGATGCATGATTTGATTTGGGATGTGGCTTCGAAAATATTGAACAAAAGTGGGGAGGCTATGGTTCGAGCAGGTGCACAACTAACAGAATTACCCGGTGTAAGATGGTGGAGAGAGGAACTGTTAAGAGTTTCACTCATGGAAAATAGAATCAAGAATATTCCAACAGACTTTTCACCAATGTGCTCCCGTCTCTCAACATTATTGTTATGCAGAAACTACAAATTGAATTTGGTCAAGGGGTCTTTTTTCCAGCACCTCATCGGGCTCAAGGTTCTTGATCTTTCCGACACAGATATAGAGAAGTTGCCGGATTCTATTTTTCATCTGACGAGTCTCACTGCTTTGTTGCTGGGATGGTGTGCAAAGCTGAGTTATGTACCATCATTAGCAAAGCTTACGGCATTGGAGAAGTTGGATCTCAGTTACACTGGACTTGAAGATTTGCCCGAGGGAATGGAAAGTCTGAAGGATCTCAGGTATCTTAATCTTGATCAAAGTGTGGTGGGTGTTTTACGGCCGGGTATTTTACCCAAACTCTCCAAATTACAGTTCCTCAAGCTTCATCAGAAATCCAAAGTTGTTCTCTCAGTTGAAGGAGATGATGTTTTCAGATTATATGATTTGGAAACTTTGGAATGCAACTTCCGTGATCTAGATGTTTGCAGATTTTTCCGGAGCACTTCACTAATTGCTTGCAAGATTACTGTGGGACGACCTTGTTTCTCTTCACTTGAAGATCTAAATTATACAAGATCGAAGTCAGGGTTAATTAAAGAGACTTGGTTTTATGACCTCATGATTGACAAAGCAATTTTTGTGTTCCCGCGCTTCAGTACAAAGGTAGTTTTTGTGATTTGTCGAAACATGAGAAGCTTATGTCCATTATATGAAATTGAAGGGCTTGAGATTCTACACCTTGATGGTTTGATGATCTTAGAAACCCTTTTTGAAGCACCTTCAAATGTACCTGCTCTTGGTGTCTTTTGCCTCCTCAGAGAGATCGTGATACATAAATGTCGTAGGATGAAGGTGCTGCTCCCTCCTTGGTTGTTGTCTACACTCCGATTGGAAGTGATTGTAGTCGAAGATTGTTACAACATGCAGGAGATAATGGGAAGTTGTGAAGTTTTGGTACATGAAAAGGAGCTTCTCTCTCTTCCTGGTAGTTTTGATACGACATTGAGGGTTTTGGTATTGAAGAAATTACCGAATTTGAAAAGCATTTATTCTGGAAGACTTCAATGCAATTCTCTCGAAGAGATTACCGTGGGTGATTGCCCGCAGCTAACGAGGATCCCGTTCACTATTTCCCATTCTCTTAAGAAAATTGAAGTAGATCCTGAAAGTTTGCTGAACACAGTTGAGAATGTTTCATGATTTCTAGCCATTTGCAATTATTCCGGGGATGAAATTAGGATTTTATGATTTCTAGGGATTGTTTTGTATTTTGGTATTGGAACCTTTACCTAATAGTAAAGGTATGACGTCATGCTATTTATATAAGGAGTGCTCGGGAGGGTGATAGAATTTAACATTTCAGAATTTTTTTTATTTAAATTTTTTTTTATTATTAGTATATTAAAATAATTTAAAAATATTAAAAAAATAGTGAAAATATTAAATTTAGAAATTAACATTTCAGAAGTGATAGCATCCTGTAGATATAGGTTCCTTCCAGCATCAACTTCACTTAAACATTTCATATTTATCCTCGGCAGACAGTCTACAACGCCACTGCTGATAATGTTCTTTCTTCTCTTCTCTTCTCTTCTCTTCTCTCTTCTCTTCTCTATTATTCATTTAGAAGATTTTTCTAGCTCTAAATCCAAGTCCAGATCTTATAATTACTTTACAGATCTTTGCAAGAAAAATTACAGATTGTTTTAGGTGCAAAATGCAAACTTTGCTGCAATTACGGGACAAAAAAACTTTCAAGCACGCACATGATAACTTGGACTAAAAATCATTGCTTCCCTGGGAGAGAGTGGCTTGTGCCTTAAACACTCCATGGAATTTGTGATATTCTTTTCTAATCGAATTTCAAGATGAGTGTCTTTCAGATCAAAAAAGGTCAAATTAACCATTTAGATCACAAATTCTGAGTGCAGCATTAAAACAAATGTTTTCATAGTCAAACCGTTGTCGGCTAACAAGTGTGCTGTAACTTCTCGTGGCTTTAATTGATTTGCTCCAAGACAAAGAGAAGAACAAGTGTTACTTCCCTAGTGTTGGATCCAAGCACAATGTTTTGTTTTAAGGATCATTTGCTACAGTATCCATACTTTTTATTAGCGCATCAAATAGCACTTGACTGGCTAAAAAGTTGGAAAAATGCTAGCAATTATTTATTTATTTATTTTTAGTGGAGGGTCATTAATAATGTTGTTTATGACAACTTTCAAGGGAAGCAATATCACCCGGATTAGATAATTAGTTCGAATCTCATAAATTTCAGAGTTATTAAAAATTTATATAGTTATTAATTTTAGAGTCTATAAAATTAATTAATTGAGATTCGCACAAGCTAGTTCGAACAATCACGTTAATAAAATAAAAATCACCTGAAATATACCTATGTACATAACTTGATGTTCAAATAATTAGGGTAATGAAACTAGTGAGTGTGTATATATAATCCAAAATAACTTAAAAGTTTTTTATTTGGTGGGTCGATCCATGAGAACCTCTTGGATCAACCATTATATAGAATTTTAACTTCACGTAAACCGTAAGTATATTAATAAAGTTTTTCTTTAATAACCCTATCATATAAATACCTTGTTTTTTTTTCCTACTCTTCTAAATCAAGAATTATTATACTATCCAGCTATAAAGGTATATATGCACAGCCGCTACTTGCTTCCAATGTCTTTTTACCTTTATATGTATTGTGGTTTTAGAACAATGGTCCATCGTAATTAATTTCTTGAAATTCTCTTCATAGATTCAATAAAAAAAAACTTAGAGAAATTGTTGCTAGATGCATTTATATTTACCTACAAATGAAGACAATAAACTAAAAAAAAAAGACTGTAAGATTAGAGGTAAACTTTTTCAACAAAATATTGCTTAAAGATTGTTAGTGGGAGATCAAAGGATTAGGCATCACTTATTGTTTTATTTCACTTTCATATCTTTAATTTCATTTAATTTTTTATTAAGACAAATTTACTGTTCTCTATACAATGAACTAATTTATTATTATTTTATGATGTTAAACTTGGATATGTTTTCTTCGATTACTTAATATCTTGTAATTGACGTGTTTTAATTTTAAACAAATAAAAATAATTAATTTTTTTAAAAAATACTTTTAAAACACAAAAATAAACAAGCACTAGAAGTGTTTGTTTTCATGATTTCATTTGTTTTTCAAGACTTTTAAAATATTTCTAAAATTAGTTTTTATTTAAAAAAGCATCTCAGTTATATTATTTAAGTATTTATCAATTATTTTGATTTACTAATATTAAAAATAAAATTAAAAAATATTGTTTGATTTATTTTCAATTAAAATTATTTAAAAAAATATCTATAATGCATACCAAACACAAATTAAGAAATGGACTAAGAAATGAACCCGAGACTAGACAAAGAACAAAGCAAGCACATCAGTCATTTAGTGAGAGAGGACGCTCTTCTAGAAAGGCCTGTACACAAGTGTTCTTGGAATGCAAAATACGTATTGCCGGCAGCGAAGCTAGTGGGCCAAGCGTTTGAAAGAAATATGAAGATGATGAAGTTTAAAAATTCAAGAACATAAAATAAAAAGGTATTTGATGTTAGGGATAGTGGTTTATTAATATGTTAAAATATTTGAATTTTTTTTAATCTAAAGTATTTTAAACTTACCAAGAAGATCTTGGATACCAGTAATAAAATAATTTTAATTGGGGGACTTAAAGATCCTCCAATGATAAAATTAGTATCTTTTGAGAGAAATAAAATACAAGAATATTTTAAAAAGATGATCTGAAAATATAAATGCAATAGAAAATTGGAGATCATAAACCTTTGTTATGAAGCTTTTAATATGTATTTATAACCTACAAATCTTGTTCTTTTATAAAAAAGAGAGCCAGCAGTGTAATTATCTTGATAATATTTAATGAAAGATAAATATCTCCTACCTAATAGGAATATGGTGGGTCTTTGAAAAACTTTTATACACCTAAAAATATGTAGGAAGATTAGAGTTTAAGACGTTAAATTTAGCTAAACCTATAGAGATCAAGTTCTTCCCTGAGGTTAGTCATTCCCCTAAACATGTCAAGGGAGGATAATCATTATCTTGAACGTGGCTGACTGTCAAGTCTAAACATGCATGCCAGACCCACGCTACCTTGGGTCTCGCATGCGTGTCAGGCCCACGCTACCTACTCATGTTATCTTGAGCTTGATTAACTATTAAGTTCAAGCGCTTTGGGTTTAACATGTGTACCCAAACCACGCTATCCTAAACTTGACGCAATACCAAGTCTAAGTGTCTAGGAGAATTGCCTTTTTAATCTAGCTTTACCGAGAGACAACTCAAAGTCCAAAATTTTTAAGAAAAATAAAACAAAACCTACATTAATGCAAGAACTCTGACATACCCTAAGGAAAAATAACAAAATTGACCCAAAGAAGGGTATCCAGGCTTGAAACCTAATATTAAAAGATCAATCAGTGTAAAAAGGTACACAATTGCTTCTTGTAGGAAAACTGTCTTTTTAATCACTTAAAATTTTTTTAAGTTTGATTCAACAACCGGATCTCCATATATCTTAATTTTAAGATATTAACTGAATAATCAAACCTTCTATTAAGTTTAGGTTTTGTTTTATTTTTCTGTTATACATAAAAAATCTGTTAGACCATCTAAGTAGAAGATCAAATCCATACATGAATGCTCATAACCTTTTATTTCTAAAAGCCCGGCTGCATTATCCTAACTTGTAATGTGCTGTTGTCGTCTGGCCAACTGATAAATACTCTGTTAAAAACGACGTATCTTTCTAACATCTGGAGGTATAGATTACAGTTTCACCTCAACTGATAAATACTCTGTTAAAAACGACGTATCTTTCTAACATCTGGAGGTATAGATTACAGTTTCACCTCAACTGATAAATACTCTACTAAACCAATCCGAATGAATTAAATGTTTTATAAACAGTTATTGTTTGAGTCGGATTTGAGTATAATTAAAACAACCGATAATGAATACTATACATATATAAAAATTTTAAACTTAAAGGTTGTTTGTTGGTCTCATTCTCACCCGTCTCCATCTGTGAACAAACTGCTCTCAAGGTCAACTCTACTGCTTTCTCTTTTCTTGGCCTATTGCTTTCTCTCCATCTGTGGATCGTGCTCTTTCTCATCGTTTGCAATGTTGGCGTGGTGTCCACAGAAAAGAAGGACAACCTCTTTTGGATGATGGATTGGTGCGGATGGATAGGATGCTTGGGGGAGAGATTGTGCTTACTGATGAGGACACCATGGTTCCTAGCATACTCATGCCTGATGCACCTGAGACTGGATTGGGAACAGAGCCAGCAGGTCAAGCATTTGAAATGGATATGAATAACATCTCATCTTCCTTGATGAAGGATGTTGAGTTGAGCAGTGGTATAGAGAACATGATACACAAATGTCATAGATTGAAGGTGCTGCTCCCTGCTTGGTTGTTGTCTAGACTCCGATTGGAAGTGATTGGAGTCGAAGAATGTGATGAAATCGAGGAGACAATGGGAACAGATGAAGAGGGGAGAACCCATCAGAGGATAGTTTTTTGCTTTGATACGACTTTGAGGGTTTTGGTATTGAAGAAATTACCAAATTTGAATAGCATTTATTCTGGAAGTCTTCTATGCTATTCTCTCGAAGAAATTACTGTGGGTGATTGCCCGCAGCTAACGAGGATCCCGATCACTATTTCCCATTCTCTTAAGAAAATTGAAGTAGATAATGAAAGTTTGTTGAACACAGTTGAGCATTTTTGAAGGCCTTGCCTCTTACCCACAAGAAGATGCATTTCACAGTTAGAAGCAGAGCTCCCTGGTGAAATGCCATGACCGGTAAGCAAGCTTCATTGTCTCCTCTCTACTTTTCGTTTTTTCTTTTTTTGGAGAAAGAGAAGATTTCTGGATCTAATTCACCCATCTGTTTCAATATTCATTTCACAGCAGCACCCGTTATGGTCATGGTTTCCAATCCTGTTTTGTTGTGATTGGTTCCTCGTGGCTTATGCAAGATATGGTAATGTGCAAATGGTGACGCTAGATCGATTATCATGGGGCTGAACATTGACAAGAAGGCATTGTTGGTGGAAGAATCATCCCTATGATAGCAAATAAATCGCTATTTTCTATCTCCGAAGCTACTATAGTGGAAGGATTACTAGAGAGACTTGCCTTGTATTTGTGGTCTCCGTAGCTACTTGTAGTGGCTACCTATAAATAGAGACTCGTCTTTTCATGCATCAACTTGTTTATATAATCCCTATGATAGTCTCTTGTTAATTTGTAGCCAAAATATTACTCTGCTGGAGACAAATACGATAATTAATATGTAGAACATGGAACAGTTATCATGGAGGATGTTCCATCCTCGCCAACTGCTATGATTGCCAAACAGAGTGGAAATCTGATAGTTAAACACAATACAGAACATCTTTGTATGATGATTATATAGACCACACCGAAGAAACAAGCCGCAGCTTGAACTCTAAATTAGGTAAACACAAATCAGATAAAAGGAAGGATTGCAAATTATCATAATGTTTGCAGACTAAATTATCATAACCAAGTCCGAAAGCGCCATTATTTTATCATTTTCCCTGCATGTAAGTAGAGCATTCCACATCATATCACTCAGTATGCATTTTCAACCAAACTGACTGATTCGGTAGAATCACCTGACAACGATGATGACTCTCCTTCAATGTTTGTTGGCGTCTCATCTATATTGAAGACAGGCTTAGGAGGCAATTGCAAGTTTTCCAAATCTCCTTCAAGCATCTCCACAACATTCTTCATTGTAGGCCGATCCATGGGTTTCATTTGTATACACCACAATCCAACCATAATCATC
>Ga0307509_10008795_pt1 | contig 12771 bp, 9 predicted proteins | sample 10_EM_MG_FD_202245 | JGI IMG/M metagenome (GOLD analysis project Ga0307509, IMG submission 202245) | Populus trichocarpa ectomycorrhiza microbial communities from riparian zone in the Pacific Northwest, United States - 10_EM | ecosystem: Host-associated > Plants > Roots > Unclassified | place...
GACGAGGCCGATCCGCAGCGCCTCCGCGGCGTCGAAGTCGTCGCCCGTGAGCAGCCAGCGCATCGCGTTCGCCCAGCCGACCTCGCGCGGCATCCGGATCGTGGCGCCGCCGACTGGATAGATGCCTCGCTTGACCTCGATCTGACCGAACCGCGTGGTCGCCGCGGCGATCCGGATATCGGTCGCGAGCAGGAGCTCGATGCCGATCGTGAGGCAGGTGCCCTGGACCGCGAGCACGATCGGCTTGGACACCCGGGAGGTCAGGCCGAGGGGATCGATCGCCCCAGCCGGGATCTGCCAGGCGCCCGAGCTGAACACGGCCCCCCATTGCGGCAGGTCGAGCCCGCCCGTGAAGTGATCTCCGTGGGCGTACAGGACGCCGACCCGGAGGTCCGGATCGCGTTCGAGCTCGCCGTAGGCGGCGCACAGCTCGTTCCACAGCGGGAGGTCGAACGCGTTGCGCTTGGCGACGCGATCGAGGCCCATGAGATAGACGTGGCCGCGCTTCTCGCGCGACACGGTTCCGACCGACATGGTCGCAGTCTAGAACCGATACGCGATGCGGAAGTAGCCCGACAGGCCGGTGATCGCAGGATCCGCCGCCATCGAAATCTGGGTCAGCGTGGTCTGCGACAGATACGCCTGCCCGATCAAGAACCAGTCGCGGTTGATCCGGTAGTAGAGCGAGCCTCCTGCAGAGATCACCGTGCCGTTGGTCTGGCCGAAGCACTCGTTCACGTTGTTCGCCGTACACGTGTATCCGCTGTTCGTGTCCTTCGTCGTCGAGTAGCTGATCTCGGCTTCCCACTCGCCTTTGCCGCTCGCCAGCTCGCGGCTCGCGAACGCTCGGACCGCGAACACCTCGTCGCGCTGGAATCCAACCGAGCCCGACGCGAAGGTCTGGACCCCGTCGATGCCGAGCCGCATGTCCGCGATCGAGCGACGATCGATGATCGAACCGTAGAGCTCGTAGCCGCGGGCCGCCGGCAGGGAGAGCGTCTGCGCGGTCATCGACGTCGTGACAGGCGTGAGCGTGAACTTGGGGCGCGAGCGGTAGCCACCGGCGACGGTGATCTCGAAGCGCTCGAGATCGCCCAGTCCGGCGGAGATGCTCGCGCGCCCCTGATTCGTCGCGAGTCGCGCGATGAACACCTCGTTCTGGACGGCGGGATTGCCTTCTGCTTGATCGAGGTAGGCGCCGGCCTGGATGTTCAGTGTTTCGGTGTCGACCCGGTTGTACGACGCCGCCATGCGCAGGCGCTGCGTCGGCTTGTAGTTGACGCCGGCGGTGAGGTTCGTGAGCTGAGCGCCGTACGACGACACGAGGTCGATCAGCGCGAAGTGGTAGATGTCGAGCGTCGGGTTGACGCGCCAGTAGCCGTTCGCGGTGCCGAACACGCGCGGCTGTTCCTTGTCGAGCGGTACCTGCGTGACGCCGCCGAACGCGCCGTACGCGGTCTGGGTCCGATAGGCCGCGCCGAACCCACCGGTGCCGATGAACTGGCCGGCCGGCGTGCCGTCGGCCGGATCCTTGAGATCGATGTAGTCCGTCGTGATCGAGCGCGAACCGCGGAATGGATACAGCCCGGCGAACCCGACGTAGGTCAGCTTCGGCGAGCTCGCGTAGTCGACCCGCAGGCCGTCGATCTTCACGGCCGCGAGGTCGAGAATGTACTGGCGACCGATCGTGACGTCGGTGCGCTCGCCGTTGCGGATCAGCCAGAGCTCGCGGAGGTCGTACTCGTTCTGGCCGAACAGACCGGACTGGACGTACATCGTCGGCGTCGAGGTCTTCGTCGGTGAGTCGATCGTCGAACCGGTGTTGACGAGGCGGATCCGGCCATCGATCCGTGCGTCCCACTTGCCGCCGGAGATGTGCCGGAAATCCGTCTGAAGCCGCAGATCGGTGAAGTAACGACCATCTCCCGAGCCGAGCGCTCCCGCCATCGCGTTCGTGAACGTGCCGCCCGAGGTCTCGTGAAACAGGAAGGTGCTCGAGGTCAGACTTCCCTGGATGAGGGTCGCGTTCTCGGTCTTCTCGGTATCCGACTTGTCGACGAAGAACCGATCCTTTTCGAACGCGGTCAGCTTCTTGCGCGCACCCATGTCGTGACCGTTGAGGTCCTGCTTGACCATCGGGGTCTCGCCGGTGTCCTTCGTCACGTTCTTCGTCGAGCCCTTGAAGCCGCCCTTGCCCTCGTCGTCGGAGTCTTCGTCGTCCGACTCTTCTTCGTCGTCGGCCTTCTTGGGATCGGCCTTCTTCGGCTCGGCCTTCTTCGCGTCCGCCTTCTTCGCGTCCGCCTTCTTGTCGGGCTTCTTCTTGTCGTCGTCCTCGTCATCCGACGAGTCGTCGTCGTCCTTGTCGGCCTTCGCGTTGCCGCCCTTCTTCGCCCACGCCGCCGTCGAGACCAGCGACGCCCCGAGCGCCGCCGCGAGGATCCAGCGCTTCACCGGCACACCGATTCGCGGCCGGTGAGCGCCGTCGGCGCGCCGACCCACGTGTTCGAGCTATGGCAACGCGAGCAATCGACCTCCGACGGATGCGCGATCGTCGCGCTTCCCACCATGTCATTCGTCGGGACCGCGGCCGCGCGCCGCGCGTCGTCGGCGTGGCAGCTCACGCACTGCGCCGACAGGCCCGAGAAGTTGCCGTTCTTGTGGCAATCGAAGCACGCGATCGTGCGATGCAGCCCGGTCAGGTTGCAGCCGACCCGGGTGTGATCGAACCGCGCCGGCGCGAACGACCACTGGGTGTGGCACTCGCCACACCTCGGCGACAGCGAGTTGCCGTGGACGTCATCCTGGCGGTGACAGTTGAGGCAGAAGTTGCCCGAGCCGGCGAGCGGCCGGGTGTCCTTGTGGCAGCGCTCGCACGCGATGTTGTCGTGCATGCCCTTCAGCGAGAAGTCGCCGACGTCGTGGAGCGGCTTGATGTCCTCGAACGACGCGGTCGAGTGGCACTGCTCGCACTGCGTACCGTACTGGTTCTTGTGGATCTTCGGCTCGGGGTGACAGCCGTAGCAGTTGGTCGGCCGCGGCTTGAACGTGATCGACGGATGACAGTCCGCGCACCGGACCTCGAGGTGCTTGCCGTCGAGGTGGAACGCCGACTGGGTCTGGTGGTTGAACTTCACGTCGCCCGTTTCCTCGTGGCACTGCTCGCACTTGTTGCCGAGCCGGCCTTTGTGGGCGTCGTCGTCGGCGTGGCACCCCTCGGCCGAGCACGTCGCGTGGGTCTCGGCGAACTTGCGATCCTTGGTGTGGCAGTCGACGCACTTGTTCTTCAGGTGCTCGCCCTTGAGCTTGAACTCCTTGACCTCGCCCTTCGCATCCTCGGGGAACGGCTTGTTGTGGTTGAACGTCAGCTTGAACCAGTCGCCGGCGACGTGGCAGCCCTGGCAGTTCGCGCCGAGCGTGCCCTGATGGAGCGAATCCTCGTGGCACTTGCCGTTCGCGTTGCAGTTCGGCTCGAGCGCGCTGAACGAGGTCTTGTTGTTCTTGTCGCGGCCGGTGTGGCAGTCGGCGCACGGGACCTTCGCGTGGCCCAGCACGAGCGGGAACGAGCCGGTCTTCGGGTCGTGCGCGTCGGCGACGACCTGGTTGTCCTTGCCCTTGCGAATCGTCGGGTCGCCCGGATGGAGGTGACACTCGAGGCACTTGCACGACTTCTTGTCGCCGGGCAGGCACACCGCGTTGCCCTTGTACTTGCCGCCCGGGTGCTTGTCGTCGGCGTGGACCGCCTTGTGGGCGTGACAGCCCATGCAGTCGACCTTGCCGCTCTTCGTGATGAGCTCGCGGAAATCTTCGAACTCGGCGGGATTGCTACCGCGGTGACACTGCCGGCACGCGGCCTCGCCGTGCTTGAACTCGAGCTTGAACCGCGTCTTGCCACCGTGGTTGAACGCGTTCGGGATGAACTTCGGCCCGCCCGACGGGTGGCAGGTCCCACAGCGCGGCGGATCACCGAACTCGGAGAACCGGTTCTGATGGTGCGAGTCCTTCGCGTGGCAGGTCTCGCACGCGCCGGTCGGCTTGCCCTCGCCGAGCGCCTTGGTGTGGCAGTCGTAGCACTTGATCTTGCGGTGCGCGGGACCGAGGTCGAACTTGGTCTTCTCGGTGTGGTCGAAGTTCTGCTGCTTGAGCGTCTTGAACGTCGGTGAGTGACACCATTCGCAGTCGCGCTTGTTGAACAGGTGGCCCTCGTGCGGGCTCTGGTGACAGCCCGTGTTGCCGCAGCTGTCGGGCTTCGGGAACGGCAGGTTGAACACGCTCTTCGGGTGGCACTTCGAGCACGCGACATCCTTGTGCGAGCCGAGCAGCGGCATCAACGCATCCGCGCGGTCGTCGTGGTCGAACTTCTGCTGGCTGAGCGGCTTGGCCGGCTTCCACACCGACTCGCCGTGGCAGCGTTCGCACTCGAGCTTGCGCTTCTCGCTCGCCTCGAACTTGTGCGGCTGCTCCTTCAGGTGGCACGCGCCGCACAGCTTGTCGGTGCCCATGTACGTCTTCAGGCCCTGCTTGTCGTGCTTCTTGTGGCAGTCGTCGCAGTCGGTGGTCGCGTGCTTGCCGTTGAGGCGCCAGCCGGTCTGGGCGTGGTCGAACGCCTTCTGCCCACCCTGGATGTTGTTCCACCCCATGATGTCGGCGGGCTTGCCCTTGTGCTCGTGATGGCAGGTCTGGCAGCGCTTGTCCTTGACGAGCGGCGACGCGTGGAAGCCCTGCTTCGCGGCGATCCGGTCGCGCAGGTTGTTGTGGTCGTGGCAGTCGAGGCACTTCTTGTCGACGATGTCCTTGCTACCGTCGACGTGACAGTCGTTGCAGTGCTGCGGATCGTCGATCGAGTGGTGACTCTGCGAGAGGTCGCCCGGCTTCGAGTTGAAGAAGTCACCCTGGGCGCGCGCACTGCGCGTCACGAGCATCGCGCACAGCACGGCGAGCGCGAATCCAACAGACTTCGTCACCCGCATCACCTTACCAGGCACGCGACCACGCCTCCCAGATGTGGAACACCGCAAAGCCGGTGAGGATCACCGTGAACGGCACGTGGACCTTCTTCCACGAGTGGAGCAGGAGCTGCGCCTTCGGCGCGACGACCTGACGCCGCGCGATCACGATCATCCGCCCCGTGCGCCGCGCGAGGTCCTTGCGGGTCCGCTTGTCGACGCCCATGTGCTTGAGCCGGCTGCGCCGCGCGATCGTCTTCGGGATCCGGCCGACGTCCTGGAAGATCAGCCACCACAGCGCGCGGAGCAGGCTCTGCGACATCGCCACGCCCTGCGCCTTCGCGCGCTGATAGCCGAGCTCGCGATCGATCTCGGACATCGGCACCGGGTAGTGCGACCGCGCCGCCTGGAACGCACGCTCGTGATCGAGCTCCTCGAGCTCGACGCCCGACGACAGCCCCGGCACGAGCGTGTAGAGGTAGCGCCCGAGCAGGCCGGACACGACGACGATGAACATCGACCAGAACGCGGCGCTGACCCACGTATCGAACTTCCACCACGAGTGGAGGATGATGAACATCGGGCCGATGGTGCCGGCCATCATGTGGAAGTCGAACCACATCGTGTTCGACGCGAACCACCGGAACATCTTGATCCGCCGGAAGATCGGATAGATCGCGGCGATCACCATGAAGCCGGTGCCGATCAGGCCGCAGTACACGCCGAGGCCGACCGAGCCCGCGCGGTACTTCACGGCATCGGCGAGTGCGTCGGTCGTGAGGCCCTCGTACTCGCTCAGGTGCTTCAGCTGCGACGCCTTGTACGACATCGTCGGCGCGTGATCGCGCAGCAGGATCTCCGCGAGCGCGACCAGGAACACGATCAGGCCGACGAGCCACATCACCAGCGGCGCGTAGCGACCGCGCTTGACCTTCGCCAACCCACCCGAGTGAATATCGAGGCCCTCGGTGAACGGCATCACCGGCAGGACCTCCTTGCGATCCTTCTTCGTCAGGTCGGTGTCGAACCCGGTGCGGCCGAGCATCGCCATCGCCGGCGAGCGCTCGCGGAACAGGTCGTACGCGTTGATCTCGATCAACGAGCCGGTGGGGCACGCCGACACGCACGCCTGATCGCCGTACGCCATGCAGTGATCGCACTTGTTCGCGATCCGGCGGGTCCGTGCGATCCGGCCGGTGCCCGGGCCGAACTTGAGCGCGTCCTTCTTCTCGAGACGGTGCTTGAAGTGCTTCTTGAACAGCGGCGCGTCGGGTTCGACGTCGACCATGTCGATCGCGCCGTACGGGCACGCCTGCGCGCACGCGGTGCAACCGGTGCAGGTCGCCTCGTTGATCACGACCTCGCGCTTCTGCTCGTCGTACTTGATCGAATCGTACGCGCACGGATCGATGCAGCGCTGATCGGTGCACGTCCGGCACGTGTAGATGAAGTCGAGCATGCCCAGCTGGTAGCCGCCGAGCGTCAACCGCCGCGCGCCGTAGCGCTCCTCGCAGGCCTCCTCGCACAACTTGCAATCGATGCACAGCTCGAGCTGGCGGACGCGGACCATCTCGCCCGACACGCTGATGCCCTGGCGGACGAAGAAGTCGAGCAGCTCCTGCTTGACGCCCGAGACCCACGCGAGCCGCTCGCGCGACACCGACAGCGCGCGGCGCAGCCGGGCCTCGAACATCGGGTGGCGGACCGCGAGCTCGGCGATCCAGCGATGGTCGAGGCTGATCAACACGGCGGGCGCCGCGGTGTAGAACGCGACCGGCTGGCTCTTCGCCGCCTGGAGCGCGCCGGAGTTGAACAGGTCGCCCTCGATGAACAACGCGACGTTCTTGAGCGCGACGCGGGCGAGCGGGTCCGGCTTGAGCAACGACTCGGCCTCGAGCTCTTCCTTCGACGCCTGCTCGTGGGCGACCTGGGCGGCCCGGCGCTCGGCGAGCACGTTGTCCGCGAACACCGCCGCCGAGACCTGGCCGCGGGCGATGTAGATCACCGGGGCCGGTTGACCGTTCGCGAGGCCGATCGGGTCGAGCACGAACATGTCGCGCTCGAGCGGACGTTGCGCGATCCCGCCCTGGGTCATCGCCGCGACCAGATCCTGATTCGGGATGCCTTCGAACAGCGGAAGGCTACGGATCAGTTGATAGTCGCGCTCCAGACCGGGTGGTACCATCGGAGGCGCCCCGCCGCGCCCGTCAGGCCCGTCGGGGGCGTTGTGCTGGATAGCAAAATTTGACATCGCGCGCCGAAGACGTCGTGACAAAGCAAACTACGAGCCCGACGATTCCCCGCTCGGTTTACGCACGGATCTTACCAGCATACGCATCTCAGGTGTTGAGCTAGGGTCGATGGTCCGGGGAATCTTGTCACCAGCGCTGCGGATCTCCATCTGCGGTTGGTTGTTAGGAAATCATAGCGAGGCCAATCCGGCGTCGTTTGTCCCGACGCAGACCGCGCCGGATCTCCCGCCGCAGGCTCCGCCGGCCGCACCACGGTTCTTTCGCGAGTCGTCGGATCTGGACGGCACGTACCTCTGGTTGGGCCCGAGTGGCGCGGCGAGTCGGATCGATGCGCAGTGGGACTCGACGTTCGGGATCGATGCCTCGGTGGTGCGCGTCCGCGAGCACGAGCCGGTCGCGGCGATCGGCGGCACGGTCGGTGCGAGCAAGTGGACCGTGCGCGAAGGGGGCCGGATCTGGGCCGAGGCGCTGGTCGGCACCTCGATCCTCGGCCACATCGCCGGGCTCTCGGCCGGGCCGATCGTCGAGCTCTCGGATGTCGCGCATCCCCACGTCGGTGGCTCGATCGGCCTGTGGACGTTCGTCGGGGTGACCCCGTATGCGCGGGTCGGCACCGTCGACGGGATGGGTAACTTCGCGGAGATCGGTGTCCACATCGCGCTCCCGGCCTTCCGGCGTTGACAGATTCGGGATCGCGAGGTACCTAACTTCGCCTTCTGTTTCTCCGGGGCGTAGCGCAGTCTGGTAGCGCACTTGGTTCGGGACCAAGGAGTCGCAGGTTCAAATCCTGTCGCCCCGACAAATAACGAGTTCGAGATCTACGGGCGGGTGGCCTCGACGTACTGGCTGGTGGCCTCGTCGATGTCCTTGCCGCCGATCTGCCAGTGCATCTCGATGTTCTGGAGATCCGGTGCGTCGCTCTCGCCGAGCTTGACCGCCGTGACCGGCTTGAACCCCGCCTCTTCGAGCGTCGCGCGAAGGGTCTGCGGATCGTAGAGGAACTGGTGCCCCCACCCGTGGTTGAGCAGATTGAACCAGGCGGTTTCGGGGAGGGGTGTCTTCGGGAAGTGGTTGAGCCGGCCCTCGAAGTCGAGGACCTTCTGCTGGGTCGGTGTCTTGTCCTGGTTGAACAACGCGATCAGGAGCAAAAGGTCCGGCGTCGCGAGCCGGAGCCGGCCACCCGGTACGAGCACCCGGAAGCTCTCGCGGACGAACACCTGGGCCTGCGGATAGGTCAGGTGCTCGATGAGCTGCTCCGCGTAGATGTACTTGAACGTCTTGTCGGGGAATGGAAACGGGGCGCCCGCGTCCAGGTAGACCTGGCCTTTGGTGGGCTCGATGTCGGAGTTGAGCCAGCCCTTCAGGTTCATCCCGCCGGCGCCGACCTGGAGCCGTTTGGTCGGCTCACTCGTCATGTAGTTGTCGATGATCTGCTGTTCGGCCGACGTCCAGGTGTGGGGTGACGGGCTCGGCGCGGCCTTGCTCGTCGGCTTGTCGGGAGAGCAGGCACCGACGAGGACTGCCAACGCGAGTGCCGCAAAGCGTAAGACCTGGCGGCGTATCATGCGGATCTGATAACATGACGCGCTGGATCTCGCGTGTCGCAGGCTCGAATCCTGTTCCCCCGACTACAATTCGGGATACATTGGATTGGTGGTAGCCGGGGCGGCCCTTCGTACGTCGAGCAAGTTGTCGGTCCTCGTGATCGACGACGATCCCGACATTTTGGAGTACCTCCAGGATTTCCTCGCGGCCGAGGGCTTCGACGTCACGACGCTTCCGGATCCGAGTCAGGCCGTCGACCGGATCCGCGACGAGGTGTTCCACCTGGTCGTGCTCGATCTGATGATGCCGAAGGTCTCCGGGCTCGATCTGCTCGCACAGATCCGCAGCGTCGACGACGACATCGCGGTGATCATCTTGACCGGATATCCGACCCTCGACACCGCGACCGCTTCGATGAAGCACGAGGTCTCGGCGTACATCCACAAGCCGTTCACGCCGGCCGAGTTCCGCGAGGTGATCGCGCGGATCGCGAAGAAGAAGGGCCTCGTGCTGCGGCGCGAGGACGAGCTCCACGCCGCGATCGGTCGCCAGATCCGCGACCTCCGCAAGGCGCGGAACCTGACCCTGCGCCAGCTGTCGCGGCGGACCAACCTGTCGGTGTCCCTGCTCTCGCAGATCGAGCGCGCCGAATCGAGCGCGTCGGTGTCGAGCTTGTTCAAGGTCGCGACGGCGCTCGATGTCCCGCTGACCGATCTGTTCGCTGGTTACTAGCCATCACAAATGGCCATTCGATCCCCGCCGCGCCTCGACTGGGCGCCGGGCGATAGCTCGATCGTCAGCTATCGCAACCGGCTGGTCCAGCTCCACGACGCGAACGGCGTCGCGAAGCGCGAGCTCGCGTCGGAGCGGATCTACGACGTGCGCTGGCGCGACGACGGGATGATCGTCGTCCTCGACGATCGCGGCTCGCTGACGTTCGATCGCGCGGGCGCGCTGGTCCGCCAGACCCACTTCCGGATCGACGTGCTGCGCGCGCCGCACGCCGCGAGCATGTCCGCGAACGGCGATCGCTACGTCGCGCTCGGCGAGCGGGAGATCTTCGCGGTCCAGCTCGAGGGCGAACGTCCGGAGAGGATCTGGACGCTGCATGCCGCGAGCTACGGGGTCGGGCTCGGCGAGCGCGGCTACCGCACCGAGTCGACGCGCGTCGGGATCGAGATGTCGCCCGACGGCCGGCTCGTCGCGATCGGGTATCCGGGCGCGGGCCGCGCGTGGATCGTGATCGAGCTCGCGACCGATCAGTTCCTCCAGCGCTCGGCGGCGAGGAGCGAGGCACCCGGTGGCAAGGCGGCGACGCCGCAGCTGTTCGCGTTCGACTACGCCGGTACCCGGCTCGCGCACGCCGTTCCGGATCCCGGCACGAGCTGGGGCGTGACCCGGCTCGAGGTCGACGATCGCGAGCTCCTGCGGACGGTGCCCGGGGCGGCGCAGGCGGTCGCGCTCGATCGCGGCGGGTTGCTCGCGGCGTATGCGTACGCGAAGCCGCCCGACGGCGAGCGCGGCCGGCTGCGGATCGATTACCTGTCGCCGGCACCGACCGGCCCGGCGACGGTCGAGACGATCGACACGCTGTCGATCGATCCCGAGCTCCCCGACATCGTCGCGCTCGCGTTCTCGCGCGATAGCCGCCAGCTCGCGTGCCTCGCGTCGACCGGCGCGATCGAGATCGTGCCGACGCCGTGAGGATCGAGTGGGACCCGCTCGACGCGGCGCTCGCCACGTGTGTCGGTGGGGTCGTGGCGATCCATGAAGGCGCGAGTGTTCACGAGCTGGCGCGCGACGTGTTCGACATGCGGTGGCTCGCCGACGGGCCGATCTACACGATCGAGGAGCGCGGCTTCCTGCGCTGGCGGCGCGACGGGAAGATCGTCGAGGAGCGCGTTCACACGCACGGCTATCACGGCGCCCGCATGGTCGGTGCGTCGATCGCCGCCGGTGGCGCGCGGTTCATCGCGTACGAGCTGCAGGCAGGCGCGGGCGGCACGCCGGACGTCAGCGTCGCCTCGCCCGCCGGCAGCGTGTTCCGGCCGCGCCTCGACGGCACCCGTTACGGTGGCCCGACGACCTCGGCGCTCTCCGGCAACGGCGCGCGGATCGCGCTCGCATACGACACCGACCAGGCAGGCCGCGGGATCGCGGTGTGGGATGTCGACGACGAGACCTTGCTCGATCGGACGTGGGCCGCCCAGCCGATCGACCGCGCGGCCGTCGCGGTACTCGCGTTCGATCACGCCGGCAAGCGGCTCGCGAGCTCGGTGCCGGAGGTCGGCGTCGCGTCGCTCGGCGTGATCCGGATCGGTGCGGGCGAGGTCTACCGGCGCCGGCTGCTCGGCGGCGCGACCGCGGTGGCGCTCGAGGACCGCGGCCACCTCGCGGCGTACGCGTTTCGCGAGGTCCCCCCGGGTGCGCGCGGCCGGCTGCGGTTCGACTATCTGGAGACCGCGGCCAAGGGGGACGTCGCCGTCGAGATCCTCGATACCCAGACCCTCGAGCACGAGCTGCCGGACGTCGTCGCGCTCGCGTTCTCGCGCGACCGGCGCCGGTTGGCGTGTCTCGCCTCGACGGGAGCGATCGAGATCGTCCCGGTCCCGTGACCGGGGCGTGATAAGACTCGCGCGTGCCGCCGATCAAGATCGCGCCGTCGATCCTGTCCGCTGATTTCGGAAGACTCGCCGAAGACGTCCGCGCGATCGCGAGCGCGGACTACGTCCACGTCGACGTGATGGACGGTCACTTCGTCCCGAACCTGACGATCGGTCCGATCGTGGTCGAGGCGGTCCGCAAGGTGACGAGGCTGCCGCTCGACGTCCACCTCATGATCGAGGACGCCGAGCGTTGGGTCGGCGCGTACGCGAAGGCCGGCGCCGACATCATCGGCGTCCACGTCGAGGCGTGCCCGCACCTCCATCGCACGATCCACCAGATCCGCGACCTCGGCAAGAAGCCGTGCGTGGTGCTGAACCCGCACACGCCGATCGAGGCGATCGAGTGGGTGCTCCGCGATGTCGCGCAGGTGCTGGTGATGTCGGTCAATCCCGGCTTCGGCGGCCAGAGCTTCATCCCGAGCGCGCTCGAGAAGATCGCGCAGCTCCGCGCCTTGATCGATCGCAAGGGCTACGCGGTCGACATCGAGGTCGACGGCGGCATCAAGGTCGACAACATCGCCGAGGTCGTCGCCGCCGGCGCGAACGTGATCGTGTCGGGCTCCGGCGTGTTCGGCACGCCCGACTACGCCGCGACGATCGCCGAGCTGCGCCGCCGCGCCGCGAAGAGCTAGCCTCCGATCTGGATCCCGATCATCGTGCGGAACTGCTCGTAGTAGAGCGGGATCAGGCCGAGGTGCGGGATCGGGACCGAGACCTCGAGCGGATCGAACACGAGCCGGACCGAGCCGCCGAGGTCGTAGTCGATGCCGAGCGGCGACACGCCGGCGTACGGGCCGATGTCGTACTGCGGCGCGCCGAACACGTCGAACAGGAGCGTCGAGGCGCCGGCCGATAGCGTCGTGCGCAGGTTCACGCGATCGAGCTTCATCGGATAGCGATGGATCACCGACGCGTAGAGGCTCGCGACGCCGGTCTTCAACATCCATGGCGCCGACGTGATCCACGGATTCCATTCGGCGTCGAGGCCGATGGTCCAGCGCTCGGTGATCCGGTAGCGCCCACCGATCGAGCCGGCCAGCGCGCCGTGAACGAACGAGCCGCCGAGCATGACGGAGAACCCGAACGGGCTGCCGAGCTGCTTGTCCTCGCGGATCTTCTCGACCTCGGTGACGGTCGGGGTCTTCACGTCGCGACCGGGCTCGTGGCCTTCCTGCACCGCCGCGGCGTCGGGGGCGGTCGTCGCGGGGACGGCGGGCGCCTCGTTCGTCGGGGTCGCGGGGACCGGATCCGGAGCCGGAGTCGGAGTCGGGCTCGGGCTCGGGCTCGGGCTCGACGGAGAGGGTGCTTGCGCGAGCGCGACGGCGGGCGCGAGCACGCACGCGAGGATCGTTGCGCGCCGCCGCC
>Ga0307509_10008796_pt1 | contig 12770 bp, 14 predicted proteins | sample 10_EM_MG_FD_202245 | JGI IMG/M metagenome (GOLD analysis project Ga0307509, IMG submission 202245) | Populus trichocarpa ectomycorrhiza microbial communities from riparian zone in the Pacific Northwest, United States - 10_EM | ecosystem: Host-associated > Plants > Roots > Unclassified | place...
GTCCATTTTGGCTTCTGAAGTTTAAAACTAGATTCATGGGATGCACAGGATGCTGACCAGATGCAAACTCCACTACAGGGTGCGTTCAGATGCGTGTGGATGCAAAATCGAGTTTTTTTGCTGATGTAGATGGCAGCGGCTCTATCAGGACCCACAAGACTACAGTAGGCACGCCCAAGAACAGGCCATTCCAGGCACTCGAATTCACTATCAACATCAATGGCAAGCCTGCCAGAGCCCTCACAGATACAAGAACCATTGGCGTTACCCTGATATCCAACAAATTAGTTACAACACACAACATCCCCTACCCAGCTCGGAAGAATCCCGTCACCCTGAAGATGGCCATTAAAGGATCGCGATCAACTACCAACTTCTCTGTTGAGGTTATGATTCAGCTAGGCAAGATGAAAGTCGATAAGGTGCCTATGCTAGTCACGCCAGTATCAGAGTATGATATTCTCATTAGTATGGACGATCTCATAAGGCAAGGAGCTGTCATCAATTGCCAAAAGAACAGTATTTACTTCTCCAAGTACAAGGTCAGGGTTACCTATGACGGAAAATCTAGAGAGTCTAGATCAGCCATGACAAAGGTACAGGAAGTACCAGACTACCTGGCGATTTTCCCCAAGGTATTTGTCAAAGCAGTACGTGAGGAACTGCCCCCGGTACGCAAGATAATGCACAGGATAAACCTCATAGACCTGACGAAGCTATTAAAGACACCCACATTCAAAGCCCCACAAGCCTTGATGCCCAAATACAAGGCATAGATCAACAAGCAGATGAACGCCGGTATCCTCCACAGGACCACTGTGCAGGCAGGGGCTAGCATGTTGTGGAAGCAAAAAGCGATGGCAGAATCCGACCCCTGGTAGACCTCCACTTCAGGAATGATAACACCCAGGCCGATCACCCACAGATCCCAGAACAAAACACTATATTAAATGCGGTAGCCAGAGGACGATTCCGCAGCAAGATAGATCTCAGTGACGCGTACTTCCAGACCAGAGTGCATCCAGATGATGTGAAGTACAACACTAGTATCAAGACACCCTTCGGCGGCTTTACCAGCCAAGTCATGATGCAAGGAGACATGAATGCTCCCGGAACCTTTGTGAGGACTATAGAGCATCTATTCCATGACGAATTAGGCAAGAACATATGAGTCTACATTGACGATATTTTGTCTTCAGTGACACCTTTGAAGAGCATGTCAAGGACGTTACGAACGCCTGGAGTAAGCTGCAGAACGCCGGTTATTATGCCAACCCAAAGAAGAGTGTTTTCTTTGCCACAAAACTCAATATCCTGGGGCATATGATAGACGATGATGGCATCCACCCTGCACCAGAGAAAATCCCGACCATAATGGACTGCACAAGACCACAGAGCCAGAAAGAACTGCAGCAATTCAATGGAATGGTTAATGATATCTCGCAGTTCATTCCCCATATTGCCACCATCACAGCCTCGCTCACAGAGCTGAGTGGGAACGCTGAATGGCTATGGACAGATCTGCAGGAAGCAGCCTTTGAAGCCGTCAAGTGAGCTGCAGATAAGCACAAAGGCCTAAGACAGATCGACTATAATAAGCCAGATATGATATGGCTTTTTAGCGATGCATCCCCTACAGGTACGTGCGCTTGGATTGGCCAAGGACCAACCAGAGATGCAGCCAGACCTGCAGCGTTCCACAGCAGGAAGCTGACGCCATGACAAAGCAACTACCCCACACACCAAGAGGAAACGCTCGCAATCATTGAGGCTATGGAAGCATTCGCTCCCCATTTGCTACACAGGCAATTTAGAGTGGGTACAGACCACGAGAGTCTCACTAAACTCATGATACAAAAGAATCTCCATGGACGACAGCAGAGATGGCTGACGCACATCAGTCACCTTGATTTTAAAATAGAATACCAGCCAGGAGCGAAGAATTTCCTAGCAGACTACCTATCGAGAATCCATGAGGGAACCCCAGGACCGTTAGATATAAGCCTCAAGGACCCCACTATCTATTATGACAGCCTTGAGCTACCTGACCCTACCCAACCCCTACAGATCAATACAAGCTACGCCTCTTCGACCGATTTGAGCATTGAATCAGACGACGCCATGTACCACTCAGGCGAAACCCCAAACCTCCCCCACCCCTACCAGCAGTGACTCTATCAGTCGCTGCCGCCCTGAATACCTTATGGACCAGATTACCAGCCATGCAGTAACACGCTCCCAGAAGCGTAAGGCCTCTGCTTCCTCGCCAGCTATATCAAGCGCAACCAGCAACGATTGCAGAATATCGATTGGAAACTCTTGGGGTGATAATAGAACTCTCCCAATCTCTAGTGAAATGGAACCACGACACTCAGAAACGAGCTGGATGTCATGCACTGACAATGGGTGTGAAATACATAAGAATGAAAAAGAAGGTGCAGGGTACTGGCCAAAGGACCCTGAGGTCCGGAAGCAGAGCAAGAAGACGAAGAGAAAAGAGCAGGATCGGACTTCAACATCGGATACAGCCCTTGAGGAAGGACAGACCTCGCTCCCCGATATCCCATACCTCTCAGAGAACCTCCTGCCCTTCCGCATGAATGATACCATCCTAGCTACACCACCTATGGCCTCGCCGGCCTTTAGTCCCCTTTACAGCCAAGCAGGCTATGACTCCGATGAGGCAACCAATGCAAACCAATTCCTAAACACCCTGCACTCCCGCCTTATGGGTATCCTCGCACAGCGAGTTAGAGAAGCCCTTAAGACCGACGCCCTCTACACCAGTGTCAAGGAAACAGGTAATAAAATGCACTATTCCATCCGCGATGGCCTTCTACTTGCCCAGAACACCAATGCGTACGAAAACCTTTATATACCGGTAGGACCTCTTGAGAAGGGGGTATACCTACGGGATTTAATCCTCAAGACTGTCCATGAAGGCCTCGGACATTTCTCAGCTTACAAATGCTACTTTTATGCGGCTTGCTTCTTCTGGTAGCCACAGATGCATCAGGACTTTGTCCTCTACTGTCGGTCATGCGATAAGTGCCAGATTAACAACGAGCCCACTACCCTACCCTATGGACGATCCCTTACCCTCCCTGACCCCGACGAAGCCTACCAATCCCTAGCCATAGACTTCGCCGGCCCCTTTAACAAATCCGATGGCTATACATCTATCATGGTGATTATGGACCGCTTTACCTCCTACACACATCTCATCCCCCTCAAGGACGCGGCTACCTCTGAGAAGATCTTCCAGAAGCTTAACAGCACAATCTTCGATGTCTATGGCCTCCCTCTCAGCATTGTCCTTGACCAGGACTCCCGCTTTACCTCTAAGTTTTGGTCACAAATGATGAAGTCCCTTGGTATCCACGTCTGGATGGCGACCCAATACCCCCACCAAACAAATGGCCAGGTTGAGCGCAGGATCTGTACCCTCAAACTGCTAATGAGGAACTTCGTTAATCCCAGACAGAACAACTGGTCCGGCGCCCTCCTAGCTATTGCAGCAGCCATGAATGGCGCCCCCCATGAATCGCTAGGCATCGCGCCATACCACACGCTCTATGGACGCCCCTGGAAGATATTCAACCCTGTCCAGAGATCCGCCAGCAAGGCACCAGCTGTGGACGATATCCTAAACGCCCATGAAGCAACGAGAATGGAACTAGACATGGTCAGAAAGCATGCTACCTTCTACCAGACTGTCCAAGCTGACAAACGATGCAAACCCCTAACGGCACCCTTCAAGAATGGCAGCAGAGTTCTCGTTAGAGGCCACCCTTATACCTCCTCACCTGGACGATCCAAGAAGCTAGAACCACGCTGGTTCGGACCCTTCAAGGTCCTAGAACATCTACCTGATACAGACAACTACAAACTACACCTCCCGCCCAGGATGGCCCGCCAGAAACCCTACTTCCACGTCTCCTCCCTTAAGGAATTCAGAGAGAACGATCCCGATTGCTTCAAGTCCCGCAGAATGGACAAGCCAGCCCCCATCCTAATCGACAATGCAGAAGAATGGGAAGCAGAACAGATACTCGACTACCGCCGCCAGAACAACAGGCACGAATTCCTGGTTCACTGGAAAGGCTATGATCGAGCAGACGACTCCTGCCAGTGGGAACCTAGCGAGAACCTCGACCACTCCCTGGAACTCATACAAGAATACTGGGACGCAAACCACCCAGCTGAACCGACGCCCCAGATCACCTCCCACTACATTAAAGCTTCCTGGGAACCTATGGCAGTTTCCTTCACACCATGTACTGCAAACGATTGCCCAGACGACTTCTGGGAACCCTATGACGATGAGGAATATGATTCTAGCAGCTTTGAGCAGGATTACTTCCCCACAGATGACGACAGCCTGCTATGGCACACCGACGAGAGCGCTGAGGACAGCGAAGACATTGGAATGATTATTGATTTTTCAGAATAAGGGAATGTAACATGTGTACATGTTCCGGTAACGGTACCCAGGAGCGGGCAGTACAGGATCTCCTATATTTAGTTGATTTATATTTGGTTTATTTGATTTGATTTCAGCTCCGCCACTGGCTCTGAGTCAGATAGGCTATGCTATCGTATTGTTATGTTTAGTTTGCTTTGCTGGAAGTTTATATTTAGGATTCCGGGTATGGAATGGTTATGTAGCACTGGTGGAGGCTGAGCTTTGTTTCTTTCTTTGGTCTTGCAGGATTACAGGATTCCGGTATGTGCGCAGCTACTGGTAATGATCGTGATTGCAGGAAGGCTATTGCTCTTGGGTTTTGTGTTTAAACCAGTCTCCTGGCTAGTAGGAGACGGCAGACTTCGACAGACCTTCAGTCTAAGAATACATTTAGTTGAACGGCAATCAGTGAGTTCTATTTGTCCTTCAACTATTATCTCTTACCTCCGGTCCTTTGAAGCCTCCCTTAGCACCAGCGCTAGCAGGTCTACCGCCGGTCCTATTGTATTTTTGTTAGACACGAATAAACCTGTTACAGAAACACATTGGAATCAACCGTCACTATATACGCGAAACATATGAAAACACTGGGATCTCACTTGGGCATGCGCCGACAACAGAAAACATTGCGGATGCTATGACCAAGCCACTTTCACCAGCCGTCTTCTGGATTCACCTTCAGCGGATGGGACTCCAGATGTTTGAGAGTTTCCCGACACTTTAGACTAGTTGACTTTTCTTTTCCTTTCTTTTGTTTCATTTCCTCGCTTCCTGTGTAGCACTCTTTTCCCTTTCTCAGCAAGCTTTTTTCCCACTGGGTTTTGCTCTGAGCTCTGGGTTTTTAACGAGGCTACAAGTACTGTATCTTGAACTTTGATTTGGTTTCCTTTACTTTTCTGATATGGCAAAGGGAATCATTGAAGTGGGGGCGTGTCGGAAGTATTACTTCAATGTTATGTGCGGCGCACATATGTTCGGCTCATGGCCAGGCGACTTGGAATGTGGTGTACGGGAAGTAACTAGAGTCATATTGGTGTACGGGAAGTAACTAGAGTAATATTGATGTATGTTGATACTGTGGATTGTTATAAAGTACCGCAGTCTGGCACGTCTATAGGCGAGCAAGCAAGATAGAATCAATCTTTTTCTTTCATTCATCTTTCGAGTCCCATTACTATACACTGCATCTCCGGCCTCTTCTGCGCGACCTCCGACAAATTCTTTCCAAGAAGGTAGCTTTGGGGATTGCCGCACTGAATATATCTGCTCCCTGCCGCACTATGTGCAAAAACTAGCCTCAGTCGAAAGCTCCCAATTTAATATTCTATAATTAGCCAAAATTTAATAGAAATGGAAGCGATAACACTGTAATATACCGATAAAGACACCTCAGATATAACTTCAAAAAAATCGAAAGAACCCCAGCCCTCACCCTTCAAAAAAAAACCCCCCCTCTGAGGAAAAGAGGGAAAAATTGACCGATACCACTGGGAATTGAACAGCGCATGTCCATTCCTGGTATTTTAATCATGCAGTATATCCCCATCTGTACACTCCAGGTCTAAAATAAACATAACCAGCGAACAAGAAAGGAGGAAGGAAGGAAGGAAAGTACTATGATATGGGGAAGCCCCTGGTGGCAACACTAGCCGGCAAACCCTTGCGGAGGTGAAAGGCAAGAAAAGATAAAGTTAATAGCAGAGGAAGGAAAAGAGGCCGCGCAAGTAGGAAGGGAGACTATCGGAAAGTCGCCAGGAGAAATATTCCTGGTTTAAGCATACACACTGGGAGGTCGGGGATTCGACCAATGCCTGGTAGGAGAATAAGATAATGCGCTGAGGTTGGAAACGGATTTAATGAAGTGGTCTATCTTAGCCTGATTCTACGGATCGGGAAACTTTTGGTACTGACAGAACGGAAGGCTCATGTTGGGTGCGTTGTCCTCCAGGGAGGAATCATCCGCACAATTACCCAGCTATGAGAGAGGTTCTCTCTACCGGGGGTGGCGCAATAATATGGTGACGTATAAAGAATTTGGGATATGAAGTCCGATAAAGTAGGGAGAAAAACTGTTCCAGATAATAGCTTGCACTTTACTAACTCGGTATCTACCTACTCTGTTCACTGCCCCATACTAGTCCTCAATCCAGAGAGAGGCCATATTCCCTTCTATTGTCTGTGGAGAAAATTAACCGCAGATCAAGCATCGATGGCAACGCACCCCCTACCCCATCACGATGCGCTTTCAACACCACTTGAAGAACTTTCTCTAGCTCAAATATGAATTTTTACTATGTATTCTACCTTATACTTATATCCTCGATCTTTTTTCTTTGCTTTTAGTGAAGGTGGAGTTGGTGGGGGGGGTGTTGTTGTTGTCTCGGCTTAAGTTTTTCCCTCTTGGTTGATCCGCAGTTAATTGTCCACGGATAATACTATGCGCCCCAGCCCATTCCTTACTTAACAAGAATAAACTCTCTTACGAGGAGCTTTCCTGTGAGTAACGCAGCCACACAGCATCACTCGTCTTCTTAGAACCGCTAGTGTCTGAAATAAAAGTCCTCAGAGTAGCAGCAGTAGTGCGCGGAGACACGCAAGCTGTGAGCATCTTTCTCCAATTTGTTTTTCCCTCCTTCTTTTCCTTTCCTCGCCTAAGTTTTCCTTTTTGCTCCTAGCTTTCCTCCCAACCCTCCCCCCCACATACTACTCAAAGAGGAACTAATGAACTCCTTCGCGGCCTAATATAGAGCCCATCTCACCCGAGACGCTCCATTTCGCTGCGTAAAGCCCTCACCACAGATCATTCCCTCGACATCCATTATTTTAAACATCAAGTGTACAACGCTTACATAACTCTATAATAAGACCACACACTATAGAATCACCAAGAACCGTTAGCTGACCCAGCGCAAAGAGCATTCTAGACCTCAATAGAGACATGAGGACAGGGGCTATAAATGGAGAAGGTTGGGGGGGAAGAAATTTCACACGCACTTTCTTGACAAAGGTCAAAGGATCGCACAAAAGCGAAGGGAGGGGGATACCGAGCTTTGCCCATTGGAAGTTGCTAGATAACATCTAATCAGGAAGCGAAAATTTCAAAGTTACCCGATGCATCCGCTCATATACTGGTGTTGCTCAGACACGTCCACACTTCTGCGCTCCTCCATAAGCGCGCTTCCGGATATGCGCGGTTACTCGGCACTTGTGATACTTACAGCGTACTGCTAATGGGATCATCGGTATTACACCACCACACTCCTCGGCATTAGCTCGGATGACAAAACAGCATTTCGCAGAGCCGAATTTACGCTGAGAAATAGCTAGACCGGGTATTGTGGTTTACGCATGTGACTCACTCTAAAGTATTAGTTGTTAAGGGTAACATAGGGTATTATCCACACATGGCCGAGAAAACTAGTAGGTAATTCCGGAAAGCGGGAGTACGGCATTCGGTCGCTCCCCCTCCCGCCCGACAGCAATCTACGATAGTTGCGCCAGGGCAGATACGTGGATGGATAAACGGATCGGGTGGGCGGATACCTAAGGGTTTGCTGGTATCGTCATCTATTTCGGACATGAGGGCTTAGTGGCGATAATGAGGTTTATGCTATTGGAGGCAGATGACATATTATTATACAATGTGAATCTCAAGAAAAAATGAAAGCGAAGGAGAAACAAAGGTGTTGTGGGGACGAAATTACAAAATATGATGAAGCTAACCAACCCTGGAGTACCAACAACTGCCAAACTTAGCAGAGAGCTCGAAACAACTCCGGGGAATCCTCACACCCGGGGTATATCATAGCAGCGGGGGCGAGGAAAAGGAATAAGATTAGAGTCCGAAGAAAAGGTGGAAATGAGGAAATGGAACCAAGGGCAAGGATGGGACGAATAGGGCTTGGGGTGTGTTTGATCTGGTGGGGATGGTTTGAACCGCGAGGTGGTTCTAAAAGTTCCGTTTCCAAGAGTGGATGTGTGACTTCATTGTATGCAAAATTCTCACAGGCGGAAGTTGTTGGCATTCGATTATGGCTCGCCGATGACCCGCAATCGGCACCCTCTATGTCCGGGAAGCAGCTTCATTACACGTTCATGTCTCCCCAAGGCTATGAACGACGAGATCGTCTTCTCATTTCTTTCCACCCGGGATCGACATCCCCGCGTGCCAGGATTAACTTCGCTATACCGATATTTGCGGAGCGCAGGAAGGGTGTTCGACCGTTGCTATCTAGTGAATTGGGATTGACATCCCGGCGCTTCATGAAGAGCGTTACCACTCCCCGATGTCCTCCTGAAGCAGCGAACGATAGAGGTGTTCGACCGTTGCTATCAGGTGAATTGGGATCGACATCCCCGCGCTCCAGAAGTAGTTTCACTAGGCCTTCATGTCCTCCCAAGGCGGCAAACGATAGGGGTGTTCGATCATTGGTATCGTGCGAATTGGGATTGACATCCTTGTGCTCTAGAATTAGGTTCGCTACGCCGCCGTGTCCTCCTGAGGCCGCGAACGATAGAGGTGTTCGACCATTTCTATCCGATGAATCAGGATCCACATTCCTGTCCTCTAGGAGCAGCTTCACTGCACCTTCGCCTCCTGCCCCGGTAGCGAATGCCATCCATGTTCCGGTCCAGCGAGACGAATATGGATTGACGCACCCTTCGGCAGCAAGCTCATCACCCTCCGAAAGCAGATCCATTAGGAATTCTTGTCCCCCGGAGGCAGCGAACGATAAGGGTGTCCGGCCATTGCTATCCCGCGAATTGGGATCGACACTCCCGCGTTCCAGAAGTAGCCTCATTACATCTTCATGTCCTCCCATGGCAGCGAAAAACAGGGGTGTTCGACCGTTGCGATCTGATGAATTGGGGTTGACACCTCCGCGCCCCAGGAGTATCCTCACTACACCTTCATTCCCTCTCCAGGCAGCGAACGATAAGGGCGTTCGACCGTTGCTATCCGGTAAATCTGGATTGACATTCCTGCGTTCCAAAAGTAGCCTCACAACGCCTTCGCGTCCTCCCATAGCAGCGAGCAATAGGGGTGTCTGACCCTTGCAATCAGGCGAGTTGGGACAGACGCCCCCGCGTTCCAGAAGTCGCTTCACTACATCCTCATCCCCTAACCAAGCAGCAAACGAGAATACTGTGCAATGGTCTTTAGTAGCCGTGCCGGGCTCGATATTCACCCGGTTCAGAAACAGCTCCACGATCCTGGTATTTCTATGCTCAATGGCCCACATTGTTGGTGTCTCGCCGTAAGAATCACGCCCATCGATTTGCCATCTTTTTATCTCGAGCATAGCAATCGCAATCTCCTCAATCCCCCAAAACGCGATGCAGTGAAGTCCACTAATTCCTTCAAAATCCCCCATCAAGCCTCTCCTATTGAGCTTCCTCCTCAAGAGAATGGGGGCAGATATGTGGTTCTCGTGTCCGTCAAGGAGTCGCAACGCCAGATATTTCACTGGCTCCGTTACCCCCTTGCCTGCATGGGCCCCCCAGAAACATGTAGTATACTCAAGAAAAGGTCTTGTCCTCGGGGCGTTAGCATGCTTTAGCGGCAATGCCCGAACCAACGGACAGTTCAAATAAGTGAGGCAGGTTTCGGCCATGATTGAGTGAGCCGTTGAAAATAGGGTGGGATGTTGTCTTAGATACTCCTGGAGCGTGAAATGTAGGAGACGGGGGGTTGATGCCTTTTTGTCGACTGTGACAAGTCCTAGTGTGCAATGCAATACGGTCCGTATTGAAGGTACGTTCTGGATGTTAAAGTCTTCCGCGCCTAATTCTACACCTAGGGCATGACACAGCTCCTGCGATCCCAGAGGCCGTTCAGAGTGGGAGATCCACATCAGCGCTTCCATCCCAAGCCTCGATTTGCTCCCGCCCTGTTGTTTCATCCGATCCAATGTCGTGCTATATACGTCCTGTAAACTAAGACCTCTGATCACCCTTTGGAGTGCTTGTCTCCTCCGGCGAATAGTCGCCTCTGCAAAAATTGCATTCATACTGAGAGAGACAAGGAGAAACCTAGTGACCATCATCAGCTCAACCAATAGGGTTTAATGTATCTGGAGAACACATACATCCCGGAGAGAACTTCCGGAATAATTCTTAGAATATCCGCTTCCAATTCCTTGTCCATTGCGCCGGGCTTTGGGTCTCTGCTAAGCCTCATCCTCATATATAGCCTAATATCGTGCTCACTAGGATTTATCGGTAGCTTCTTAGCGGTTCGGGGAAAATATTTCTTCACCTCGCTCCGTATTTGGAATTTCCCAGTAAGGAATAGTCGAACGTTCGGACACATGTGCACAATTTGCTGCAAAGATTCCCAGAGCTCTGGCCGGTGGTTCGCGGAAAACTCGTCCAAGGCATCTATGCAGATGAATGCCCTCTCTAAACGTGCCAAAGACTTGGCGAGCATCTCGAGGATATCAGGAAGCAGGAGTCTGCGACCGGCAAGCCTCCCCTTCGAATTTCCAAACGCCCTCTGCACTTCTTCGGGGATCGGCTCCAGTCCGCTGACAACCTGCTTTAATAGTGCCCCAAGTAACACCGTCACCGATTGTTCATTCTGGGTGTGAAAGTCGCAATACACACACGCCACAGCCATGTTGCCCGCATCTACCCGATCGCACAGTCTATCTACGACAAGAGAGCTGTGGTTGCTACTGTTTAGCCTCGCCAACAACCCTTAAGGATAGCAGCGACCTATACCTAAGATATGTCTTTCCAGCACCGGGATCCCCATAACAAAGTAAGACTGGCTTGGCACTTCTATCACCGCTCTGACTCCACCGTGTAAACTTCTTTGTGCGAAGAAGCCAGTCGCCCACCCCCGCTACCCGGTTCATGGCTATAGCCCGATGCCTTTCGCGAGGTTCGAGGGGAGATAGCCATTCCGGAAGGGCGCGCCTCTCGTCGGCTATGGGTATCTCGCGCTTATTCAAAACGGGTTTGTAACTACCGGTGGCATTACCAGAGTTGGTAGTTATTGAGGCGACGGAGTTTTGACCTGCTGCTGTCGGATTCATTTCGTCTTGTGTGATGTGTCGGCTTTTTTGCTAAAATTCGTTCTCGCGGTGGGTGGAGGGTGCTGAGGATGGTACGAGAGTCGATGGGTTTCGCGGGCGGGGGGGTGACCCCGCGTTTACTGTATCAGCGTTGCACGAGAGCCGCCACGGCTGCCTAACCTTAATTATTCTCTGTTCCGCCAGGGAAATCAAACCCCCCACCCAACATGACCGTTGAATAGATTCGCCTCGGCTCAGCTAGGATCTTAAAGCCCTACTTGAACCTCCACCAGCCACGCCACAAGCGCGATTCAGAGTACCGAAAATTTCGGTGGCTATCTACATAATTTTCTTGTTTTTAGCTACGGAGAAAATTCTAAAATTCGGGAATGCTTCCTGTTTACCCACTTGTCTCTCCCCCTTCTTTTTTGCGGAATTACGTGAGTAATTCTGAAAGTCTAATTGCCGGTTATTATATAGATTTGCCACGGTATGGGGTGCCCCACAAAAGAATGAAGCCCTGGGAATTGCGCGTGTCGAAAAGGTTATCCAGCTAACCTCACTCTTTGCTCGCTTAAAGGCCCCTGTTATGATATTCCTTACGGCATTGATTCCACCCTTAAAGCAGATTGCCTCAACAGAGCCCTAATTCACAAGCAGTGGGTTGCGCTTCCAGAATAGGAAAGCCTGAACACTTAGAAACGACCTCCGGCACACCATCCCATCGCATCGCACCAGGTATTGAGCTGGTGTTTGGCGCTTGGTTTTGAACATTATTTTAACAGAGCTAGCTCCCACAGCTCAGATATTTTTTTCCCTACTCCCGGTTCCCGATAACAAAATAACAAAACAACGCAGGGCGGGGAGAACCCAATCCCTGCTCTTACGCCATTCTTGCCAAAGGAACTTGTTTGTAGAAGACAGTCTCTTAAGATACTTCACCCACCCGGCCCTCGCTTGGAGCCCAATTCCTTTTCTTCCTCCCTGGGAACGGTCAGGTTTTAGTGTGCCACGAATCTCATCTTGTTTCTTATCGTTCTTCCTCTTACTGATTGTGCTGTGCGACTATTGGATGGGGTAACAAGGGATGAAATGGATATTCTTGTTTTGAAGGGTGAAGGGTGGCCGAGAATATGAGGCTCTACTCGAGTACAAGCACTACCGTAAAAACTCAAATAGAAGAGAAATGTGCTAGGACGTTGGAGTTGCCTCTCCTAGTAAGGCGCCTCGTATATTCCTTTTGTTATGTCTCAACGGGGGGCTGAGTTTGCAGTGTTTTCCCCTCG
>Ga0307509_10008797_pt1 | contig 12769 bp, 5 predicted proteins | sample 10_EM_MG_FD_202245 | JGI IMG/M metagenome (GOLD analysis project Ga0307509, IMG submission 202245) | Populus trichocarpa ectomycorrhiza microbial communities from riparian zone in the Pacific Northwest, United States - 10_EM | ecosystem: Host-associated > Plants > Roots > Unclassified | place...
CTAATCTAAACCAACTTGGTTTTTTAATATTTTTTAAAAATAATAAAATGACTAAGTTACATTTAAAATCAAAATTCATTTAACTGTGTCTATAAGCTTTTTGGATTTTTATTTTTTAAAAACAAAGAAAATTGCTAAATTACCCTTGAAGACAAAGTTTATTCGACTAGTGTCTAAGGGTTTTTTTGTATTTTAATTTTGGTTCTTTAGTTATAACCAAGTTAACTGATAAATAATTTGATATTTTCATTGATATAAATATTAATTAAAAAATAAAATTGGTTGACTCATGCATTGCACGCGGCAAACATGTTCACTACTTTGTCGTATTCAAGCATCACGTGCTACGAGTTCTAATAGTCAAAGACGACCTCCCTTGACATTGCTGAAGAAGTCTTAATGGCCTTTTATTTATAGGCCGAGTGTTTAGCATATTGACCTTCAATTTGGTGTTGATGATTTTTTCTTTCTTTCTCCTCCTCAATTTTCATGTTTAATCCTCAAAATTCTCAAATTAGCCATTCAATTTGTTTTTCCCTTCATATTTGATCTTTATTCTTTTTATTGCTATTTACTTTGACTAAAATAATTTATAAAATTATATATATATTTTTTAATTTTATTTCCCTTTATTTTTTCATCCATCATACTTGGTCTCCATTTTTTTATTGTTATTTTTTTTTATTTAAGATGATATTTAAAATTGATTTTTTTACGATTTCATCCTCAATTTATTTTCCTATCATGTTTTGATCATCGTTATTTTGATTGTTATTTTTTTAAAATTGATATTTTTTTTTATAATTTCATCATTCAATATTAAATAGGTTGGGAGTTGAGCTTCTTAGTTAAGTCCGGGTTTAGGATTGCACATGTTGTGAATTTGAGATATTAACAAAGATTTAAGAAATTTGTTTGGATGTGCTTTTTTTTTCTTCCTTTTTAAGCTCATGTTTTTTCAATTTTACCTCTAAACATTTATTTAATTAGAGGTTGGGCTTCGTTACTTTCTATAAGATTTTTCATTAATTTAAAAAATGACCTAAGTTATATCGGGTCTTTTTACTTGTCATTCATTGTTAAAGTTAACTTTTCTGTATAAATTTTATTTTTCAAGTTAAATTGAACTAGTTGATTAAATACAAAGACGAGATGTTCACTTCATGATATTTAGTCTGTCTTGCTTTTCAGGTCATTGCTTTGATGATACATGCAGCTTGTTTCAATGTTGTCGTATAGTCTTTTGCAGTGGTGTTAGAACCGTCTTGATGAATTTTTTCTGGTGGTGGGGCGGTATTCACGGCGAAGCAAGAGTAAGCCCCCAACAAACATTTCTTTATTTTTTTTTCAAGTATGATATTACAACTTGTTTTTTTTATAATTAATTACTGATAATGATAATTTTTTTTATTTGTTTTATTTATTGCTAATATTTTTTTAATTATATTATTAAATTAATTGAAATTATTAAATCTAGTTAAATCAGTAAATTAATTCTTGAACTTTTATTGTTTTTTTTAAAACATTGTCGTCGGCATGAATAATCTCTTATGTTGAAAAAAAAATTACTTGACAGCGGCATAGCACGGCCTCTTATCTTACTGGTTCCGTGTATAGTGTGTGACATCACCATTTATATGGTCGTGCAGTCATTGTGTTTGTCTGGATGATTTTATCGACAAGGTCAGAACTACGTACTCCCACTAATCATTTTAAAACAAAGGATATGGTCAGATCGTTCACGCCGATGCATTACAGAAATTCCACAACGATATGTATAGTTTAATCTCAATATAGAATCCTAGACATAGCCGCAAATATTTTATCTAGAAATTATTTTTCATCAACGTAAATAAAGGAGTATAATTCATGGTTTTTTTATTTCAAATTCAATGATCAGTTTAGGGACCGAGAAAATTTATTCCCTCCCTCGACTTTACGAGTTCGAACATTAGAAATAATATTCGATGAAATTTATCCATTCGAATACACAGGGAGCCGATACACGAGATGTATTCCAATCCTGAAAGAAGATCTAGTTTAAATTGATTTTCCAGCCTACTTAATCACGCATTTCATAATTAAAATTAAAATCTCGTCGATCATCTAATCAATCTACATACAAGGTTTTTGTAAGGCAAAATGGCAAGACAAATTAAATGAAAGTTGATTTTTTTTTAAATTGTTTTTGAACAAGTGATGAAATATATGTAAAAGGAAGTGTAGTAGAGTTTTGTTTTTTTGAGGCGTGTTTTTGTTAAAAATATATTAAAATAATATATATATTTTTAATTTTTTTTATATCAGTATTTCAAAACAATATAAAAAATAATTTAAAATAAAAAAATTTAATAACCCATGAAAACAAAGTTAAACCATGCTTCCAAACACACCGCAATTATTTTTCTTGACTTATCTCCATAAAGCAAAACAGATTGGACATGTAAGCATATGGTGTAATCATGGTTAAAAATGAAAAGAGTTTTTTCAAAAAAAACAAAAGAAAGAGAAAAGAACAGCGCGTGGCGGCAGTACAGTGCAGTTCATTTCCTTTTCGGAAGACAATAAGCCCACGTTGGCGAATCAAAGCTATACTTCAACATCTCTGTTCTCTCTTCAAAACTCTCTCTCACTCTAGCCGTTGAGTTTCAGTTTCTCCTCCCTTTCGCGCAACGTTCCTCAAAATCAACACACTGCCATTATTTAATCTCATACCCTCTCCATTGACCCTCTCCCCTCCCCCCGTTCTTCACGTTTCCAGTTTCTCTCTCTCCATTTACTTTGAAAATTTTGTATTCAATTTGACCGCTAGTTAAAAATGCTTTAATCATTCAACTAATCCACTTCCTCCTTCAAACCAATCTCTCTATCAGCAACCCCCATGAACGACTCTCATAGTTCTTCCTCTGATTCTGCCTCCATGGCTGCCATCGATCAGGTTCTCCTTTTATCCAATTCTTCAATTTCCACTCGCTCTACAACAGTTTAATTATTCGCTAATCTTTTCAATTTTTTGATTTCAAATTACGAGGCAGTGATTTCAAAATTCATGTTTAACTGATCTTCGATGTTTCTTATGTTTTTTCGTTTCAAATTTAGAAATCTTCCAATGTTTATGTTTTGGTTTCGAGTCATTTCTGTATTTGTGTGGGTCCCATAACCACTGCGTGGGACCGCCACGTATATGTACAACGTTCGTACCGGATTTTTTCAGTTCAGTGGTCATTTTTAGTATATGCCGACACAAATGTTTGGATTAAGGAACAATTAAGTTTGACGAGTTTTTTTTATTTTATATATATATATGTATATATATATATATATAATTTTCTTGTTACGTTGATTTAATTTCACAGTTGCTTACCGGAAATTTTTTTTTTATCATCATTTTTACCGTTGCAGTGATTGAGTATGCTGAATTCGGAATTTTTTTTTCTATGTTTTATTGTGGTTTTAGAATGTAGGGAGGAGTCGAAGAAGCGGGAGCGGTGATCAAACATTGGCGACCGATATACCACGCCATTGGCATGATATTTTCTGGTTAGGAGTCTTTTTATTTCATTTGATGGGATTAGCACTTGCTCTTGCAGTTCTTGGGCTCAATAGGTTTAAGAAATCGGATAGATTTAATTTTGATAGATACACTAGTAATATGACTGTCACGGTGGAAAATAGTCATGGACTTACGGAGGATTATTGGCCAATGTATGGTCTTGGTGGTGGAGTTGGGACTCTACTTGGGTGGGCTTGGTTGCTGCTGCTTGGTTCTCAGGCGAATCATATGATGAAGATCTCGGTGCATATTTTGACTACTTATCTTGCCGTGGTTAGTGTTTTGTGTTTCTGGAGCGAGCAGATTTTTTGGGGTGTCACTTTTGCAACTGGCGCTGCTTTGCAGTTTTTGTATGTCATATCTGTTATAGACAGGTACGAGCTTGAAATGATATGGTTTTGCATTTAAATGTTATTGTGGCAAGTGTCTGGTGCTTGTAAAGGAGTTTCTTCTGGCTCGCAATTTCATTAGTTTAGTGAACAAGGTTGAAAAAATCTAGAAGAGAGAGTGCATCCTATAAGTTGAGCACTTAAGTTTGAGTTTGAAGTGTTCCTTTTACTTCTTGTCACCGTGCTCGCTTTTTAACGATTGAACATTTTGTTGTCCTAGTCTTTTATAATGCGCATTGCATGCAAATCATTATATGAAAAACTTTAAATCTTCTAATTTAGTGAGATCAAAAGATTTTACTTTATTGTAATCCTTAGTAAATTTGAAATGCAGTTGATTATCCATAGCTTTAGAAGGTGTGATCTCTAGAAGAATGATTTTATCGCCGAAACAGGCTAAAATTTTACTTATTCTTTTCGTCCTTTTCATTTAGTTTTTATCCATAGCTCTACATATTTTGGTTTTCAATTCTCATAAAATGGTTACTAGGAGGCTTGGACTGTAAAAAGAAGCATAGCCATATGAAAAATAGTTTTGGTCAGCCTCTGTTAAATTTATCCTGTGAGAGCTAAGATAGATTTCTTCCCGGGTAAGGTCTGGAACATGTCAATTTACAGTGTCAAGTTTATACTTCACCATCCATATCTTAAAAGCAAATGTGGTAGTCATTATGCGTTGTAGTTTTAATGATTATAGCATATGCATCTTAGGTGGTGGTGTGGATCATAAGTGTCTGGAGTCAAGCGCGTTGGCGTGGATCACAAGTGTCCAGAATCAAAGCTCTTTATTTTTTTTTCGTCTTCTTTTTAACTTGTATATTTACATAGAGTTTCACTAAGGTTGTTTCTCTTAATTTTTTTCTCCCAATTTACTTTTCAATTTGTGATTTTGTAATTAAACAACCGATAGGACTTTCCTGGAGTGACAATTTAGAAAACTATGTATGTGCAGTTATACAGTACATGAACTTTTCCTTAATGCCAAAGTAGATGCAATATTTAGTATCATTTAAGGGTTCTTTTTCTAATTGAAAACTTGGATATCAAGATCTCCCTCTGACCATTTGCTGATTTTTCAGACTCCCATTTACCATGCTGGTGCTTCAAAAAGCTGTGAAAATGGTATGGAGCCTTCCTGAAGTTATGAGAGTTTCATATGCATTCATGCTAGTCATGCTTTTGTGGATGGGATTGTGGTCTTTTGGAGCAGCTGGTGTTGTGGCTTCAAACATTAATCTCAATGGACGCTGGTGGCTTCTTGTGGTGAGCTGGCAAGTTTTGCGCTTTATTCCATCTTCTGCTACTGGGATGAGAACTGCGACAATGTTCTACTAAAACATCCCTTATCTATAGGTATATCTTTTTAATGTTGTTAATTGCACACCCAGGTTCTGTCACTGAGCTTATTTTGGACGGGTGCAGTACTCTGTAATACTGTACATGTTATAGTGTCTGGGATGGTGTTCCTCGTTCTTATCCATGGCGGTCGAGAAGCAGCGTCAATGCCTGCCAACCCATTGATGAAGTCTCTTAGGTATTCTGTGACGAAATCTTTTGGCAGCATTTGCTATGGATCACTCTTCACTGCTGCAATTAGGACACTACGGTGGGAGGTCGGGACGCCAACATTTCCTTTTCTCTAACTGGTTAACTAGCTTGTTTCCAACGTTGATCTTGTTCTGTTTGTCCATTTTTTTTAACTTCAAAGTACATTTCAGATCAGGGGATTGCGGTCAAAGATAGGCAAGAACGAGTGCTTGCTTTGCTGTGTTGATTTTCTATTCCATCTTGTAGAGACTCTTGTCCGCTTTTTCAACAAGTATGCATATGTCCAGGTACTTTCTGCCAATGATTTGTCACCTGTACATAATTTTATTATCAAATTAACTGTCTATTATTCTTCATAACCTTTCATTTATGATGATCTTGTGGTACATTAATCATGACCATTGCCAGCACAGAGAAATTTTTTGAAAACTGAAACATTCTCAATTTTTTCAGTTGTGTTCCAGTGAATTTTTTCGACATTGGTGCCTCTAAATTATACTCTATGGAAGAAAAAGAATTACTTGGAAATTTTAGGACCAGGAAATGGAGGCTGAAGTCATGAATTTTAAAAGAGAATGATCAGGGACAAGGAAGGATGGAGGAGATATGAGTTATTAAAAGAGGATGGTGAATTACACTGAGACATCTTAGTGAAGTAATAGATAGGAAATAAAATTAAATTCTTAATTGATTTCCGCTTTATGCCCAATAAACTTGAAAACTAAATCCTAGTAGGAAATAATATAAAATTCTAAGTAAAATCCTTCATCGAAACCAAATATCAAAATGTTTAGTATCAGATCTCTGCTATAATGGTTTTTGGAGCGGAATATTAGGCTGTTCAGAGGAGGGTTGACAGGGTATGGAAATTTAGACGTGACGAGCATCTTGGTGACCTCCCTGGTGATCATAAAGAAATCATGAATTTTCACTAGAAAAAGAAAAAAAATTGGTGCATGTTGAATGAAGGCTTAAGGCTTTATTAGTGAAGACCACATCAAAAAGACATAAGAAGAGTCACTGTGAATGGAATAAAAAAAAAAGTGCAGGCTTTAGCTATTTGGACTTTGGCAGTTTGTTTGATTGATGAAACTTGTGGAAAGTGAAGGAGGCCTTAGACCACCCAAAAGCTATTATGCAGGTTTAGTGTTGAGAATGGAGACACGTGAGAATATTACATGAACAGCCTTATAAGACCCTACTTGGTTTGGGTGAGACTAGCAATGGTTATATCATCACTAATTGATTTTCCCACTGGAGCAGAATACATTTGGTGTACATGAAAATAGAAGGGGTAAGCATTGTATTGGAATCGTGTCAATATCTCAGAACTAGTTTCAATTGCAAGTGATAGAAGAAAAGTATGGGAAGATGATAAATAGTAAGGAAGCAGTAGATTGCTTTTTTAGATGTGGGATTCATAATGTCTCAGTCAATGAATTTTACTTCTATTTACCTGTTGAAGGCACCATTTATTTTTACGTTTGAAATTGTGTTTGGGTGCATTTCAAAAGTGCATTTGGTTTGAAAAAGTATCAAATTAATGTTGTTTTAGTGCTTTCCGATGATTTTGACGTGCTTAGTCGAAAATGAAAAATAAATCTGAAAAAAATCATTTTGATGCATTTTCAAGCAAAAAGCACCTTGCACCACAATACTAAACACACATGAAGTAGTTTCAAGGGAATGGGTTTAAGTGGGGGGTTTCCACTGAAGTAGCTGAAACATTACCTCATAATTTTTTCTGAGGCCGTTGTCCCATGCTGCATCTTTATCTTTCAATATACAACTATACATACAGACCTGTTATCTTTCAAGGGCATTTGATGGCCTTCATATTCCTTTTCTTTCATTTCTTCTCTGGTCTAGAGGGGAGGGAGTGGTGGCTGGCATGTTGTGTTACGGATTGACTGATGACTGATCTATGTCCTGTTTTATTGTCCTTAACTTATGTTTTGTTGTTTACAAGATTTCCATTAAACATGCCCTGAGCATTCAAGGTGGCATAAGTTTCTACTTTTATGGCTTCAGTGTTGGATGACACATCATTCAATATAAAAGCGTTTTGTTTTTCTGGAATTTTATTGCTACCTTTTTCTTTTTAAGTTCATTAAAACTTTGTTGATTTGTCATCATTCACGAGCCAATTCTTGCATATTTATACAACAATTCACGTATTTGTTGTGCTCCCTCTAGATAGCTGTTCATGGGAAAAGTTTTAACCGTTCAGCTAGGGATGCCTGGGAACTATTTCAATCAACTGGAGTTGAAGCACTAGTCGCCTATGATTGTTCAGGTGCAGTTCTACTGATGGTTACACTTTTGGGAGGGCTCATCAGTGGAACTTGCTCGGGTGTTTGGACTCATGTCAAATGGAATGATGATAGAGTGACCATGGTGGGATCCACTGCAATGTTGATGGGAATGGTCTTGGTAAGTTCCGTCTTTCAGTGACTTTTCTCTTTTGGAATTGATAACCTATTTATGATCTAAAACTGCTTGTGTCGTTTAATGGATGTGGAGTTGGGAGTTTTTTACCTTCTTGGTTATTTAAGAAGTGGGGTTTCAGAATTATAATGTGGCAACTTGTCCTATCTAGTCCACCTCTACTTAGAGTACATCACTGATTTGCACATATATTTCTTTCCTACTTTGATATCGTAAAACGTTTCCCTAACATGAAGTATCAATGTAGAGCTTCTCTCTCTTTCTCTCTCTATCTGTTCCTATTTTGAAATCAAGCATTCATCTCTTTTATAAAGCAGAAGTGTTTAATCAGTTGTGGATATTTCAGCTAGATAAGCACATGCTTGGCAAAATGGGAAAATGGGTGCCACCTCCCCTAATTTAACTCATTTGAGAATCAATTCCTTAACATCCAATTTCAGATTTGATCTCTGTGAATTATGTTTCATTTGAAACCAAATCTTTCTGTTAGTTTTTGGTGGAGTTCCGTCTATAAGATAGCAAATTGTTGTATGTGAGAAAGTCAAGTGAACACTAGAATTTTTTTCCTTTGTTGTATTTATTTTTGCTATTATTCATTCTTTATTGGATAAAATAGCATTTTCTTAGCAAGCCCATGCTTTTTAAATACAGAATTCGTTAACTTATGGATGAAATTGTGCAAAAACTAATGGGAGTACTTGATTATGAATGAAATATAGTTTAGGGAAGTCAAACCCAAAATTGGAAGTTGAGATTAAATCTCAAATGAATTAAAAGTAGAGGGGAGGTGGCACCTACATTTTAAGTAGTATCCCATTAGCTTTCCCCTCTTTTATTTCATTATGTATATATTACACACAGTAATTTCCATTATCGCTACACAGCAAAACTCCTCTGCGGTTGTTGGGTTGCATCAATTAAAGGCTGGCTTCAGTTCCATGTTATGCTGGAAACATGTGAATGAAAGCCAACCATTTGTCAACCACAACACTGGGTGGTGGTGCTTCTGCAAAAACACTGCTGATCAACAATGAATTGCCTTTAATCTGAATCACGAACCATTAAACATGCTCTCAATCCTCCATGACTGGCATTTATTTCATTTTGATGGTGTGCAACAGTGCAAGTACATCTGTAGTGAAATGCCATATTTTTCCGTTGGAGGTTAAAACTATTGTTTGCTCCAGGTTGGACTGGCTATGGTAGCTGTTGAAAGCGCCGTGACATCCATATATATCTGTTATGCTGAAGACCCCTTGTTAATACATAGATGGGATGCTGAATTCTTCAACCAATTGTCCGAGGCACTACACCAGCGTCTTCAACATAGAAGTTCCCGGGCAAGGGAAGTATTGACCCACAATCGATTCAATGCTGGCATACAGGAAACTGTCCCTGTCTGACAAACTTTGCCCGGAATAGGCGCTGTAATTCATTGTGCTGTATTTTATTGATCCATGTTTTTGAATTTGTTTTTAGTTTAGTTTGGGACCTTGATTACACGGAAATGAAGAGCATAGGTCAAAAATCTGTTCGGAAGCTGCATTAATTCAGATATAGCTTCTCTCTTTTTGTTTATTTTTGGTGCATGGAATGACGTTCAGCTGCATGGCTGAAAAACAGTTGTGTAGATTCCCCATGTGGTCACAGTTAAATGATTCTTTAGGTTGGAGGAATTGTATTGGTTGTCTAGCGAGGGACCGTATAATTTCTTTGTTTTTTAGGTATCTGTTTATATTTTAGAGTTAAAAACTTGGTGGGCAGATAAACTGCAAGCTCTCCTGTGGGCATTTACTAACGTGAATCGCCATTTTTTCAAAGCATTGCTTATGGGATACAAGAAGTGGAGGTCGCTTGCATCACCATTTTCTGATCTGATCCCGCTGGCAGATTGCTAAAAATACCAATTTCCTCATTGATATTTTCTTGTATAGAATTGAAGTTATGCAATCCAGTATTCGAAAGCGCATTTTTGCTTGTTTATGTCGTTTTCAAGACATGGTAGACAGTTGTTCGCTAACGGAACCCTCTCGGTCTCGGCTCAACCACTGTGCTTTAGAAAGATTTTTGTTTTGTTTTCGGAATGCACTAGGATAATCTTATAAAATCACTTCTAATATTTTAATAAATCTAGGCGAGCCAGATCATAATTAATTAACATATATGTTGAGATTTTTGTAATTTAATATATGTTCTATAGTAATTATATCACGTGTCTTGTTAGTTTAAATGCATTTTATGAATATATTTGATTTTGATAAATAAAAATAAAAATAAACATGTAATTAACTTTTTATATCATATAAAAATCTAATTTGAAGAGTCATAAGGTAAGAATTGACATCCAAAGAGATTCAGAGCAATCTATATTGGAAGGGTGTCTAATTTTAGTTGATGAGTTCATAATATTGATTGAAAAAACCTGATTATTCTCTATTTTTTTTTTTATATTTCATATTGACATGATTTTGAACACCAATTTCCATCATCTGAAATTTAACTATTAATTTACATAAAAATATGATGAGATCAAATGATGAATTATTTAGTGTGTCTATGCCATTTTAAAAGAATGAGGAGTCATATTTTTAAGACATGTTAAAAACCAAGATAAATTCTTAAATGAGATTTAATCAATCAAGAATTAATATAAACTAAAAGATGGAAATTATTAATCACCAATTTCTTTTTATTCAGACCTTTTTTTTTTCTTCTAAATTCTAATCTATCAACTGTGCTGGTTTTTTTGTTACATCATTCCCTTTGAGTGTTACTGTTGTCAATTTTTTTGAAAACCATGCATCTTAAATTGATTAATTATTAAACCTTTCTTATGTCTCAAAAATTTGATAATTAATCATTATTTTTTCAAGGTTGCAAGGAGATTTTTGACAATGATGATTACTTCTAATAATATTTTTTGTAAAATAGACAAAAAGGAAAAAAATGTGAAGATAATAATTAATTTTCTGTGAGGTTATACGGAGTAGAGGTGATAAAAAAATCAAAAAATCAAAAAATCGAGAAAATCAGAAAACAAATAACTGAAAAAACCAAATCCAAACCGAAAAAAACCGAGCCAAAACCGAGCCAAACCGGTTTAAACCGGTTTCAGTTTTTTTAATTTTTTTTTTTTAGTTTGGTTACTTTTTTTTGATAAAAATCGAACAAAATCTAAAATAATCACCCCTAATACGGAGATTCTAAAATAACCAGGGATCTGAACAAATAAAAAAAAAATAGAGAAAAAAAAGTATATAAAAAAAGAAAAAATTGATAGAAAGAAAGTCGGGCCAAAACGCGTGGCAGGCCCGCACATTTTCTTGTGATTAAAAATAGAGAGGCGATCGTTTCGGACACCATTTTATTTCTCCATTTTACTGCTGGAAAATCAAGAGGTGTTGGTTTTGGCTCCCCACACCCAATCTGTACACCATTTTCATCTTAAAATACCTTAGAATCGTGGTATAAATATTTTAATAATTTTTTTTTTTATATAAAAAAAGACAGTTAATCTCTTGTGGGCCTGGTCTCCTCTGAGGTTATGAAACAATCATCAACAAACTTCTATTACAAGACGAACACGTGAACATCAATATTACCAGATCAAGGCTCCCTCTTGCCTTCCCTGGATCGAATTATAAGACGAATGAAGAAGAGCAATCGTTTTCTACAAACCTCGAACTTCAAGAGCCAGAACAAATATATATTTTTAAGAAATCAACTGATAAGAGGGGGGCCCCCTTGCAAAAGAGTTCACGTGACATCATCGAGCCAGGATAAGCAAAGCTAGAGACAGAAGAAACACAAGGAGCCAATCCCACATAAACCTCAGAGATAACCAGAAGGAAAGTGACACGTCATCAACTATAAATGTACGAATTGCCGTATCAGATGCGTCATAATATTTTTTGCCCTTTTTATCGATAAATGCAATCCAGAGCTCCTGCGACACGGTGGCCTAAAGGAAAAGCAAGCTCACATCCCCATTGTAGCCGCTTAGCTTCTTTGCAATCAAACCCAAGTTGTTTCTTTCAAGCAAAGCTCTCTTTTAAATGAACCCTCCTGACCCTTACAAATCTGAATATTATATTAAGATTTGTTCTTGCTATTGTTATAATTAAGAGACGTGTGATTTCTCGTTAACCATCGAAATAAGGAGTGAAATGGTAGATCTCCCACAACCTGAGAGATATTCTAGTCTCAGTTTACAGAAACAAGAACAGGCCAAATCATCCATGAATATTAAACTGAGAAATTCCTCATAATTTACTTATTCAATTAAAGAATTAATATTAAGATAGATATGCTTCCTACATTAATTATCATTCAGATTCCAAAAACAAGGGTTTTTTTGTTTTGTTTTTTTGGGTGTGTGTGGGGGAATACATGAGTTCGAACCTGGATACTCGAATATATTCTCACCGGGAAAAATAACGCAATAATTAAAATCTAACAATCAGAAGTACGAGGAATTTATTTAAAACTACTTAAAAATAAATAAAAACAGTGGGACATGAAAGAATCACTACTGTTTCTTGTTTTTCTCTTAGGGTTTCATTTCATCACATCTCATCACCATCACATCATCTCTGGAGTTGCAGGACACTCTTTCCTAGCAAAAGTTTTCTCTGATTCTAATCTAGAGAGAGGGAGAGGATCGAGCCCTGGCATTAGCTCTAGAGGATACAACGGACATCGACATCCTGTGGAGAGAGAAACAAACAAGAAAGATCAGCAAGTTGCAAGAGACAGTCTAGAGTGAGAAAGATTGTGGAAACAAAAACAAACAAAGAATCAACTGAGGTAAGAGAAAGAAGGGCGTTTTTTT
>Ga0307509_10008798_pt1 | contig 12768 bp, 14 predicted proteins | sample 10_EM_MG_FD_202245 | JGI IMG/M metagenome (GOLD analysis project Ga0307509, IMG submission 202245) | Populus trichocarpa ectomycorrhiza microbial communities from riparian zone in the Pacific Northwest, United States - 10_EM | ecosystem: Host-associated > Plants > Roots > Unclassified | place...
CCGCCCCCCTCCCACCCCCCCTTCCATCTCCAGCAGCTGCAGCAAGAACTTCCCAGAACTCTTGCGAAACTGCGAGGACTTCTCCATCCTTCCAAACACAACCGTGCTATTCCTCTCGTGCGACCGTTCGCGTCGAGAATGGTACCACCCCTTCGGCGCGTTTCCTTCGGGCGTGGCAAAGGGCGAGATATTCCTCTGGGACTATAGCAAGCCGGAAGTGGAACCGACCCTGTTGTCCGAAGCAGAGAGTCTGGGCGCCGATTTCCACCCCTTGGGCATCAGCGCTGTGCTGAGGGAAGGGGGTGGCGATGTGAGGTTATTCGTAACGAATCAGGCAAAGAAGGAGCCCAGGATCGAAGTACTCGACGTGAACCTAGATACCAAGACCGCGCGACACAAGCGCAGTCTAACAGATGCTAAGATATTCTCCCCGAACGGCATTGTCGGCATTGACGAGAACTCGTTCTTCATCACGAACGATGGCTTCTTCTCGAGAAAGTGGAGTACAGCGCTCATGTTCGAGGTCATCCTCGGTGTGCCGGGGGGGCAGGTCGTGCACGTCTCCATCCCTCCGTTGGCTCCCGCGACGGGCAAAGACTGGGTGAACGCTTACAGCGTCGCTTGGATCTCACTCGCGAACGGCCTTGCGCTCGACCGTATCAAGCAGAAGCTGTACATTGCTAGTAGCACGCATGGTGTCTACACTTATTCAATCCCGGATATGGCCCACCCGTACCTCGCTGTTCCAGAGTCGTTCCGTCGCACGCCCTTCGCGGCGGATAATCTACACTTGGGCCCCACTGGCCGCCTGTTCGTTAGCGGGGTTCCCTCGTTCCGTGACTTTGCGACGAGTATGCTCTCCGAGGGAACTGTGGGCCCCCCAGCATGGACCGCGGAGTTACTGGTCGGGGTGGATCCCAGTGATAAGAGAGAGGTGGCGCTACGCGGATTGGATCCGGCAAACAGCCCGCTTAGGAGAGAGGAGTGGGTATGGAGGAGTGTGTATTTGGATGATGGAAAGTTCTTCGGCGGAGTCAGTACCGGAGGCCTGGTGGATATGCAGGGGACGTTTGTCGGGTCTAGCGTTGTGGGGAAGGGTGTCTTAGTTTGTAAGAAGGTGGTTGAGAGGCCCGGAGTGCTTGTTAAGAAGGAGGGGGGAGAGAAGGTTAAAGAGGAGTTGTAGACGGCTGCGACCGGGGCGACAGCAATTTAACGTTTAGCCTCTTTACAAGCCAGGGAATGTACCTTGCGCAGAGAGAAGACGTAGACTACCAGCCGGGTGTGCTACCTTAAAATTGTGTTACTTATGGTGGTCATTTATGCTTGGGTGTTTGACCATAGCCTTCTTACCCAAAAACAAACCTCTCTATATTCGCAATAGTATAACATAATTTCTTGATACGTGGATAATGATCCAACAATGGCGTTGGGTCACGATATTTTCCACAAGCAAAAACCCACTCACCCATTGCTCCACATAAAACACCATTCATCATCATCATTCCCGGCCCAAATGTCACAACACATCTATCACAACCGTGCCAGGCATCCTCACCGCTCGATTACATCGAGCCCCCAAATGGCATTTCACGCAGACCACCCAAGCAGCCCAAACTAGATGAAAATGAGAATCTAGGGAGCCTTATAATACTTTGTCTCCACAAACGGCATTTTTGTCACAGTCCCGTTGCGTTCCTTTTCACGGACCTTGATGCCGACCTCAGTACCCTGCTTGTGGAACCCGCTCCGGATATAACCCATAGCAACGTTCTTGCCAAGTGTTGGGGAGGGGCAGCCAGACGTTATTTTACCTTTAGTCTCTGGTGTTAGCATTGCAATGGGCGAGGTAAAGGAAACAGGCGGGGTAACACCAATAACGTTATCCGTCCCTTTCTCCACAATCTCTGCACCCTCTCTGGCTGGTGGACCCTCAACGACAAAGCCAACCCTACGTCTAGGAACGAACACCCAGCTGCCGTATTGCTTACAGATCGCCCCTGCACCGAGGAAATTGCTAACTCACGCTTAGTATTTGGTGAATCGGTCTACCCCAGAAAAACCCACCCGTCTATAACTCTTGTCTTTCCCACTAGCCACTTAAGTCCTGCCTCGATTGGTGTAGTAGTATCATCCAGATCGTGCCCATATAGACACATTCCTGCTTCAAGTCTCAGGCTGTCTCTAGCCCCCAAACCAGAAAGCCTAATTCTGCCACCAGTAGATCCTACACCCAACAACCCCCTAGTAACTGCCTCGGCGTTCTTCTCAGAGATGGAAATCTCGAATCCGTCCTCCCCGGTATATCCTGCACGTGCAATGTGTAGCCTTTCACGTAGTGGTGGGATCTCAACAAAAATCGAGGCGCCAAAGTATAGCTTCGAAAGATCCACCGGCGAGCCGGTCATGCTAGTAAGGTACTCCGTCAAGATATCCTTCGCCAAAGGCCCTTGCAAGGCAACCAATCCCTGTCCAGTGAGAACCTCATGTTTAACGTCCGAAGAGAAGCGCTCAATATTGCTGCTGATATACGCAAGATCCTTGTCTTTACACGCAGCATTAGTAACAAGGTAGAAGCCCTCTGGCCCATGTGAGGTGATAATCAAATCATCCACGATGCCACCAGTAACCGGATGCAAAAACACCGAAAGCGTAGACTGAAACGGCGGCAGGAGTGTGAGATCCGAGGGAGTGACGGAGTGTAAGAAAGACAATGCTCCAGGGCCTGTCAAACTATACAATTGCACTCCATTAGCTGTCCACACCCACATCAACCTCAACTGGGATAACAATAATTGGAGTCAAACCGATGCTGAACCATATGGGAAACATCAAACAGCCCCGCCTTCTCCCTGACCCATCTATGACTTTCCCCTACACTCTCTCCGGAGTAAAGTAGGGGCATCGAATACCCTGCAAAGGGCACCATCTTCGCTCCCTTCGCAACATGAATGTCGTACAGTGGAGTCCTCGCAAGAGCTCCAGGAGCAGCATCACTATAGAACCTCGGGAAGGCATTGAACTTTGAATTGGCCGCAATTCGAAGGGCCGAGACCAGTCTAGAGGTACGTGGGAGCAACATTGCCATGAATTGATCTAGATGCAGGTGGGGGGGAGGTGAAAGAATTAAAGAGGATGAATGGTTTGGCCCCCCTCCGGTGTGTCGGTTGGGAGGCCGTAAGGTTGCGAAGGGCTACGACGAAAATTGCCGGTATCGATAAGCGCACGTGATCAGCGGTTTACACTGAGCAACCACGATTCGGAGCCAGCTTATATATTTGAGGGGGTGGCCCGGTTATTTGGTGATCTTCGTTCTAATGATGGATGGGGAAATGCCCAGTGGTGTTGTTTTGGGGGACCATTGGCCAAGTAAAAGGATTGAATGGTTAGCTCTCAGTATCACACCCAAGCCCGCCCAAATCTGGAGGCAAAACGAACTTCCAAAAGCGCAAACTCATAACCCAAGATCAAAGATGAGACCTGTCTAGAATGGGCTCTACCATATATATGATATACTTATGGGGCGGGCCCGCCGTGTGAAATATGAAGGGCCTAATTGCCCGTCCTTGAAATGGGGGAAACACTCCAAACTCTAGTCACGGGCCAATAGTCGCACCCAGGGTCATGCTACCGTAGCGCAAACCTCACGTGGTAGCCTCAAATAATGAACAGGCTATCACAGTAAACCAAATACTCCTGCGGGTGTGTATTGCAGCATTTATCGAGTGATAGCCTGTGATAGACTTTGTGGTTTATTTCTTGGCGATCAGGAGCAGATAACAGATAACGATTATCTGCGCATGAATTCTACCTTTAGCCTCTCCCTCCAACTCGTTCGCGAAGTAGGCGTGGAAAGTGGAAGACTGAAAACGGGAAATTGAGAAAAACCCCAAGACATAAGAGACCAGCAAATAGCGCATCCGATAAAGAAAAATAATAATAGCCAGTAGTAAAACAGGAATCAAACGAAAGAAAAACATCATTCAAAGGCCGTACTTCTTGGTTTTTCCATCTTCCCTCGAAGAAGGGCAATCATCCCCAAGTCCCGAAACACTTGCTATTATCGTGTTGTGTTTTTTGTCGTGTATGTATAAAAGATTAGGCTCCCATCCGTAGAACACCCCCTCCTGCCCCCTTTGTTCACCCACTGCTTGGAATAGGAAAAGAGTAGAGACCCCTACAAACAACATAAATTATATAGGCGCACTTCCACACAGTGAACCAAAGCCAGAAGAATAGGAAAAGAGAGAGAAAAAAATAGCAAACTGCAAAGCCGTCCAAAGAACCAAGTCCCCCATCTCCCTATCCCGTCTGTACCGTGAGTATCCGAGTTGTTGATTGGCTGAACTTTCCGATGCGGGCGAGATTCGCCAGGGATTGAGGCGGCTTGGAAGTGGTGATTTTCTTGTTTTTTTTTAGAAGGAGGATCCGCCTCCAATCTGCTCTTGGTGAACTTCAAGAGTATCCCCATCTTGCATATCGAGCTACACGCTCATTAGCGGGGTGTCGGTAATATCGGGTATAACAGGGAAGTAGCGGTGTGGGGTAAATTGGACAAGGGGGGTAAGTCCAGCAAGAATTAAGAATCTCGGTGACAAAAGGTAAGGAGGCAAATGACTGGCGAAGGAATACAATAAAGGGTAAAATCAAGGAATCACCGGAAATTGCACCCTCATCCCAGAGCCGTGATAAGGCCGCAGTCAGAAGAGATGTGGGTAGAATATAATAAGAGGTACGAATAAAAAAACAGAGGCAAGAGTGGGGAAATAGGAACAAATCTTAAACAAAAAGAGACCTACACTGTCGGGCGAGTCCCCACCCTGAACGCGAGTTCCGTCAAAGAGGAATCTCACGGAATTGGGAGACTTCCCCTGACGATCGCAAAAAGCGTCCATCAACTTTTTGAGCTGAGTGGTTCTTTTGATTTTGAAAAAGACCTCGTTGTTGCCATCGGTAACCTTGATATTCAAGTGTTCGTTGACTTCCTCCGGCTTAGGCTCGTTTGGTGCTGCTGGATCTGCCGACATGGTTTAAAGCGTGCTCGTGTAAAATGTAGTGGTTGACGTGAAGGATTGGTGGGACAAGATAAAGTTCCGCGAGAGGGTACGGTGAGTGAGCGAAGATTGTGGAGGAGCGGAGGATGGGGGCGAAGGAGAGAGAAGGTTGGACGAGTCTGGTGGTTGGTTACGGGAAGGTTTTTACTTAGTCAGATTTGCGGGAGGGGAGGGGTGAGGGCTGGAATTGGGCTGCTTGGTTGAGGCTGATCCCGAGACAGGTTGCAACCAGGCAGCCGAGCTGGGATGGGGAGGGGCACAGATAGGCAATACGGGGAACCTGTACTCGAATACTGATTGATTCCTGCCCGATACCATAGATTTCTTGGAGACCTTCCACTCGCTTGTACCATACTGAACCTAGTGTACCATATTGTACAAGAATATTGCGCAATATCATACAATGCGGTACGGAAATTATTGTACGAGTACAGACTTTTGAATTGTGCATACAGCATCCTCCCTGTGCCAATATCACTGCTATTACACCAACTCAGGCTATGCACGGTACGGCAATTGGATTTTACTTTATCATACCAGGGTTATATGGATTTTAGACGCATTTCACTCATGCCCAGTTCTGTAATTGCCTGTCATGATGATGATGACTTCATTGTTGGCACCTGCTCTTTGTCCTGCATACCACAACTAAACTCCATCTCCTTCCATCGATGATGGTCAGGAACAAGCCAGGAACATCTCATATCAATAAAATATCTCTTTCTCAATTAATCCCTCAGAGAAGCAATTATGGTATACTCCACGAGTACACATTGGACTGAGTGGTCCCAGCTGACAATCATATCCCAAATGCCTCTAGCCAATCTCAATGGAGGAAGCTTTAAAGACAGACCCACCGTGTCTTCCGCGTGCTGTGAGTCACATCTTCCCGCCTCAAACCCCACCATGTCAGGACTCTTACTCATGAAGCGGGAAACAGTGTGCCATTCAGGATTGTCTCCAGAAGAATAATTATAACGAATCCCGCTGCACAGACTTAATCGACGCCTTGTACGACTGCTGCCTGGAACTCTATAAACGAGACGGTCCCGGAGCGAATAGGACATGTTGTCCGAAAGAGAGCCTGTTGAAGCTTAAAATCAAGCAGAGGGAGGATGGGAAGGGATCTCGGGGGGCGGAGGTTCACCAAACGAGAAGACGTTAATGCGGGAAGCTTTGATATCATAAACGTGGAGACCTGCTATATGGCAGATACATCTAGATTTACAACATGATTGAATCTAGACAACCTTATTCATCGATGAGAGCCATCTGCGTTTCGTCTAGGGCGAGGCTCTGAAATTTATCGAAACCTCACACCGCAACCACGTAGTTCGAATGAAGCATGATAAAATGGATCTCACATGTAACAGTTCTCTGCCTGACAAAACAAAGTCCAACCAAGGGAATTATACGCCGACATAATATGACGCATATTCATCTCTCGGGGGCAAAGCTGAGTGAAAAATACCAATCCATGATTGATGTAGGAAGACAATCGGCACTTTGGCGAGGTGATGGCACTGTACAAGTAAAGAACTTCTGGAGCCAAGACATTGCAGAGGATAATAATCTACCGAATCTCGCTCCTCCTAGGCTCCTGAGATCTCCCAGAGCGAAACGGACTCATTATGTGATACACTGAATTACCGAATTCGAGTCGATGGGGGGATGCCGAACGAATGTGCCCCCCACCATAATCACCTCATCTTACAAAGGTCACCACTGGTCTAATATCCCCCTCCACGGTCTGGAGTAGGGACTCTAGTTAAAACGCTTCCATTGTGCAGGCAAGATATCAAGGTGGTGAACCAGGGCAATGGCTGACTGCCAGGAAGGTGCATAATCTACACTTACCAGTGCCTGCGGATGCAAATTCTTAGGACATAACCTCTCACAGTCAGTGAATGGAAGCAGAGGCGGAATGGACGCTGAGATCAGTGGAATGTGTTGGGCTCGATAGACTTAGACTTAATCCAACACTTTGGGTCGGGTCCGTCATGTGTGCTGCGGGCGGCCACACAACTCATCAATCTTCCCCGCCATCATCAAAACCCCGTCTCATCAGGATGATATGATACTAACAACCTCTTCGCACACTCACAACCCGCGCCTTAATCTGTGATGAGAAGAGTAAGAATAAAAATAAATAATTAAATGTGCGACCCCACCAACGCCGGACCCGCAAAATCCCTTAGAGGAAGCAAGGCAGCAAGAATTAGGGAGGTAAACAAATCCTCTAAGGACACGTTGAGCACGCTGAGGACTGGTATTGCCAGTCGTACAAACACTGAAAGAATCAATCTGTACCGAGACTCTAATTAGTGCCTAAAAATGACATTGAGGAAGGAAGAAGTTTGGAAGAGATTTCCCGAATTTATATCCAAGCGGTGTGGTGCCAAGACACAGCTCGGACTAGGGCTTTTTCTGCTGTTGGAGAAATAATGCCTTTGTTTTGGTGTGTTCGCACCCTCACTTTCCTGAGGGAACAAGGACCTTGTCTTTTCGGATCTTAAACTCTGTCTTGACAAGGAAGTGATCTGCACTAGACCGGCGCTACCACCAACATGGGATTTCGCAACCTAGCAACCAAATGTGAGTTTGTCCCAAGACGCGACAACCACAGGAGGGCATTTTAACCTCCAAAAACCAAAAATATATCAACCACCACCACAAGATGGCTCCTATGGTGACGTCCAATTCCCCTGCTCTGGGCTTCGGATCACAAAAGCCAACTTTTTCTTTCAACATGCAGAACTCCCGTGGGAGCAACTTTTTCTCTGGTGGACCAACGGCGGCAGGAGCAGCAGGTCCAAGGGTGCAGGTACGTGACTTTCCTTCGTGTCCGATGGAGATTGGCTCTTGTCAAGATGCTGGATTAAGCACCGGAAACACCAGCCAGAATGCGCAATATGGGCTGATACCATGGCTTTCTATTTCTATAGGCTCAACAAATGGAAGGAAGCTGGGATATCATGGGTGATGATGTACGTTACCTCTTGCTGCGATCTCGTACTCCTCGCGCATGCCTCTCCCCCCCCCCACCAACACCACCGCTGGCATTTGCGGGGCTCTGCATCGCTTCACCCTTCCTCTATCTCTACCCCTCTCTCCATTCTATCTCGTGGAATTTCTAGAATAATGGCTCATGGTTTCATCGATGCAGGCAAGCGACGGAATCCGTAACGACAACGAGGACGACGACGGCTCTAGAGCTTTAATCTTTGGGGACGACGAACAAGAAGGTATCGCCACCCTCCACGTTTTCCAGATTTCCCCGTACGGAGTATTGACAGTCGTGACAGAAACCATGCCCCACTCTCCCGGTGCCCCGGACGGCGGCATCTTCGATCAGGAGTGGCCGGAGGTCGATGCGTTTGCCATTGCACTAAACTCCTCAAACCTCCTCCAATCCGCAGATCCCAACTCGGCACAGGCTGCAATATCCGGCTATGACCTGATCGAGCGATTCCAGAATGTATCTGGAACTCAACTTGACGAAGTCAAGGCTGCGCATACGCCAGCGCTATCACACGAGGGCGCAGCCGATGTTGCGCACTGGGAGTTAGAGCACCAAACCTGGGAATTATTCGGCACCCTTTCGTCGCATAGACTTAATGTTGGAATTCAAACACAGGATCTACCGGCAGAGCTTGCAAACAACAAGTACACAAGTAACCAACGCCTACGACAGCATCTTCGTGAAACTGATGCTAGGTTCCAGGAGTGGTGTTTGATTTTGCAATGGCTGTGTAAATACGCTCCTGATCCGTTGGATCTCTTTGATAATATCGACGAGATCGGAAAGGGAGGGTGGATGTACACCAAAGAGAGCCTAAAAGCAGAAAAACGTCTTCGTGGGAGAAAAGGGAAAGCGACTCTAGTCTTTAGTTCTCTTGGGGGCGGAAGACCGAGCAACAAGATCACAGAATTAGATCCTGACGCACCCAGTAGGCAGCGCAAGCAGCTGGAGAATGAGGATAAGGAATCTGAGAGATTCCTTTTCAAGGCTATCTGGGTATTTCTGCGGAAGGGAGATCTGAAGGGCGCAAAGGGCCTATGCGCAGAGATGGGAGAGTTCTGGAGGGCTGCGAGTCTGGCCGGAGGAGAAGAAGCGTGGGATCCGATGGTTGACGGCCAACGATTCGACAACCAGTCAGATGAGGAAAGCATGGATATGAGCGAGAATTCTCAAGTTGAAGGAGTTACAGGCACCAGAAGGAGGGAGCTGTGGAAGAGAATGTGTTATGCTATCGCACATCGAAGCTGTGCGGAGCAGTGGGAGAAGGCAGTCTATGGAACATTGTGTGGAGACTACGAAAGTGTATATGCTCTTGAACTCCTCACAATTTTCACAAGGGAATTACAATTAACTATAAAACAAACAGGTTATTCCTGTTTGTACATCGTGGGAAGATCATCTATTTACCCACATGAATTCGCTTGTTGAAGAGTACTACTCCCAGTATCTGCTTAGGCACGGACGGCTATCTCCTGCAGCAATGATTTTTCCCGCCTTTGACTCGACAGCGTTCCACTCCCGCATCGGAAACCTCGCCGAAGATGAGACTGTACTCTCTAGAATTATTGATGATCTAGCATCCTCAGACCATATCGAGGCGGAGTCTAGGGTGCCCCTAAGGGTTATCCAAGGATCTCTAATATCCCTACGCTTTCATGAACTCGTCGATGAGCTCTACCGCCAGTTACTTAACTTCCGAGACAATCCAGATTTTGATCCACTGCACGAGGAAGGGAGTGTAGGTGTAGACGTTACAGACTGTCGGACTCTCCGGATTGTTGTTCATATCTTGCTTGTACTCCAACTGTTGAATGCTGGCTTCACTGAGAATACGCCCTTCCACACACAGGCCGAGTTCTTGATCGCTGCTTATATCGAATTCCTTGCAGAGGTCGGCAAGCTAAAGTTAATACCGCTATATGCAGGACGGCTTTCGCCTCAAAAAGCTATCGACGTCATGGGCGTGATCCTCAACAAGATTCGGGAAGCGCCGTTGAGGTCGGAACTCCTAGGGTTGATGAGGACGCATAATATTGACTACGTGGGGTGTTTGAAGAAGGGGATGGAGATCGCGTTGGATTTAACAAAAAATCACTACGAGAACGAGCGGCGGCATGTGGCCACATTATCTCTGACCGCCGGCAAGATTCTCGAGGAAGATAACTTGTTGATCCAGGGGTTGGAGTGGTTGGTTCTTGGGGGTGACGAGCTAAAGGTTGAGTCAGTAAAGTGTGCAACTGTGATATACAAGCGGTTACTGCGTGAGTAGTTTTGGTTGCTATTAATTCCCTCAAAAGATACCTCTCACTGACCAAGTTTAGTTTCCGGGCGTCTGGCAGCAGCAAAGAAAGTTTCTCAGACTATCAGGAGCACTGACCTGATTCCCGAGGGTGGAGATATTAACGATTTCGCTCCCGGGGGCATCATGGAGGATGATGAATTCAGGGGTGCATTCGATAGCGAGGTTGATCAATGGGCTTTGGCAGTCATGATAGAAATGGAAGTGTTCATCCAAGCACTCGACGAATTGGAAGCGTGGAATGAGCTATTAGGACAGAAGACAGAGTACGAGGCCCCCCAATCCCCCTCCTCCCAACCCTAGAACCCAGGCGGGCGTTCGATCCTAACCATAGCAACAGCAGACACCACCCTGATCGCGCGAGGAAGGCGGCGCTCAGCGAGGCTTACAACTCGACCAACCACAAGTTGGGCAAGGTGCTACGATCCTGGCTGGACGAGACGCTCAGCACCGTGCCCCCATTCCCCCCCCAATCTCACATTATAGACCCATCCTCTATTGTAGCCATCCGGAACATGTACATCCCCGAGCTCACATTTGCCCTTCACGACGTCTACATCGAGGCGGGGAAACATGTGAGCAAGAGTTTGTTGGGGAACACCCTCGAATTGGCAACCGTCGTTGCGGACCCGAATAGGTCTGTGCTCAAATGCTTCACCGAGACGGCGAGGGTGGAGGAGTACTTGAGGGCACTGGGGCTGGCGAGTAGGAGCGTGTTGGGGGCCTCCGGGGCATCCTCTGAGAAGAATAATAATAAGGGATTAGGGATTTGGAAGGTCAGATAGTATCGATCATCACATCATGCCTGACTTGTTTTTTGTGTTCTTTCATGTGTTTTTCTTTTTTTCTTTTCTTCTTCGTCTCCTTTTTATTTTCCCACCTCTCCTACCTACCTACCTACCTACCTATCCATGTCTGCCAATAGAAATCTATATGTTCATTTTTTCATTTTTTTGCACAACTTGTGTTTGCTCCCCCCCCTTTTTTTAAATTTGTTATGTCTTCTCGAACTAAATTTCCCCTCTTGGTGAATCGAGATGAAGAAAGGTGCTTTACGCCAGTTTAGTTTGCGTCTTTTTTCTCTTTTTTTCTTCTCTTTTAATTCGTGGGAATATCAAAAACAACGCGGAGTTAATTTATTTACTCTTCTGCTATTTGCTACTTTTTCCTCTTACTGTATTGCGCTGCGCTGCCTCGCCCATGGTTTCCCTTCATTCAGTCGATCCATTCCATACCATACGTAACATACCGCACAGTCATACCAAGAATGGGCCAGTGAGAAAGTAGAGAAAGCGAGGAGGACAAAGTACCACTAAACCCCTATCCATCCTTCCTTCCATCCAAGTTATCTCTTTGCAAAAATCCCCAGCATCATCATCATCATCACGCAAACCATATCACAGCTGAGGGTAATCTCGCTCATCCCATCACCAGTAATATGCAGTACAGTACTCGAGTACCTTGCCATCCGCACCGTACTTTATGCTTTCTTTTTTTTTTACCCTCATCTCCCCTCCTCCCCATTCCTCCACCTTCCAACGAGATTCCATTCTTCCCATCCATCCTTCCATTCGCCTACAAGCCAATACTTTCAGATGCTTTACGGACGTATCAGAACCCCACGATTAAGATGGTGATGAGTGGCAAGCTAGCTAGCTAGCTAGCTAGTTACTCGTAGCTAATCGTGTGTGTGGGTGTGTGCGGGTGTGTGAATGGGTGGGTTTAAAATAGGGAGGAAACGGTGACCCGACCAACCACGTTAGCTTCTTATCTGGTTGGTTGGTCGGGTTGATGCGGAGAGGGGGGGATGGCAAGATGGGAGGAATGGTGGGGGGGGGGGGAAGAGTTGAGCGAGTGAGGGGCTGTGCTCCACTGCGTTGCAAGGGGGGGATCGCTAATTCGAAGTATGTATACCGTATTTTTCTACTTTTTTTACTCTATCATATTATTGAGAAATCCAGGTGGGGGGGGTTTTTTTTTTGGATCGGGATGGGATGGGATTCTTTGTAATAATTGGGTATCGGTGGGAGTAGGGCAACAGTTACAGATGTTTTTAAATTTATCCAATTTGATTTTTTTTAAATTTTTATTTTATTTTACTACGGCTTGTTTTTCTAGTAGTAGTGTTGTCGTCGTCGTCGTCGTTGCCGCTGCTAGTAGATGAATAAAATAAAATAGATGTATACATAATTCACCGATTTATTAAAAACCAGAGTTACAAGTAAACAATGGGCTGTGCTGCACACTGGGACTCATGATACTCACTTACCAGTACTTACCTGCACCCGGTAGAGTAGGCAAGCACTTTATACCCGCCTCCCCCCCACCTCTCCCCTCACCATCGTAAATACTAACCTTCCCAGATTTCAAGGAAGAAAAAAAAAATCTCCCCCAAA
>Ga0307509_10008799_pt1 | contig 12767 bp, 15 predicted proteins | sample 10_EM_MG_FD_202245 | JGI IMG/M metagenome (GOLD analysis project Ga0307509, IMG submission 202245) | Populus trichocarpa ectomycorrhiza microbial communities from riparian zone in the Pacific Northwest, United States - 10_EM | ecosystem: Host-associated > Plants > Roots > Unclassified | place...
TAGCCAACTCAAGGAATTCAGAATAGAATTAATAGAAGCAACGCTTAACAGGTGCATCTTGGCGATCAGGATAGTAAAACACATCGTGACAGCGTTTGAAAGAAGAGAAGTGCCTAGGCGTAGGATTAGGATGGCATTAGACTAAGTACACGATGCGTCTGGATGAACACGCGGCGTCAGATACAGTCAGGACGCGGCATATATAGCGCGTAAGATCAGGAAGAAGTGAGCGGGCGTCAGGAAGGGAGAGATGCGGATCGTCGGATCCGGACGAGGTCGGCAGGGTGTGAAAACATTAGGACGCGAGATGTGCAGATGAGTGAAGCCCTGACGTTCGCTGAGAAGGAACCGGCATCAGGGTGAGAGAGTCATCGATCCGACGCAGTCAGAACGCAATAGCGGAGGACCCGACGCAGTAGGAACGGAAGAGTCGTAGATCAGGGGGAGTCGGGAGGTAATAGAGGAGCACCAGGCGCAGTCCGGACGCACAGGACGTAGGGGTCCGTATCCGGATGGCCTCAGGACGGATGGCCCTAGGTGACGCAAAGTCAGGGCGCGACGTCGATCCGACGTTCCGTCCTGATTCGCGATTAGCATTCGGACGTCTCAGGCGTCAGACGTACGGGGCGCACAGGACGCAAGGTATTATTTTTGCTGATGAACCAAATGTGCTTTGAATCGTGCAACGCGTCCGTCTTCCCCCAACATCTCTTGCAAAACCATGGGTGATGAAATCGTGCGTAGATCTCTTGTCTCATCAATTGTTGGTACCACGGTCCACGTATCATGTGTTTCGAGTAAATCCAGCTCTGAAATTATAGCCTTAACCCACTCTTGTCTATATGCACCACGCAAGCCTACATTCATTGATTCCGGTCCATTAGTGACCATAAAAGGGTAGTCGATTCCAGCATTCACAGCATCTTCTTCTGGCTTGTCGCCATCTCATCTGCTGCCTCTGCTACTCTTTGTACTTCTACTCCTACTACCTCTCACACTGGAAGATTCAGCTGCCTCATCTCGGCTTTGTCTGTCATCTTCCTCCATAGTATCCAAGAAAGGACCCAGATTAGTCACACACTCTGTGTCCATCCGTCTCTTCCTCATTGTTCCACTCGCTTCATCCTTTGTAGCACTTTCCTCTCTTGCTTTGATCGGTGCTTTTCGCTCAGGGGATTCTGGGGTGCCGGACAACTTTGCCCATGGAAGTGGTGGTACTGGTGGTATTGGTATTCTCCTCAGGCTCCTCCTGAGGGTACTCACGGGAGCGTCGTCTCGCGCAGATGGAGGCAAATCCAGTTCATTCGCAAACCGTAGGAATATCTTCTGATCTGTCGGACGGAAATATGATGTGTTCTCATGAAAGACTACATCTTGCGAGATCACTATACCTCTCGCTTCAGGGTTGTAGAGCCAGTATTGTTTTGTAGTCTGCGTGTAACCTACCAAAACCATCTTCTTCACTCTAGGACCCCATTTTTTATCTGGGGGTTTCGTTGGATAAATAAAACAGTATGCCGTACATCCCTACACCCTCAAGTGCTTGATATCAGGCTTCCATCCAAACCATAACTGATGCGGTCTAGCGTCAATTCCGTGTGTCGCCTTGGTCAAAGACACATTCTTTAAGTAGACCGTTGCCTGTAGCGCTTCTGCACAATAACTCTTAGGTGCTCCAGCGTGCTGGATCAATGCAGTGGCTCTCTTGACTAGAACTCTGTTACTGTTCTCTGCAACTCCATTCTCCTGAGGAGTATAAGGCATGGTAAGTTGCCACTCGATGCCGGGCCGCTTTACCTCCCTCTGGAACTTACCCCTGGAGTATTCACCTCCTCCGTCGGTCCTAATCGGCTTTATCTTGAAACCATTCTCCATGTGACTGAAAATCTTCTCCCCAGCCGCTTTCTAATTGTGGAAATCGCCGGCTGCCACGTTCTCTGACTTGAGAAAGTATATCGACGTATATTTGGTAAAATCGTCGATGAAGAGTATAAAGTATCGACATCCTCCAAGGGATTGGGTCTGTATCGGTCTACCAAGATCTGAATAGACTAACTCTAATGGCCCTTTGGTTCTGTGGGTTGACACTCGGAATGGTATATGCCTTATTTTTCCTGTAAGGCACGCCGTACAACGATTTTGTCCATTATTTGCTTGCAAACAAGGCATACCACTCGCCACCTCCATGTTACTCATCTTCAGTACAGCTGGTAGGTGTAGATGTCCAAGCCTATAATGCCAGAGCGCAGTCACCGTATCGTCCTTCTTAGAAAGAAGCAAACCCAAATCGTGGTACTTCCCGCTCTGTATTAGCTTGTAGAGCTTGTTCCATTTCTCAGCAATAGCGATAAGAATCCCATCCTGATAGAACTCCGCCGCATCATCCATAAACGCGATCTTGACACCCTTCTTGGTTAGCTGGCTGACCGATATCAATCCAGCCTCTGTCCCTCCCCGTACCTGAAGTACTTCGGTCAGAAACAAACGCTGACGACCTCCTCCTGGCGTCCATGTATAAGTTTGAACTGTGCCAATACTAGCGGCGGAGACAACCTCTCCTGTTACTGTCTTCATTTGGCGTCAGTTTGCTGATAGAAAAACGTAGTCTCTTTAACGAAAGCTTTGCGGTTTCCAGTCATGTGGTTTGTGCACCCACAATCAACCACTGATTCTATTTCGTTCGTCACGCCTACTCCTCCCAGCAAGCGTTCAACAGTTAATCCATGGTCCACTTCTTCTCCAGAATCTGTCTCTACCCCTATCTCTCTCAAAGTGACCACTTTGCATTCAGTAGCGATTGCCGTCTGCTGATCGCTTAGTAAAATGCCATTGTTGTTTGCTCCGAAATCCAGTCTCCTATGGGATAACGAATCCCTCATTTCCCCTTCCTCCCTTCCTCCCCCACCGGGTGCGGTGATGTTGCGCTCTTGCCTGCAATCATCTTTCTTATGTCCCTTCTTGCCGCAGCTGTGACATGTACTACTGAAGGAATTAGGCCTCTGACTTCCCTCTCTGACTCTCGATACTGAATGAGTAGCCGGACCTGTGCTTTCTTGACGTCTTTGGTTTCCCCTACCCTTCGTATATAACACTTGGTCCGGAAGTAGAGACTTCTTTCTACGAAGCTCAGCCTCATAGGCTAGCAGTAGTTCTTTTAACTTCTTGAATCTAGGGAGAGAATTCTGGTCCGGAAGTGCCGCTTTGAGTACCATAACCCATGTTGTCCACTCTGGCGTCTCAGGTAGACCCTCCAAGATGTGAAAAATTAAATGCGCGTATGACGGAGTTTGCCCTCACATCATGAGCTTGTCTCTGAGTTCCTGAATGTGGTTGATGTACTCGAGTACAGTACCCGATTCCTTAAGCGTGGATTTGTATAACCCTCGTTGCAAATGGTTCGAGTCATAGCTTGTAGCCATTTGATCAGTGGCGTGCGCGTCGAGCCAGATACTTGAAGCCGTAGTCCACTCCATTTCCTTGTTGTAGCAAATCGCGATAGCGTCTGTCATTGCCATCCAAAGCGTACCGCTTGCCTTTTGCATTTGAAGATCTTGTTTTTCGTACCTCTCCATATTTTTCTCTTATTCCTTGACAAGCTTGTCCTTATTAGACTCCTCTTTATCCGGCTTCTCCAGCAGCTCCTCACGACCACTGACTAGGTTTTACAAGCCTTCTCGCTAGAGATTGTCTGTCATCCTCATCGCCCACGACCGATAATTGGTCCCATCCACCTTCGCAAAGCTCATGCCGACTAACGATGATGAACCATCATCTCCATTCATCTTTGCTCCTACTACCGACGGCGCTGCTACTCTGAGCTAAACACAGAAGTGTACGTAGGACAATGTAGTGTGGTGATAGGTCATACTGAGAAAAATATTCACTACCGAAAGATCACGGGTGAAAAAACCTTTTCCTTTTCTTGCATGCGTGTAAAACCCTTTTCCCGTTAACGGCCCACAATCCTGATAGATTTGGCCGGGCTCAGAACCTGATGGAGGTCTGGGTTCCGCGCAGGGAATATGCCGTCAGAGAGGCACTGCAAGGACAGAGCTAGAATCAGCTGTGTCGTCACAAGATCAATCCGGGTCAGTCGCTGATAGGAAAACTGAGATGTGTTCAATATCCGACATATATGACAAGTGTGTTCGCAAAGGAGTGTGATGACCATGAGTAGTTCTCGTACAGAGAAAGGAACGTAGCCCAGACCACATATAGTTTGTGGTGGCCCGCACAGTGGGCTCCTACCACACAATACCACAATACCACTCACCGCCGTGCGGTCTGGTCAATAGCCCTGCTCTCACCTACACGTGTGCCCTAACCTAACATACCACGATGGGGATACTCCATCAAGCATGCCCCCCTCGAAACAAGCAGATTTTGAGATGCGCAGACGGGATGAGCCTGGGGTGGATAAGGCGGATTCCCCTTGCTCTAGAAATCTGGGATGAGCAAGACGTATCCAACATATGTAGCAGGATTCTTTGCATGAACAGAGTAGGGCTGATGGCCAGAAAGAATGGTTCTCTCATGACCTGCAGTCTGCACGATCTGGAAAAGAGCATGAATATTGGCCTTATAAGCGTATACCATGATTTTCGTTCTTAGAGAGAGCCAACAGTCACTAATCCCATAGAAGGGCTATTCTAAAGCACCCAGCAAGTAGAGGTGGGCATCCCAAATTATCTGCAAGAAGCGTTGCCAAAAGGAGAAAAGGAGATTTGAAGTAGTTAAAGGCTACAACTCGCCATCGAATACCAATACCAATGGCTACCATTTCCCTACGAATGCAGGTATGCGTTTAGCATCGATTCCTTGGCCAAATCTCCCCTGGCGCACCTGCCAGACCTTCCAGAATCCAGGTGAAATAATTGTAGACCGTGTCCTGGGCTGTCAAGTGGGTCCGTCATTCTGGTAGGACTCGGACCGGATCGACCGGGAGTAGCAGTCCTTTCTTGAGGCCTATAGGTGGGCTCGGGCGGACAGATGTAGCACCGGAGGCTCTATGGTGCTTTTTGGTCACATCTCTTTGCCTAGTATGCTCAAAAACTTCAAGTTCATGATTTCATCTCGCTCATAGTTTATGATTACGCGAGTCATGTGCAATATGTGCAAAATAATAGTCAATGAAGAATTTATCTTTAAGAAATAAAAAAGTTAAAAGAATTTTCGAAATTGGAACTTAATAACCGCAGGGATGAATCTCCAAGACGTGAAACATATCCCCCCTTTAGACTACACTAGTGCCACCGCCGTAAATAAGTTCTGATATTGGTTTCAGATACCTGGATCTGCGAGGGTCAATTCAATTTCCTGGTAATTCTTCTCACCAAGATACCATGCATTTTGCTGCGAGTCAACCTCTATTACATCAGTTCTTCGGCTTTGTTGCGACATCACCACCTTGACTATTGTAAAAGCCTTATAGGAGTCTTTAAAGAAGAAAATAAGGATCCTAGCGGAATTATTGGTGCAGTCTTATTTTAATACTCGATGATATATTTAACCTTCTTCTCTTCCTTGCAAGCTTATCGTCTATCGTGTCGGTTTTGGCCAGTGTTCCCAACCGTCCCGTCCGGACTCCAGGGCCCTGGCGTCCTATAGTCCCGTCCGTCCCGGGCAGGGTGGGTAAGGACGGCCGGGCACGGCGTCCGTCTTTTGTAAACACCGGAGGACTGTAGGTTGACGGCCGGGCCCTGCAGTCTTTTTTGGAAATGGTAACTTCCGGTAGGTACCTACCGTCCTGAGTCACGACGGGCGTCCCCTGCAGGTTACCTACCGTCCTGCATAATGACGGGCATCACCTGTAGGTTACCTACCGTCCTGAGTAAGGACGGGCGTCCCTTGTAGGTCAAGGAAGTGGAATGGGGTCAGGGTGCTCAGAACCAGGATCGGATATCACTGGAAGCATTGGTTGATTGATAGCGAAACTTGATACATAATAGTAGAGCCTAAGCTTCTCTTCATTAGAATAAAAATGTTTCACATCTTGATAACACTTACCTAATGCTCATGAAATTCGAAAATGAAATATAAACTAAGACACCTGTAGGGCCCGGCCGTCCCCCCCGGGCATAGGTCAGGACGGACTGCAACTGGGCGTCCGTCCCGTCCGAAGGTCTCAAACTTGGCGTCCGTCCCGTCCTAGGCTAAAGACGGACGGACTGGACGCTTGGGAACACTGGTTTTGGCACTATAGACCATATATCGCTCATAGATTTTCTACAGCTCCCCGCAGTTTTTCTCCTTTTCTTTTCATATGTTCCCGACTCTCATTCCTAATACCTACCGTCTGTGGACCCCCCGCTGTGCTTACCTACACCATACAGTCCTTACCCGTACCCTACCGTCTTCTTATTCCCCTCATCGTCCTCCGGGGGATCGCTCCCACCCTGCAACCCTCTGCCGTCTACTTAAGCAGCCGCTTTCCCGTTTGTCTCACTATACTAATAAAAGCGTAGCGTGAGGCCTTGAGGTCCAGACCTATCCTGGCTGTCCCCTGAGCAATTTGCCCAACCTAGGACCACGGCTAGCAATCTGGTCCAGTCTTCTGGAAGTATCCCCACCGCCCCTGTGGGACCATGGATCGTTCGGCATTGACTGTACTTGTGAAAACTGTGAAATGTTTGGACATGCCACATATGTCTGGACCTCATTCAGATAGCAATACCCTAATACAATAAGAAACCGCAAATTACCCTGCACAAACCTCATGATAAATCTTTATGTAATAGGATATTACATCTTATAATTTCCATGGCCATTAGAAACTAAACCATACGTTATGATGTGCCCGCAGGGTTCAGAATTCTTGGCGCTTATAAGGAATACACACTTTGCGACCAACGACCAGGACTGCTTTTATCTCACTTTAGATCTCCACTCAAAGCCAGTACATATACACCAACCGCATACCTGACATTTATTCTCTCCTATACCAACACATCCGGGTAGGCAAAGCATTACCATTGTGGTCAACCAAAATGAACACCTTCACCCAAGCCACAGCCAAACAAATGTTCGCTCACAAGCTCACAAACAACCTTGTAGTTAATCGCACCGGCCTTGGTATTAGGCTTTGCGCAAGATTACACACAGCTCAGGCAAGATATCTGTTGATCGCTAATAGTCAATTAGCTCTACTAACTAGCTCGCTCAGCGAAAACTGCTTTACAGACACACGTCGTTCCGGCACACAGACAGCAACCCTCTGGACAACAATGGACGCTATGTGACATGGGAGAAATTTTCCGACATGAATACACAGCACCTCAACACTATTTCAACACTCCAAAGGGTATAACACAATTCATACCGGGTGGACAATCCGCCTTTAGCTAGCTATACTAAAATATGTTAGGAAATCGCGAAATGCCAATACACGATCGCTGCCGCCAATAATTTTCCAAATAAAGTTGAAAGTGGCGTGGATGAAGCGCTTGAAAAATTGGCAGAAAAAATCGCCAAAGTCGATATCAAAGCCCTTGACCAAATCACAATCGTGGGTGCCGAACTCAGTGGCGAAATGAAAAATATTGGGGCAGAGCTCAGCAGCCAAATCAAAAATCTTTCCAACGAGTGCAGCCAGATGGAAATTAACCCTAGCGGCGTCGCCAAAAATACAGACCCTAATCCCGACCACAAACTGAAACCCGTTCAAGCAAGAACCACAAATTCAGCTATCCACCCGGTATAATACCCCATGCATCCTTTGACGCTACACAGTGACTAATACATGACCAGGACAACCGTCTGTTGAACTTTATGAACTACTTTTTCGCATCCCTTCTGGTATTCTTTGATATCCTGCACAATTTACGATATGTGATACTAACATTTGGCACAGGGGATGACTTATGGCGCTCTCTGGATTTATATTTTCTGGTTCTAACTTGCCGAAAAATTCCTGTTTCTCTCCTCTCAGCCACCACTTTTTTCATGACATAGAACCAATTTTTCAAAGCCAAACAAGTAAGTTGAGATAATAACAAATATGAAAGAAGGAGGATCGGATGAGTACACAGATATAAGAAAACCAAAACCATCCAAGCAACTTATTCTATCATAAACCTTCTTCGATGTGTCCACTGTCGGAGGCGGTGGGTGGGGAAGGTGCCGCTGCCCTTGTACCTTAAAATGATTGGCACTGATAGATCCCGAGATGACAACGAGGGCGCCATGAGAGAGTCAGGGTGGTGGGTGGGTAACAAAAACGCGAGCTGTAGCGTGCTTGAAGACGAGAATGCGAGTTGTAGTGAGCATCGAGGTTCTCAACTACTGGGAGTTGGTGGCTCTACCTGGGCAGGTGGCTCTCCGGTCTGTGCATAGAGAGCTATGACATCTGAGCAACCAGACCAACCTTTCTCCGAAGACCTCCATGCAATTCCCCCGAGCTTTGCCCCATTGGCACTGGGTTGTTCCAACCCAACATACAAAAAAAACAATTCAGGTTGTCAGTTGGTGCATAGAATTTTGTGATCCTCCTTGTGGGTCATGGGGACACTCGATCTCGCCATAATATATAAACTTCCCATAGAAGTGAGAAAATTGATATCAACTCTTATCTTATCACTTTTAGGCCGCAAATAAGGCTTTTTCTTTCCTTTCTGGCGCACAATGTAGTACATAACAGTGCTTCAGGTGCTTCACAAGAAACTATTTTCGTGCTTTCTCCAGCTCCGGTAATGGAATTTTAGTAAAACCCTCATATCAATACCCATCAAATTTCTGGACTCAACCTGCATTTTGGCCCAAACACTCCACAAATCCACGCGGTCAACATTTTTGTTATGAGATGGAGATAGAGAAAAGTGAAGCGTGGTAGATGAAGAAGGACGAAGAACCTGAGGAGGAAACGAGTATATTTTTGATCGGATGCGTTTCTTTCTTACTTTCTATCTACACTAAAACTAAGGGTTTATATAGACAATACATGAGGGCTTCCAATCTTCTCCACTCCCAAAAAGCCTTCCAGACTTTGGCAGACACGGGGGAGTTTCGGTCTCCCTTCCGCTAAGTACTCCGATTCATCCTTCGCATTAACCTCCGATGGCCTCCGGCCTGATATGCGAATCCATACCTGTTCGTTCCTCCTCTTGATTGAAAACAACTGACAAATGAAACTAATAATAACAGACTAACAAGATAGGGAAGGAACGCAGGAAACCTCTCCATATCCGGAGAAATTGCCGGTGATTTTTCAACAAACATCACCGACAGCAATACCCCTTATGATACCACAACATGATCTATAGCTCTAACAACATCCTGTATACTAACGATGAGGATGTGTGGGTTGTCTTAGTAGCTGTGCCGCTGGGATGATGATAAAGTGGGCTCACTATGTAATTGGAGGTTGAAGAGCATTGCCTTCAGGAAACGAGAATATTTTGCGAGCGGGAGTAATGAAGGGGGAGTGGATAAAGCCTTTTCATTTTGCTCTATGAATATGGGGTGAGCAAGACATATCTGAGATATGTTGCAGGATTCCTTGAATGAACCGATTATGGCTGATCACTAGAAATAATTGTTTCCTCATCATCAGGTGGCTGCCCGATCAGGGAAAGAGTCTGAATATCGCCCATGTAAGCTTGTACTATGACTTCCGCTCCCAGCGAGAGTCGACCATCACCAATCCCGCAGAGGCGGTACTCTAAGCATTTCGTAAGTAGAGGAAGGCATCCCAAATTATCTACAAGTCACTCTTCAAAAAGGAGAAATAGAATTTTGTTGTAGTTGAAGGCTATAACTTACCATTTAATAGAAATGGTATGGACCACCATTGCTTCCCTACTAGAAGTATTCGTGTGCTATCGATCCTTTGGACAAATCTCTCACCGCAAACCTGCCACACCTTGTGGAATCTCTCGGATGTATTGTAGGTAGCGTGTCAAACCGTCCAGTCCGTGCGTCTTGAAAGAAGGACCTAACTATTGGCAGACAGTAGTATGATATGTTTTTTTCAAGGCCATGGATGGACTAGGGCCGATAGTAGTAGGACCGGACCCCCTACCTGGCCCGGCAGGGCCCTGTCATGCTCTTATGTTACATCTCTTTGGCAAGCATACTCAGAAACTTCAGGCTCACGATTCGATCTCGCTCATAATTTACCACTACGCGAGCCAGGTGCCCTATGCGCAAACTAATCAGCAAGGAAGAATCCATCTTTAAGAAATAAAAAAGCCAAAAGTGTTTTCCAAATTAAAAGTAAAAAACGACCAGCATGAATCTGCAACGAAGCAAACATTTCCCGGCGTCAAAGGGCACTAATACTACCACCGTAAGAAAGTTCCGATATTTGTTGCAGATATCCGTGTCCGCGAAGGTCACGTGAATTTCCTGGTAATTGTTGTCCAAAATCCCTGCATTGCGCTGTGAGTCATCAGTTATTTGGGTTAGTGGCGACATCACCACTGGGGCCATGGCTAAAGGAGAAAATAAGAGTTCTAGCGGAATTATTGGCTCAGTCTTCAGGCAAGATATCTGTTGATCACTAGTGGTGAATTAGCACTACTAACTAGCTCGCTCAGGGAAGCCCATTTCACAGACAAACCGTCCGGCTTATGAGCAGCAACCCTCCGGAAAACAATGGACGCTATGTGACATGGGAGAAGTTTTCCGATATGAACACACAGCACCTCAACACAATTTCCTCACTGCAAAGGGTATAAAGCAATTCAAACAGAGTACTAGGTGATAGGTCTTTACCCAACTCTACTAAAAGTTTGTCAGGAAATCACAAAATACCAATGCACGATCGCCGCTGCCAATAATACTTCTCCCAATAAGGCAGAAAGCAGAGTGTACGAGGCGCTTGGAAGATTCGCAGACAAAATCGACACAGTGGACACTAGAACCGCCGACCAAATCGAAATCGTGGGTGCCAAACTCAGCGGCGAAACAAAAAACATTGCTGCCGGACTTGGCAAAGAGATCCAAAACGTTTCCAACCGGTGTAACAAGATTGAAATTATCCTTAGTAGCATCGCCAAAAATAAGAGCCCCAAACTCGGCGGCAAAATGAAGATTGTCGGCGATGTAATGACTAATAAACTTACCCAATTGGTATAATGCTCTCTGGATTCTTGGACGCCGCACACAGCCACTAATATATGACTAGGGAAAATCCCCGGTATTTTTTGAGTTCACTTCCGCAATCGTCGTGGTATGCCCCGATATCCTGCACAATTTGCCGCATGTCATACTGACTTTCGGGAAAGTGGCTTGCTTTCAGCACTCTGGCTATTTTCGTCATCCCCCCCACCATCTCTTTCATACAAGAAAAACAAAAAAAAACTAACCAGGTTGTCAGAACCGCTCCATAGACTTTAGTGATCCTGCTTGTGGATCGCAGCGGGTACCCTAGTTAGCTATAATATAATAAACTCCACATAGGAGTGGCAAAATTCACCTCATTCAGCCTTATCTTTCGGCTTTTTAGGCCAGGAATAAGGTTTTTTCTTTTCCTTTCCGGAGGCGGGTGTGGTGCGGTGCTGTGCCGCAACTGGTTACCAAGAATTTCCCCACTTGCTCTAGCTCTGGTTATGGAACTTGGTTAAAACCCTCGTATAATACCCGCCAAATTTCCAGATCCATATTGTCGCCTAGAATACCAAGCCCCAAACACCACACAAACTAAATCGGCTAACATTGACGACCGGAATGCTTACTCCTGCACCATGATCCATAGTTCCTAACACCTTTTCCATGTATGATATGATAAGAACACGCAGGTTATGTCTCAGCTCTGCCACTCGAGCCAGGAACTAAGTGATGGGCTAACGCTGCAACCCGACAGGGTTCAGGATTTCCATCATGATCAAGCGGGGATTTTGCCCCCCAGGTGGAGGCGGCTGCGAGGATGGAGCAGATAAGGCCGTTTCGTTTCGCTCTAGGAATCTGGGGTGACCAAGACGTATCCAAGATTAGTGATGGGCACGATCATGATCGAGCAGATCATGGGGGCCATGCTCGATCATGATCTAATCGAGGGGACCCTATGATCGAATGATCGATGAAACTGTTGAAATTATACTTTCGGATATGCTCTTTCTACGTTCTTGAGTACGACAACACTTCCTACTTCATACTAGTTTCACTTCAATGCCGTCAGAGCATAAGCTCAACTCATCCGCTTCAGATCCTTCATCCCACTCACTACTCAATCAGTTAATCATTGATGTAATTCTATGCGCATTACATTTCTTTTATCTTCCTTTTGTTACCTTGGATTTCTTTGCTGCTGTGGACAAGTATTCCTGTTGCGAAGCATAAATAGCCGGTACTCCGGTCCCTTAGATAGTAGGGAACTCTCCATCGTTTTTCTCGTCTTCCTAAGCCTTCGGTATAGAGCTTGACTATTGCGCTATTTACAACAGAAACTGGGGAGCCCTGATCGAGTGATCGATCATGGTCACTGCTCGAGCATCATCGATTATGGTCGATTATTGTCGACCATACTCGAGTATGATCGATTTTGTGCCCATCAGGGATTAAATATTCATTCAATATGAATTCTGAGTATTTTCACTCGTTTATAACAAGAATAGAAGAGCCATACCCTATCGTCCATTTATGTATCACGGTAATTTGTGGCTGATCCAGAGTGTGTAGAAGCCCGGATAGGTTTCGACTCCCTACCAATTTTCCAAAGCCAGGCGAGTATATTAAGAGTAACTAGGTGAAAAACAAGAAGGAAATAAATAAGAGAACCCAAGAAGAACAACGCCAAAGGAAATCCTGCACCGAACTTGATATCCTGCAAT
>Ga0307509_10008800_pt1 | contig 12767 bp, 10 predicted proteins | sample 10_EM_MG_FD_202245 | JGI IMG/M metagenome (GOLD analysis project Ga0307509, IMG submission 202245) | Populus trichocarpa ectomycorrhiza microbial communities from riparian zone in the Pacific Northwest, United States - 10_EM | ecosystem: Host-associated > Plants > Roots > Unclassified | place...
AGGAAGGCGAAGCGGCGAGCCCATCGGACATACGGGACCGGCTGCTTGGTACGGCTGTAGACCGGCGTCTGCCATCCGTCACGCGACGCGAGGTTGTACACCGGGTCCAGCAACGGCGGGAGCTCCACCAACGTCACGACGGTCGAAACGGCCAGAACGATGGCGAAGATGAACGCCAGGGTTCCGCCGATGATGCCGAGCGGCGGTCCGATCCACAGCACGATGCTTGCGACGAACACGTAGAGGACCGCTCGGCCGACGGCCGACGCGTCTGCCTTCTCGTCGACGCCCCATGGGTGGACCTTGAAGGTCCGGCTCCCGAGACGCCAAGCGAAGATGAACGCGACGAGCAACGCCAGCTCAGGGAGTACCTTGCTCCACGACATGTGGGTTTCCTCTTTCTTGAGTAGTCGCTTCTTGGGCTAGCGGATACGACGGCGACTGCCGCCGGTGGTGGTGGCAGTCGGAGCCGTCGTGCCGTTACCCGAGGGCGACGGCGTTGCGGGGTCGGCCGGCGGAGGGGGCGGAGGGGTCGAAGCCGTCGGACTCGCCGGCGGCGTGGTAGATGCCTGTGTCGGAACGCCGAACTTGTCGGCGGGCGACTGCGGAGGCGCGGGCGGGGTCTGCTGCGGCTTGGGCTGCTGCGGTGCGGCCTGCGGCTGGGAAGCCGCGGACGTCGTGTCAGCGATAGCCGCCTCGAGGACCTTACCGAGAATCTCCGTCCAGGACGGAACGTTGTTACGGCCGTCCCCGAGGATGAACGCCACGAGGTCGAACTCGGCCTTCGGCACAATGGCCACCTGCTCCAGGGTGCGCATCCGTCCCTGCTGCGCCGCCGAGCGGAGCTTGGAGACGAGATTGCGGGTCTGGATGGGGTTCTGGAGGGTGAGCATGCTGAGCGTCACATCGAGCAAGGCCTTGTCGCGCGGGCCGGGGTTGGGGTTATCCCACACCACCTGCACGAGCGCCATGATCTTCTTGATCTCCCTCTGGGCGTCGTCCTGGGTGAACTGGTCCTGCTGAGCCATGACTGGCTCCTTCCGGGTTTTGGTCGGTTGGGGTTCACTTACCTCTGAGAGGGCACGTCATGCCCTTACTCAGGTGTCACACATAACAGATGACGACCCCTGTTAAGGAATCCTCGCCTGATAGTGCGGCACACCCCACCTACGACCTCTGTTAAAGTCGTATGCGTAGTGTGCCGCGCCAATCATGGGCAAGCTCATCTGTTAGTAAACTGTAATGATATAGCTTGTTAATGTACGCGTCATTGAGATGTGGTCGAAACTGTCTCACCTCAATTGCGAACGTATTACATTATATCACTAATGCTAAAAATGTCAATACAGCACAATTACGATTAACTCCGGTGGCTAATCTCATAAAAACTAATATCATCTAAGCCCAACATCTATTATCCTTACGCTTTGGCCTTGACATGCTACCTCTGTTATTTCTAAATCATCTCTCTTTAATTATATTGACTTTTAAATAAATTTATGTTTAAATGCTGTCCAGCAGTTTGTGGTGGAGACAGCGTGAGCTCCTCGAGTCCATTGCATCGAAGAGACCACATCTGTGCACACCACAATCCGACTCAGTTTTAGTACAACCCCACAGCATCACCGAGCCCTACGGAGGGTCCATTCATGGACTTCTTGCTCCTGAGTGGCAGCGCCAACGGCGCCAACCACATCGAAGCAGCAACCAACGGACACGACGCTCTAAGCGTCCGTCACACCAACGACTCGATCGTGGCCGTCGTCGCCGACGGGTGCAGCTCTCAGCCGCACTCGGAGGTGGGCGCCAAGATCGTTGCTCCGATGGTCACCAACTACGTGGCACAGGTGCTTCGCAAGGGACTGTCGCTCAGTGATCCGCGTGTCCGGAGGAACATCCGGGATCGGATCCTGAGCAGAATCATGGTGCTCGCCGACGAGATGGCGGGAGACGACCCGACCGCTCCGGTGCTCAACGCCCACTTCCAGTTCACCATTCTGGGCGTGGCGATGACGCCGACGGACACGTTCTTCTTCCGCATCGGCGGCGACGGCATGTACGGCGTCAACAACGAGACGCATGTCGTATACCCTGAGAAGGGCAACCGACCGGCATACCTCGTCTACGCGCTCACCGGCAGCCCCATGACGGACGCCGACCCGACGCTGACCGACTTCCAGATCCTTCACACCCTGCCCACCAGCGACGTCAAGACGTTCTGGATCGGCACGGATGGTACTGGCGAGATGCTCGCGGCCGTCAACAAGACGGTCAACCGCGAGCCGGTCGTCAGTGTCGAAGGCCTCCTGGAGACCGACCGCTACTACGACAAACCCGCGCTCCTAAGCCGTCGGCTGCAACAGCTTGTCGCCGCCGACGTGATCGGTGACGACATCACGCTGGTCGCCGGCAAACGCCTCACCGCCCTCTCCGACCCCGCACCCGCGGTAGCCGAAGAGGAGACCGGGGCTGAACCCGTCGCGAGCGTCGAAACGGAGGTCGCCGACGAGGGAAAAGCAGGGGCCGTCATAATGGCGGCCGAAGCTGGTCCTGGTTCGGCCACCAAAACCGACCCTAAGCCCGAGAGCAGGAACAAATGACAATGGACCTGTACCTCAACGGCCACCGCGTCATCCTCGACGAAAAAATCGGGGGCGGCCTGGAGGCTGAGGTTTTCCGAGTTCTGGTTAACGGGCAGCTACGGGCGGCAAAGGCCTTCCTGGCCGCAAACCACCCGTCCTTCAACGGCAAGCCAAACGCCGTCTCGCTCCAGGAAGCGGCATACCGCCGCCTTCAGGAGCAGCAGCGCAAACTGCCACTCTTCCCCACCAACCTGCCCCAGGGCATCATCCGGCCGATCGATCTACTTCGCGATGCTCGCGATGTGATCGTCGGCTACACGATGGAGCTTCTGCCGGCAGGCAGCGAGGGAGCGCGGCTATTCGCCGACCATGCCTTTCGGGACGAGCGCGGCATCACCAACGCCGATATCGTCCCTCTTCTGCTCGATCTGCACCGCATCATCCGCGAAAGTCACGCCGCCGGAAGCATTCTCGGCGACGCCCTGAGCGGCAACAACGTGCAGTTCGACGGAAAAAAGGCGTGGATCATCGACGGGGACAGCATCGAGACTCCTGGCTTCCCGAACAAGACGCACACGCGCGAATTCATCGACCCGGCCCTGTGCCGCAGAGGTGAACTGGTCATGGAGCGGCCTCACAGCCGCGACGCTGACTGGTACGCGTTCAACGTCCTGGTCGCGTGGGTTCTCACACTCGCTCACCCCATCTTCGACGGGTTCTACCTGCCGGACGACGAGATGAGCGAGGAAGAGCGCGCGCACAGCGGCATTTCTATCTTCCACCCGGACGTAGAGCTGCCGCGGGCGGCAATCTCCCCTGACCGTCTTTCCGACGACCTGACGGCGCATCTGCGCGAGGTCTTCGAGAAGGGCAAACGGGGCGAATTCCCCCGGGAGCTCCTCGAAAAACTGGTGTGGACTTCATGCGACTGTGGCAACAGCCACGGGCGTGACGTCTGCAACGCCTGCGACAAACCTGCCGCGGGCAACCAGCGCACCAGGCAAGGCAGCGTGGAGGCCACTACCCTGTTTACGATGCCTGACGGTGGCACCATCGTCAGCGCAGCGTCGCAGGCCGGCACTCTCCGCTATGCCTATGCCGTCGGAGGCAACATCCACCGCGAGGACGGAAGCGTTCTCAGCGATGTCATGACCGATCCGAAGGCACAGGTCCTGGTGAGCAGCGAGCACACCGCAGTCTTCGACGGCACGGACCTCAAGGTCTACGCCGCCGGTGGCACGATGGTGCATCAGGTGACGGACATCGCTCCCGGCAACGGGGCTGTCGGTTCCAACAGCGCTCACATCTACTGGCTTCGGCCGGACGGTGCGGTGCTGCGGACCGATGCCGACGACAACCCGCCCAAGCGGTTGGGTGTCATCTCGGGTCCCAAGCCAATGATGTGGGTGGGCGAGAAGTTCGGCATCGCGCTCTGGCGCGAAATGACCGGACGGATCTACGTCTTCGACAGCGAGGAGCCTGGCCTTAACAGCCTGCCGCTCCCCGTCGTCCCTGGCGAGCTGATCGACGCTCACTGCATCATCAGCTCCAGCATTGCATGGCTGGTGCTGACTCTCCAACGCGGAGAGAACACGTACAACTACTGCTACGCGATCACCCGTGCGGGTGCGATCTTGGCTTCGGCCGAGGCGCCCTGCAATGACGGTTCGTGGCTGGGGTCCGGCATCCGGATTCACGCCGTGACCGGCAAGACCCTGTTCACCCCGACCCCCGCCGGCATCGTCCGTGTGGAGATCGAGAAGAACGGCGGGAGCGCACAGTTCGTTGCGCGTGACCCGCACACCAATTCCGCCCCTTTCGTCCAGGGAGCCGACCGGCTCCTCGTGGGTAACGGCGGAATCATCACCGTCACATCGTCCGACCTGACCAAGCTCGTCAATCGCTGAGGAGAACTGCCATGAAGATCGCCATCGCCGACCTGCCCGCCCTGCTCGACGAGGCCGGCATCCCCACCGGCATCCGCGCCAAGCTCGACGGCAACCCGCACGCGCTCCTGCGCGTGATGGACTCGCTGGGCGAGATCGACTTCGACGTGATCGAGACCACCCGGGCCTACGCCTTCCTGGCGGTCATCGACCGGAGCACTTCGGTGCGCCGCTTCCGCGACACGCTGATCGAGTGCTACCGCGGCACGGTCGACGAGCTGAAGACGGTCAAGACCACCGGCACGCTGCTGGTGGGCTGCACGGCCATCACCAGTGAAGTCGAGGGCGGCGAGGTCATCCTGCCGTTCCAGCCGATCGGTCGGGTCAAGATCGATGACAACTTCGAGTTCGTGCCGAGCGGCAGCACGCCGATGTACGACACCATGGTGATCTCGCTGGTGGCGATGCGCGTTCTGGTGGTTCTCGCCAAGCGCAACCGCATCCAGCTGACCGCCATGGTCTACCTGGTCAGTGACGGCGACGACGTCGGTTCGGTCCACTTCGGTGCGGCCGACACCGCCGAGATGGCCGCCCTCATGACCACCGGCCGGCGCAAGCACCGCATCTCGGCCGTGGCCGTGGGTACGTCGCTGCTCCACGAATTCGCGGAGATGGGCATCGACAAGGACGCCGTCCGAGAGATCGGCACGGACGCCGAGTCGCTGCACCAGCTGTTCGAGGAGATGAGCGCATCGGTGACCGCCACCTCGCAGGGTGGCGACACCGGCGGGTTCTGACCCCGGCCAGCACTGAACTGAGAAGGACTCCCGCGCGTGAGTGACGCGCAACCCTGAGCTGCCCCGGTGCGGCGCCCGACCCCCAAAAGGTCGAGGCGCCGCCCGGGTGCGGCAAAAAACCCGCAGCTTCATCGCCGCGGGTTCTTCATTTTCTGAGCTTATTTAGCAAATATATTACAGGCTGCGCTTACGCAGTTCGCGCGTAAAGAAGTCAAGATGATCGCCCTCTTCAAGCTGTAAGCGTCCCTTGGTGCGAAGTTGCAAACCACACCACTCACCTTCGAAGACTTCTTTGGCTTCTTGCTTCTCGCGTTGGACAGTCTTGACCTCGACTTCGCCCAATTCCTCGCCATTACGCGTAGCGCGCGCCAGGTAGTTCGGCATAACCTTACCCTTCGTAACTTCACCGCCACAAATGATTTCGTCACGTGTGGTACGAAATATACCGCGAACGATCAAGCGACCGGTTTCCGTCTCGACAACCTCTGGACTGAGTAATTCGGTCATAACGGCACGAGCATCATCAATCAGCTCATATATGATCTTAAAAATACGAATCGAAACATTGTCCTGCATGGCAAGGCGCTTGACGGCTGGCGGCAGCTGAACATTGAAACCATAGATAATCGCATCAGAACCAGCAGCTAGACGGATGTCGTTTTCAGAGATATTGCCCACGCCAGAACCAATGATCCGGAGTGAGATTTCTTTGTGCTCGAGCATGCGTAAACTGTCAGCAACAGAAGTAAGTGACCCCTGCACGTCCGCCTTGATAATGACGTTCACTAGCTGCTTTTCGTTTGTCCGAGTAATCATATTCAGCAAGTCAGTACTACTCATTGTGCTGCGCGCAACTTCTTGCTTATGCTCCTGGTGATGTTTCTCGGCAAGCGCACGAGCGATCTTCTCATTCGCGCACGTCACAAAGCCGTCACCGAATTCAGGAAGTTCTTTAAAGCCAGTTACGATCGCTGGCGTCGATGGACCGGCTTCTTTAAATGGACGACCGGCAAAATCGAGAAGGGTTCGCACCTTACCGTAGCTACTACCAGCGACGATGAAATTCGCTGGCTTCAGCGTGCCGTTCTCAACAAGTAGCCCAACGACAGCGCCGCGGCCTTGCTCCATGTGCGCCTCAATAACGAGGCCCTCGGCTGGAACATCGCTGTCAGCCTTAAGCTCCTCGAGGTCAGCAACCAACAAAATAAGCTCGAGCAGTTTATCGAGATTCTGACGGGTTTTGGCCGACACCTCGACCATGACCGTGTCGCCGCCCCATTCTTCTGGGGTAAGGCCGTGATCGGTCGCAAGCTGTTGCTTCACGCGGTTAACGTCAGCATCAGGCTTGTCGACTTTGTTAATAGCCACCACGATCTTGGCGTGGGCTTGTTCGGCAAAGCGAATTGCTTCGATGGTTTGTGGTTTCACGCCGTCATCAGCCGCAACCACGATCACAACCACATCCGTCAAAGCCGCACCGTGCTGCCGGAGCGCACTAAAGGCTTCGTGACCTGGCGTATCGAGCAGCGTAATCGGACGGCCCTTGTAGACCGTCTGGTAGGCCGAAATGTGCTGCGTAATACCACCAGCCTCCCCGCTTGCAACTTTGGTGTCTAAAATTGCGTCGAGTAGGCTTGTTTTACCGTGGTCAACGTGGCCCATAACAGCCACGATTGGTGGTCGTTCAATCGCTTTATCAGTAAAAGTACGCTCTTTGCGTACTGCCTGTTCTGCAGACTCTTTCTTTTCGAGTTGCACATCAATGCCGAGCTCATCAATAATAATCTGAGCTGTTTCGAGGTCAATTCGTTGGTTGACCGTCGCCATAATGCCATTTTTAAACAGTTCACCAATCAGCTTTGTGACAGGCAAATCTAATTGAGCCGCCAGTTCCCCCACGGTTATCATGTCAGCGATAACAATCTTTTTCTGCGCCATAAACCGCGTCCCCTTTCTGGCTTGCGCACCGGCGCCTTGTTCGGGCGCCGGTGCTCTTGCTCTATTACTTACTTCTTCAGACTGAGAGAAATCTTACGATTCTCTTTGTCGATATCCAGAATGACGAAGTGTTTTTTCTCGTTAAGCTTGAACAGCTTCTCTGGGTCAGCGCCCTCGCCTTCACCGAGTTCGGTGATGTGCACGAGTGCTTCTACCGCTGGGCTAATCTGAATGAATGCGCCAAACGGAGTGATGCGAGTAACCGTACCCTCAACATCGTCGCCCTTCTTGAACTTCTCTACCTCTTTGACCCATGGGTCTTCCTGAAGTTGCTTCAGGCTGAGGCTAAGGCGGTCTTTGTCGATCGCGATGATCTTAGCTTCGACAACATCACCAACCTTCACGTAGTCGCTCGGGTTGTTGACGCGCTCCCAGCTAATCTCTGAAATGTGGATCAAACCTTCGATACCGTCGACGTTGACGAATGCACCGAAGTCAACCACGCCCGTGATCACACCTTTAACAGTGTCACCGACTTTGAGCTGCTCGAAGCGTTGCTGCATGTTCTCGCGAACAGCTTCCTTCTCAGAGAAGATCAGCTTGTTCTGCTTGCGGTCAGCGTCGAGAATGCGAACAGTGAGCGGCTTGCCCGTAATGGCGTTCAAACGCTGTAGGATCTCGTCCTTGTCAGCACCAGAAACGCGTGGGTAGTGCTCGGCGCTCAGCTGCGACACTGGCAGGAAGCCACGGATGCCTTCCAGCTCAATCAGCAAACCACCACGGTTTGCGTCGTAGGCAGTGACCTCGATCGTCTCGCCTTCATCGAAGATGCGCTTGATCTCGTCCCAGCCACGGTCCTTCGCTGCCTTGCGGAGGCTCAGCAATGCATAGCCTTCGTCCATCTCTGTATCGACAATACTCGCGGTCACAGCATCGCCTTCGTTTAGATTACGAGCGAAACCGATCTCGCGGCGTGGCACCAGGCCAATGCCGTGCGCGCCCAAGTCAATCCAGATCTCGTGCTTCTTTACAGAGAGCACCTTCCCTTCAACAACTTCGCCGGTAGCGAGTTGTCCGGCTGCCTCCTCGTTAAGGAGGTCATCCATAGTAATGTTAGTGGTTTTCACCATAAGTGTAGTTCTTACACTCCTTCCAAAAGTATTTTCTAAGGGTGCACGCAAAAATAGCACACACCAAAAGATTACTCTTATTATAAGCGTACTGAACCCCAAAAGTAAAGAGGTGGCCCCTGGAGGCTAAAGCCCGATATAACGCCGATAGTCGGCGCGAGCGCGAAGCAACTTGCTGCCAAAGAAACCGGCGAGGCCCATCAGGACGATAGTGGGCAATGCTTCGCCAGGCGTAAAGCTACTGGTTGCCGGCAGATTACTGTGCTGCTGAGGCTGGGGCGTACTCGTACTTTTAGTATCGCTTGCAGCCGGTGTCGGTGTCGGATTTGTCACCGGCGGGACGGCACTATTCTTGTTGCTCGTATCTTGTGATTGAGGTTGCTTCGAGGTGTCGGCAGATTTAGAAGTGTCGGCTTTTTGCTGGGCTGGTTGCGGCTGCTGTTTGGTGTCAGTTTGGGCGACTTTTCTTTGCGAAGCTGCGTACGAATCATTGCGCGCCTTAATAATTCGCACGCCACCAACAGTGGCGCCTACTAAAACAAGCGCAATAATGCTAAACAATAGAACTGTACGAAATGAACTGTTAGACACCGATCGTCTCCCTCTACTCTCTCTGTAATGTCAATGATATAACCTTTCCTTAGCTCGCGCAAGACATGCTACACTGGTCGTATGATAATCGCGGTAGATATTGGGGGCACAAAGACGCTCGTTGCCAGTTTCCATGGCGAACGAAGCGTCACAAATGAGGAGCGCTTCCCGACGCCCCACGAGCCAAAAGAATTTTTAAAGGAGCTGCATGCCGTACTTGCAAAATTCCGAGCAAGCGAAGCTCAGGCTATTTGCGTGGCTGCACCAGGGATTATCAGCCCTGACGGCGAAATTCTCCGCTGCTCTAACCTGCCATGGACCAACTTTGAGCTCAAGAAACTCCTCAGCGAGCAATACTCCTGCCCCATCTTCATTAATAATGATGCCAAGTTAGCTGGCCTCGCCGAGACACACAGTCTGCCCGAGGTTCCTGCACTCAGTGTCTATGTGACTGTCAGTACTGGCATAGGGACAGGCATTATCACTCACGGGCGTCTTGATGCAGCTCTGAGTATGAGCGAAGGCGGGTATATGATCTTCCAGACACCTGACGGCCCCTTGCCGTGGGAAAAATTCGCCTCTGGCCACGCTATTCGTGACCATTTCGGCAAGATGGCGGCCGATATTCACGACCCGGCGGAGTGGCATGAGGTTGTCGAACGGTTGGCGCTCGGGTTTGAAGCGCTTATCCCGCTTTTGCAGCCACAAGTCATTATTATTGGCGGCAGCGTTGGAACGTACTTTGATCGATTCGGTCATCTGCTGACCGAAGTATTGCGCAGTCGGATTCCGCGCTACATCGACATCCCGCACATCGTGCAAGCCCAACACCCACAGGAAGCCGTTGTATACGGCTGTTACTACTATGCGACCCACCAAGGCATTACTGTTACGGCTTAAGGCCGACTATCCCGATATTACATTTATTGTGGGTGATGATTACAAATGGTCGCAAAAGGACCGGACGCTTGTTGTAGCCGGGGCTGGGGGCAACGATTTATATATGCTCCACGAGCTCGCACACGCCCTTCTAGGCCATACTGGCTTTATACTCGATATCGAACTCATCAAACATGAACGAGAGGCCTGGAGCCACGTCCAGAGCGTTCTGGCGCCACATTATGACATCACCATGGACCCAGAATTGGCCGAGGAAGCGCTTGATACTTACCGCGAATGGCTCCATGCGCGTTCGCTATGCCCTACTTGTGGGTCTACAGGCCTCCAAACCAAAACGAGCACCTACGTTTGTGTAAACTGTAGATGCTCGTGGCGTCCAAATGACGCCCGACGGTTTGCGCTAAGGCGCTATAAACTTACTTAAGCAGCAAGTTCAAAGTCGTTCTGGGCTGATTGCTGAACAGTAACTTCAGCAACTTCTGCAGCCTTGCGGCGACGAGAAATGCGGCCACCCTTGGCGCCTGCAATACGTGCAAGCTCACGGTTAGCGGCGAAGCCACCAGTGGTGCCCTTCTTACCGCCTACCGCACCAATGCGTGCGTAAAAATCTTTGCCGTATTTCTTCTTGTTAGTTGCAGCGGCTTGCTTGCCGCCTTTAACGGTACCTGGCATATTGGTAATCTCCTACTTAAAAACCTCACACTTGAGATAGTGATTAAGCTAATTGTAGCAACTTATGCTTATATTGTCAATATTTACATGAGCATTATTGTATTTTAAAGCTAAAATAAGCTTATCTCACACCCCTGATAATTTCGCTATAAGAAAAAGACCTCGGTATTCCCGAGGTCTTTTTATAAAACGGCACCGTGCTAGTTTCCCGCTTACGCAGTATAATCGCCGCAGCTGGGCTTAACTGCCGTGTTCGGAATGAGAACGGGTGTTTCCCCAGCGCCATGGGCACCGAGCTAACGTTCTCACAAGTATTTGTGATAGCGTCGTACTCGACGTCCATGCAGTGCATTTGGTTGTTCTGATAAAGAACGGCTTGGTGGTATTCACCAACTACTAGTCAACCTTACCTCAGTTCGCTATGTTTATGCAAGCATAACCACACGCAAACTAAGGGCATAAAAAGTCGATGGGACTATTAGTACGCTTCGGCTCCATACATTACTGCACTTCCACCTTGCGCCTATCAAACAGTTAATCTTTCTGTGTCCTCATAGGGAAATCTAATCTTGAGGTCAGTTTCGCGCTTAATATGCTTTCAGCGCTTATCTGGTCCGAACATAGCTACTCGACAATGCCCTTGGTAGAACAATCGATACACCAGAGGTTCGTCCACCCCGGTCCTCTCGTACTAGGGGCAGATCCTCTCAAATTTCCTAACGTCCGTACCGGATATAAACCGAACTGTCTCACGACGTTCTGAACCCAGCTCGCGTACCACTTTAATCGGCGAACAGCCGAACCCTTGGAAGGTGCTCCCCCTCCAGGATGTGATGAGCCGACATCGAGGTGCCAAACCGCGCCGTCTATGTGAACTATTGGGCGCGATAAGCCTGTTATCCCCGGGGTAACTTTTATCCGTTTACGCTGTCGATCCCACGTTCTTGTACAAATGTACGAACAGCGGGTCACTAACTCCGACTTTCGTCCCTGTTTGGGATGTACCCCTCACAGTCAAGCTGGCTTATGCGTTTGCACTATCACTTCGATTTCCATCCGAAGCTAGCCAACCTTTGAACGCCTCCGCTACTCTTTAGGAGGCAACCGCCCCAGTTAAACTACCCACCATACACGGTCCGCTTACCGGATAACGGTAAGCGTAAGAACAAGATTACAACAAGGGTGGTATTTCACCGATGACTCCACAAATGCTAGCGCATCTGCTTCAAAGTCTCCCACCTATGCTACACATGTTGCAACCCGGTTCAATGTAAAGCTGTAGTAAAGCTCCACGGGGTCTTTTCGTCCTGGTACGGACAGACGGCATCTTTACCGCCAATGCACTTTCACCGAGGCCTTCGTTGAGACAGTGCCCATATCGTTACACCATTCGTGCGGGTCGGAACTTACCCGACAAGGAATTTCGCTACCTTAGGACGGTTATAGTTACCGCCGCCGTTCACCGGGGCTTCAGTTCAGAGCGTGAACTCCTCTCCTTGACCTTCCGGCACTGGGCAGGTGTCAGCCCCTATACATCCACTTTCGTGTTAGCAGAGACCTGTGTTTTTGGTAAACAGTCGCATGGGCTCCTTAGCTGCGGCCCAGATATGCCGCATTATCTCTAAAGAGTATCTTTCTCTCAACTTTTGACATCGCATATTGTTATCGTTACTCGTTATCTCTTAGAAACAATGCGGCATACCCAGGCAGACCTTATCCCGAAGTTACGGTCGCTGTATTGCCGAGTTCCTTAACGAAGGTTCTCTCGTAAGCCTTGGTCTACTCGACCTGAGCACCTGTGTTGGTTTGCGGTACGGGCGGCAATACCCACGCGTACAACATCTTTTCTAGCCAGCTTGGCTCACTCGACTCGCGTCCTCGAGGGACACTCGCATTCGTGCTTCACCCGAAGGCTAGACACTTAGACGGACATAACCATGAGTCCGCTCAAGCTACCATGCCGTGCATGTTGTACAAAGTATTACCGGTACGGAAATATTAATCCGTTGTCCATCGCCTACGCTATGCGCCTCGGCTTAGGCCCGACTAACCCTGAGATGATTACCATGGCTCAGGAAACCTTGCTCTTTCGGCCGACAGGATTCTCACCTGTCTTGAAGTTACTCATTCCAGCATTCTCACTTCCTAACGCTCCACCAAACCTTACAGTTTAGCTTCACAGCAGATAGGAACGCTCCTCTACCACTTGTACTAAAAGTACAAATCCATATCTTCGGTGCTACACTTTAGCCCCGTTACATTTTCCACGCA
>Ga0307509_10008801_pt1 | contig 12765 bp, 14 predicted proteins | sample 10_EM_MG_FD_202245 | JGI IMG/M metagenome (GOLD analysis project Ga0307509, IMG submission 202245) | Populus trichocarpa ectomycorrhiza microbial communities from riparian zone in the Pacific Northwest, United States - 10_EM | ecosystem: Host-associated > Plants > Roots > Unclassified | place...
CTAATCTGACCATTTTTTTTTTTTTTTTTTTTTTATATCATTTTAAATTTTGTTCGTCAAGCTAAAAAGCTAACTAGGTACAAAAGGCCCGTTCACCCTGGAGTATGGGGCCAAACAACCACCGACAACAGTCCATCCCTCATCCCCCTTGATAAAAACCCTCTGACCCTGCCCGATACCGTTGGGACTAACCAACTATCCGGTGCTATGGGTAGAAAACTACAAGAGAAAATACAGGCCTGAATACAACGAACCAAAACCCTCCGCAGACGTGCAGCCCATAAGAAAAAACTCCAACCCGACAGTGAACAACCGAGAAAAAGTAAGGAAACCTCAAGCCCATCTAGAAAGGAAACACCAAAACCCAAGAACCGTAGACAACCCACCCATAGCCCACCGATAGACCCCATTCTGACGAATCAGGGAAGGGATCAAGGAGCCAGCAGGACAAAGTCATGGCCTCAACAGCACACACAACGGGCAAATGTACCCGGGGCGTAGAGCCCGGCCGAAGGGGCAAGGGAAACTCCAGAGGGAGATCCGAATCCAAACCAACACATAGGAAGTGTGTGGCAGGACAGAGTAAAGACCGTAGGCCAACCGGAAACCGGACCGGGGGAGGTGCATGACCCGCGAGGGACAGAGGCGGCAGCATGATACCCCTAGAAACAAGAGAAGTTCACCAGCACGCACGCAGCCATGCCAGATCCCAACTCCCGATCATCATGAGGGAACAGAGGCCAGGCGGTGAGGGCAGTAGGGTGCCAGCCAAGGAGAGAAGGCAGTAGGGTGCGAGCCGACGGAACCGTAGGAGCGGAGAAAGGAGGGGTAAACCCAAACCGAGAAGTACGCAGGAAGGCAACCGAAGCGAGATCACGATTTTTCGACGATGCCGACCGTACCGGACAGGACTCTTAGGAGATAGTGCAATACCAGAGAGCAGAGCCACCGGGGCCACTACTTCACCGATGGCCTGAGACTGCGACCGACCTGTTGACGAGGTGAGGGGGTTGCCGACTGTGCAAAGTATTAAGTGAGGGCAGCGAAACACAGTGCGGAGAAAGGAGGGGAGAGTAACCGTGAAACCCTTAGACAAAGACTGCCCGTAGACAATGCCATCAGGAGGGAATCAGAGGGGAGAGGCGGAGAGGAGTAGCTTCACTCTTCTAGGCAACTAGGCCATCAAAGAAGGGGAGAGGGAACCGTCCGTGATGATTTCCCATGGTGTTGAGATTTCAATCACCAGAGGTGTAGGGTAGAAGGTTCGTGGCTAACTACTGTGACCGAGTCTCCTCCTTTTATAGACTCTTCACGCCAACAACCCTATCCCTGGTGACTCATAACTTGAGTCACGCGGTCCTATGACTCATAACGAGTCATACCCGAAATCCATCAGATGACTCCTATGAGTCACTGCGCAACATACCTTAAACCAATCACAAATCATAAAACATATCAGGTGCGCAAAGCGCGTCACCTGAGTGAAACTCGTGACTCATAATGTGAGTCACGCGCAAAAGTCATTACATCATTATAACTCACAATCGTGAGTCATAGAAACATCAACCAATCATAACATAACGATGACACGCAACTGCGAGTCATGTGAGAACTATGAGTCAACTGACTGCATAACGCAAAACATAAACATACCTTATGACTAATAACTATTAGTCATGTGAAATCTGTCTTGCTTAGTCACGATTTGTGACACTCAGCTGGACATACCTTTTCTGTAGCTTCCATGGTTGAGCATGCAACGTACCTCTCTAGTAGTATTTATACAGAAGTTGGATTAATCTACTTATGCTATAAACTTCTAATAATTATTCTATAAGATATCAAGAGTCACAAAAGAAACAGACAACTCTTGGTATCTACTTTAACCAGCTTCATTCCTCTCAAGTCCCAAGCAAATATCACCACAGGGATATAACCTCTGCAGCAGCACATATGGGGCACAGCGGAGACAAAGGAAAAGAAGTGGAGCAGGGAAAGGGAATGGACAAAGGAGAGGATAAGAAGCAAGTTGAGAGTATGGGGGATGAAGGGCATAGTTGGGGCAGGCAGCTGAATGTTAGTGGTGCTGTGGATAGAGAAGGAGGAAGTGAGACGGGTAAGGAGGAGGAGGAATATATTGCCGGAAATAGTGTCTACGATGGAGATCAAGTAGGCACTGGAAACCACCGGCTCTACCCACATCCCTACGACTCCCAAGCCCTAAATCTCTATCCCTCGCACATGATCATGGTTTTAGCCAGACATAGGCAAATCTCCTTCCTCAGTCATCAAGTATCCACTATAGCAGAATAAATTTGTATGGAGGCAGGGGGCAGAGATCAGAAAATTGGATTCAGATTTGTTAGCCACCAGAATTCATTATAGCAGGAAATTTGTATGGGGAAATCGAACTCCCAAGTGATTTGTTCGTAATAGCAGTTTTTCCACTATAACGGGCTCCATTATAGTGGGGTGCGACTCTATGATACTCTCACGATTAGAGGAGTACAACTTGATTGGTAAGCATACCACTCAAGAGCAGCAGGCAGCGAAGCACGTGCCACCACGAGGTAGGAAGCTGTGACCTCAACAAATTCCTCATGTATCATAGGCATTCACTAGTTTCCGCCAATCTCCTATTCCCCCCTCTATCCCTTTCACCACACATATTTATCATCAGCCCTATGAGACTAGGAAGGCTCCCCGTCCATTCCACTTCCTTTACAACTTCCCTCCGGGCAAAGGGCACTAGCTCCCACACACTCCCGATGCCTAATCCTGCCTCCTCGCGTGACCACGTGCGCCCCTGACCCTAGACTACCTTAAGTTAGTGCTTCCCGCGAACCAGCATCGCGCTATTTTCTATCCAAACTGTAGTCCAGGCTACACAAGAGACAAAGTCAGCTCCCCTCATCCGAGATAACGAGTGACAAAAAGGTATTGGCTTGGCAGGAAAATCTATATTGGGTCTTTCCATGACACTCTAACAAAGTACCGTAGGGTCATCTTAATGCACTCTAGATAATTTGGTTAGCACTTGGGCAAGTAGGGAAGGAGTAGGAGTGGTAAGAGATACTCAAGAACACCGCAGGCCAATTCTCCTCCTCCTCTCGATCTAGGTATCCGCGCCCTCCCGCTCTCATGGAGAAGGGAGTTTCCGCCTTCCAGGAGAGGAGCACCCTTTTGAAAACCAAGCATAAGGCTTCTGGCTGTTGCCGGAAGCCAGTTCATGCCTACTACTGCAAGGCAATTCAATGCAGCTGAGTTACCAGGCACTTCCATGGTTTTCATCCACGTACTTGTACGTCTGGTCTCACCCCCCCAACCTCTCCAGTCAAACCTTAGATTGTAACTTAGCACAATTTGCCAAACAAAAAATAACAAAAGTCATCACCCTGGTTTTCACTGCTCAAGCCGCTGCGCGGCACCTCCCAGATGGCATGTCGGACGCCCTACATTGATTGACTACTGTAGTGGTATAGTGCGAATCGTCTAAAGTGTGTACCAGCGGAGGTGCAAAATGTAATGCTTTATGTAATCAGGGTCAGGGTTCCTAATTATGCAAAAATCTGTTCTAGGAGCCTGTCGTTCAACTCTTGAAGTAAGTTTGTATTTTTGAATATTTTTTATAGTAGAATTTCTCTAAGCAAGATAACAATAAGAAATTAAACACTTTAGAGCCCAATAGTAATAAATATTGCAAATGACAATAGTTTCTATCATAATGTTTAAAATAAAAACAATAGTACAAAAACCAAGATTACTGTGAGACTTGAACAAGAGACCTCCAGAATAGATTTTTGCATAATTAGGAACCCTGTTCCTGATTACATAAAGCATTACATTTTGCACCCCCACTGGTACACGCTTTAGACGATTCGCACCATAAGAAGAACACCTACTCGCCATCACATGACATCTGGCTTTGCCCAACCATCCTCCACCATTCATAGCAGAAACGAGACTTGGGCGTAACACACTAGCTACCGCTGAATTTCACATGCCTAAGTCTGGTATGAGGCGTACTCCAGTAGCACCGTGTCCTGTTGCCTAAGGAGTACAGTAGGTGAACCGCCAAGACTCCACGACCTCCCTCCCGGCAAGTAGCATCAACCTTCCGAAATACTGTTCCGGTAGTCCATCCCAAGACATCCATTCACTATCCACAGACATACCCACACTACACACTTACACACACACACCTTGAAGCTAACCAAAAACTCAGAGCTTCCCCGTCCACCCACAGCAACCCGCACCATCCTTCCGGATCCTTCTGTAACATTGATCCAATTCCCCCCACGGAACACCCAATATTACACACAATCCCCCCCCCATCCAGAAACATTTTCAACCAAAAACCAACCAACACGGTATGCATCATCCTCCTTCCCGAAATAATTCAAGTGAAATCAACGAACTCCGAACGCACACGTGCCACACAGTCTTCCCACATCACAAAAAAACCCGCATACCGGCCTCAACTCCGAGACACACCCGTTCAACCAATCGAGTGACCCAGAAACCTGGTAATGGGTTTTTGTCTGCAGGATGGAGGGCGAAAAATGCTCAGTTCGAGGGTTGATGATGTTAGTTAAGTATGATACCCTTGAAGAAAAAAATATATATGATGACAGTGCCAGGCTTTTTTTGTGAAGGGCATCCAGGTGAGTGTTTCGAGTGATAGATCATGAGGAACGGTTGACCTGAAAGCCAGAATTTAGCATCTCTCTCCACCTCTTGTTTTTTAATAGGGAGAGGGGGATAATCCACCGACGTTGCATGTTTTTTTAAACTAGTGAGGGATGATGCTTCACGGGGGAGAAATTATTTGCTTGAGCGTGAGCTTGTAATAAGTAAAGTCTACTTCAAGCAGGAACCTAACCTATGGTAGCTACTCGGATGAGATACAACACAACCCATTATCCATAAAAACCTAAGTGTTGTCATTCCCCAATAGGTTACACCTGGGAATGTATAACCTTTGTGGCTTGTGAGAGCCCCAGCCAGCCACCACCGCCCCCCACAGTACTCGTACAGGGCCGTGTCTTTCGGAGCTATAATCGAAGCACTGCTCCGTCATGACATTACACCAGGGTCTGCAAAGGCACCGTATGGTATAACACTTCCCCTGATCTCATACCCCAGAAAATGGCGGATACCCCATCGGTTATATCAACACCCACTGCTGCTCTACTTCTCTATCTGGAGCGATTGGGTGTTCCCACCCCCTGCTTAACTGATAACTCGAGAAAACAAGGATCCAATCAACGACTCGGCTTACTCCAGCCAATCTCGCACCCAGGATACCGGTACAGCAATTTCCTAATCCAACCCATAATCCAAAAACAGCAATACGAAGGAACTATGCACTCAAATATTCAGATACCGCAATTCGGAGCATAAGCCATTTCAGTAGGCCCAAGCCCTTTCAAGGAAGTGCACCATACTTATATACAAGTGAAATAAAGCCTAGGTCAACCAAAGCGGCTAGCCAGTAAGTAGGAATAGAACAAGAAACAATGGAACAACGACCAAGATTTTAAGTCTCCCATGCCCCACAAAAAAAAACCCCCCAAATATTCAATATACAGAGAGAAAGGAGGAAGAGGACCCTTCGAGCAAAACACGTGCAACATAAGATACAATAAAATAAAGCAAAAACAGAAGGAACGAAGGGAAGCCGCCTCTTGCCCAAATAGAGAAAAGGAATAAAAAAACGCCTTCGAGATAAAGTGACTCAGGGATGAAAAACTGGGTTTTCGTCTCTAGTGCAAAACCCATCGAATAGAAGCCCCGCCCCCCACTTTTTTGCAATCCCCATACCACGTGCACGCCATGTCCATGAAAGAATTAAACATTCCGCCAGATTTCTCTGTACTTGCCCCATTGCGAAAACCCTGATATAGCGGTTAGTGAAGTTATTCCGATCATCCCTATTCCTATGCATCCTATGACGACATACCAAGCTCTTTATAAGTCCCTTCAAAATCGGCCCAGTCTACGAAACAACCTCGAAGTCCACGTTGTTTCAACTCCATGATAGAAGCACATATTAACCCAAGACCAACACCTTGGCCCCTACATTCGGCTAGAGAGTGGATCTATATTAGTAAAGTATGAGGCGAACAGAAAATAACCCACCTTTGACACCCATACAAGCTATACCACCGACCCGCTCTCCTATCATCTTCGGCCATGGTATGTCTTTTGATATCTGATTATTCCCGACTGGACTGAAAATCAAAGCTGCTCCGACGATCCCTTGACTAGTATACGCAATCATGGCATCTGCTATATCATCCGTAGTCTTCAATGCCTGGTATTTGTCCACCCAACCGAGATATGTGCCAAAATTCTTCTCTTCAAATTCAATCAAAGCATCGAATTGATCGGCATTGCAACAATTGAAAGACACCCCCTTTTCATACAATGGGGGCATGCCCCCTTCCGGAACTGACCATGTGTCAATTTGCATGTACAGGTCGTACAGGAATTTATCTTCAAGCTTCCAGCCCCGACGCGCAAACCAAGAGAGATCCTCACTAGGCAAATCGACGGGCAAGCCAGGAAACAGGCGGGGAAATATACTTCCAAGTTGCAAGGACGATATCCCTTGTTGTTTAGACAAATGCCGGACCGCTACCTCGTGCAAGGACAGCCCAATCCCCAGATTCCTGCACCACCACCAGACCAGCAATGTTTAGCAAATCACAGGGGTAAAGAGTCGAGGATGCATATATACTCGATATCACTCACCGATGGGAAGGTCGAACGATTAACAAAGCCAGGCTTCCGACAAGTTGGGAGGGGCCGGCCATAACGGTGTAGGTTGCAACGAGTCCTAAGAGCTCGTTGGACATCGCGCGGCGGACTACGAAGTGTTTCGAACAACCGGGTCGATCTAGCAAAGCACTGAGAGTGCTTGCGTCCAGTGGCCATTTCCGCCCTAAGCAATCTCGCCATAAGTCTGCTGAGGCAAAAAGGTCTCGTCTCTTTTCCCATACCTCAACAAACCACAAACGCTGTTGGCGAAGGGCCGGCGTGCCAGGTATACTGATAGGGAGTGACCCCGAAGCATGGCGCTCGCCAAATGTCACAGCAGCCGCTGTTTCCAGGGCCATTGGAGAGTATTCATAGGTACATATATATGTCCCAACTACACGACATCAGTCATAGCAAAATAATAGAGACTAAGATCCTTCTCACATGTCCGATCAGTTAAAAGTTCATAGGGATCACAAGCGGCTAATGTTACTAGTGGCTTATTGAGACAGAGGCGGTGAACCGCTCCGGCAGTTTCAAGCTGCGAATTGGTACCCGGGCGGTTCGCGTTGGCTGCCACAAAAATAACAGCTGCCGCCCGCTTTATGAGAGCAACATGTGTCGAAGTAATACCCCGCACCGTGTAAGGTGCATGCCTAACTTTCGGATGATGTCGAGCGAGGGCTCGACCCAAGCACTCAAATGGGTCTATTGGAAATTCATCTGATGCTCGATGATAGAGTGGTCTTACAACTGGGGTCAGAAGGAGAATGTTCTCAGTGCTTCTGACCCGCGAAGACAATGGGAGTAATGACTTTTCATCTCGAACCACCGTTATCGAATTTTCGTACACCGTTCGCGCCAAAGCCTGATGTTCCTGCATTAGAGAAGATAAACGTTGGGGGTCTGGAGCTGCGAGGGCAGTCCTCCAACTCAGGTAATGCTCTTTCAGTTGCAGCGCCCTTCCAGAAGAACGATAAATATGGCTTCTGGCTATCTTCTCAGTTCTGATAGCCTCTCGCACCGCCTCAATTGCTTTCCTTTGGGCTTCAGGCTCGTCATATATTTGGAGCATGTCACAACCAGCCTTAACCGCTATCACAGCTGCCTCCCCAACATCGAGACCCCGCCCATAACCAGGCATGTCTGTCACATCGCACACCGTAAGTCCGTCGTATCCTAACTGTCTCCGAAGTACTTCATGAATAATATGCTTCGCATCAGCCGGAACCGTAATTTCTCCGACACCTTGCAAGCTTTCCCCCCAGATCGAGGAGGTCAGCATAACACTATCCAGCCCGGCCGATATTGCCCTCCGAAAGGGAATCAACTCATTTGCGCCCAGCTCATCCCGAGTTTTGAAGTTGAAAGTAGAGCTCCTACTTCCGTCCTTATTTGTTATCTGTCCGGTGCCAGGGAAGTGTTTTGCACAATGGCCAATGCCCCCAGCTCTCAGTCCTTCGGCAAAGGCAACACCATAACGTCCCACTGCCTGCGGATCATCCCCGAAAGCCCTGACACCGATCACAGACGAGTTTGATTCACTGACTACATCCAGTAGAGGAGCAAAGTTCCAGTTGATCCCCACAGCCACCAACTCTTTCGCCGTAGCTTTGGCAATGTCGAAGGCTTGACTTGGTGATCTGGTTGCACCTAAAGCCATTGACCCAGGAAAATGAGTACCTCGTATTCCGTCGCCTAGTCGACTTATCTGTACCACGTCAGCCAAGTTGTAACACAGACACATGTGGAACCACAACAATCCATGGCAGTCAATGCGGTGTATCGCAGCGTACCATTCCATTTTCTTGATCTATTCCAATGATGAGGGGCCTCTGAAATCCCGTTGCTTGTGCAATATTTTGTAGTTCTTGTGTCAAGCGTGCTAATTGAACACCATCTATACACCTGTCAGACCCAACCTTATCCAAACTCTCGTAAACCCCCCAGTTTCACGACCAGAATTCACTAACCCCGAATATTCCGCCGTGTTAACAGTATGTTTCCAACATAATATTTCTCAATCATCATCCGGATTTCGGGGGTTACTGTGAACCCTTCGAACCCTACCATGACCATTTGCCCTACAAACCTGGCTAATCTGTCAGGGACTTGCAAAGAAACCCGTGGAAAATTAATTTATAGATACCGTAGAGTTTCATCGTCAAGCTGTAGTGACTCAGAAGGGCTCTTGTGAGGTTGAGCACATGCCGGGTTAGCCTGCTATGCATTCATTAGTTTAGCCAGGAGCGACGAAAGAATAAAAAATGTTAAAAGCGAGTGGAAGACCACGAACCGTCGTCATTCTATCTGGAAAGCTCCCAAGTCCCCCTGAAATTATGGTGAAAAGATGAGGATGGCTCCTGAGCTTTAGCTTTCCTAGACGCAGGTTTTGTAGCAAAGTTGCGTCCGAAATTCATCTGCAGCCCAACCAAGCACTGTGTAACCAGAAAAAAAAACTCGGAAGTTGTGCCGGGATGTTAAGAAGAGAATATTTAACTCAATGCTGCAGGAGGGGCCGCAATAGTATACCGGTGTGAGGCGCCTGCCCCGACCGTAAGGATGATAGACAGAGACGAGGTTGAGTATTCGTAGCAAGAAGATAAAAATAACAAATAATTCGATGAACCAGAGCTTGTGGACACGCTCTCGGAGATAAACACTTAGGGCGAAGCCAGGGAGCAAAAAAAAAAAAACGCCGAGAAATGCGGCTTCCCACAGTGGGTTCCCGTTGTTACCCCAGAACGGTGACAAGGTCAAGCCTCACCGTAAAGAGCGAGGTCAAGGTATCAAATAACGGGGCAACACAACCAAGACGCTAACAGTAACAATGACCTGTCTCTGAACAACGAACGAGGGGAGAGGAGGGGATGAAGGAGGGGGATGAAGGAATAACGAAAAAAAAAATGAAAAAAGAAACACGAAAGAGAATCACCGAAACAAACAACACCAGAGAAATTGTCAAAAGGAAGGTGAAAGAGAGGAGAGAAAGGAGAAGAAGGGAAGAAGGGAAGGTCGATTGGAAGGCGGCGAGAAACCAAGAAATCGAGCAAGCTACCGTGCGCATCAGTGTAACATAATTTACTGTATTGAGAGTTGCACGAAGACGCGTGTGCCTATGGCAGAGTTCTCGGACAGAAAGCATCCGTCAAAAACATCCACGGGGACAAGAAGTATCTCTCAAAGCAGTATCTCGTCTTTTTGCCTTGAGTTGAGTGCCGGCATTGGCAGTGACACCCCCCTTTCTCCCCCCATGCGGTCGAACATATGACATACTCGAGTACCATAGCACATTTGAGTCGATAGGTTACCGCAGAGCACTTGCTCGCCATAGCCACCCACCTCACCTCCCGGCCGTCCAACCACTTCTGCCCACTTTCTCTCTTTCTTCACCCCCCACACACACATTCTCTCTCCCTTACTCCACCATCATCTCCTTGAGCACGATCAGAACATTACAAACAGGGGCTCAGTTTCTGCACGAGGCAGGCCGCAACGTTGCACAGCATATTGAGCAGGCAGGGAATATATTGTCACACAGCACGAGTGAGCCCGGAAGTAACACAAAATGGGAAGGACTGCTTTCTTGAACCACTCGAGTACTCGAGTACACCATCCATTACCGAACGCGGGGGCCGAGTAGGATAAGGGAGCCTTCCGCCGTTGCAAAAAGGCTTAACATTCCAACCACGAGGCCTAATACATACTTACTCAAGTTCTATACGAAACTATTCAAGCATCCCCCATACACATGTCCATCCGGTAAAATCCCCCAGTTGGGTTGGCTAGCGTCTCCGACAGGACTGGTTCGGAGACAGGGCTCCCTATTAGGTTCGCGTCATTTTTTTTCGACAGTGACGATCACCGTTGCAGTACTCCCGGGAGCTCGGACGACCCAAGCCCAACACAATCACGCTAGGCCAGTCTTGGCCTATACATAGGGTACCCACACTCTTAAAAAGCAACTTGTGCAACTCTTTCTCTGAGGAGCTATAATCCTTCCGATTAAACAGAGATACTTTGGTGTGACACGTTGTGGTTCACCACGCCAAGTTTGACGGGAACCTCCATGCGAACATGCGAAGCTCTGAAGAACCAAGATTCGCCCAACAAAAGTGTCTTCAAGCCACAGACCCCATAAGGGTCGCGGAATGCTGCCAACATAAAATTTCAGGAGACTGTCAAGCCAAGTGTGTGGTACCGTATAACAGGAAGGAGAGTTGCTGCAGTGCTTTTTACCTTGAAGGCCCTGATACAACCTTTCAATAAATACTCGTATGAGCACCAAGTTCAAGCCTTGTAAGGATTCTCCTTCTGGATGTAGGCCTGCTACCTTGCTTGCATGCTACCTCCCAACAACACCAAGGCCGCCAAGGCCACCAATCAGCCACGACTCTTCATATTGTAGGTGTAGATACTGGTACGATAAACTGCGAGGCGGGGGATAATAGGATACAGAATTTCGATCTGCGGTAACTTTCCATTGCCTTACCCATCCCTCGGCGATACCCCCCTCAGCAGTTCAAGAGCCGACTCGCGAATGCGTTAACAGACTTCCGAGTAATGATTCGTAAAAAAATAAAAATAAAAATAAAAATAAAAACTTGGAAATGAATTGTTAAGACATATTGTGTTCTGGACTGGCTCAGCTTTGCAGTCTTCATCAAATGCATCCCATCTCTAGAGGGGGGGAGGTTTGTTGTAAGGGGATACGCGCATTTTCTTTTCTGTAACATCGTAATTTTGTATGACGCAGGAGCTGATGGAGGGATTGTGGTAGGATACGGTGGGCTGAATAGCTCGCTAATATTGCTTCACTCACTCGGCAAGTATCCGCCGTACAACGTCGCAACTGTCACCCGCACCTCGAGTACAGTACCGTACTAGATCTTTCCTCTCTTATTACCAAACGCTGAGTTGAATCTTCGCCGTCCGACCGCCCACGGGTCCGACCGGCGGGCTAGGTATCTTTCAGCAGTTCGTAATCAAGATGAAGCATACTGCACACACAATACTTATCTATTAGAGATACCGTACCGGCATGATACGGGTACCTATGTCGGGTATATACTTATTTCTGCATCTACTAGAGCACCCCGCCATATTAACAATCGGGAGGAAACAAGGCTAGCAAAAAGCTCGCTCATAGCAGTGCGGCGGGCTTTCCGATAGCACTGTGCGGAGTGCACTCGTAGGTAGGTTGGAAAAATAGACTGCGTGATATACTGTACCCACTGCTGCCCAGCGCATCCCACATAAAAGTCGCTCGAGTGTCAAATCGGGAGATTGGTGCGAGGAAAAACACGTGATACAATCATATGCTCACCGATACAAGTGCTCAGTGCTTGTACTACCGATATCCGGCTGTCCGTCGTGCGCTGCAGTACAAAACCCTATGAGAGCTTGTTGAGAATAACGGGATCTGGAAGGTATTCTTCCTTAACCAGAAATAAATTACTGGAGTTTCAAACTGAGACCCATTCCACCCATTCCTTGGGCGCACTGACGGGCCAAGGGATATGGTATAAGTGATATGGTTCGTAACCTCACGAACTTAGCACTTGTACCACGTAACGCGTGCATAAGTCTATCACATCGACCATGTTCCTTGCTTACAAGTAATAACGTTGAGCAGTTCAACGTCACCGTACCGACGCACAGGGATACCTATTGATGTACGGTATTTTGCATTACCGGTGCTGTATTTAGAGCTCTCGGGTCCACCTTCGGCACCATTATCATTCAACTTGTTCAGGGTGCCACGCGTGATCTAGCGTTATGGTGTGATTCGGAAGGGATTCCACTGGTTCATCGCGTGGGAGAAGTCCGGTATGGTACGGTACTCGTACAGTAGCAAATCCATTGTGTTTCGGATGGTACAAGGGTCCAGGATTTAGTCATGGTACAGAGCCGGGGGGTTGGAGTTGATTTTAGACGAAGTTCTGGTACAGTGCAACCGAAAGGACATCTCAAGAGAAAAAATATTTGAATCGTGCAGAACCC
>Ga0307509_10008802_pt1 | contig 12764 bp, 14 predicted proteins | sample 10_EM_MG_FD_202245 | JGI IMG/M metagenome (GOLD analysis project Ga0307509, IMG submission 202245) | Populus trichocarpa ectomycorrhiza microbial communities from riparian zone in the Pacific Northwest, United States - 10_EM | ecosystem: Host-associated > Plants > Roots > Unclassified | place...
CAAGCCACCGCTTGGAAGCCCGGAGACTCGAAGGACTCCGGCACCGAGTGATGCGGGTACCGCTATCATTACACGGATAAAATGTAGGCAAGTGTACAGTTATTCTATAAAGTCTCCATGTGGTCGTTCTACGCCCACTGTCGCCCTCAGGCCTTAACGTTTGACATTCAATCCTTGTTGGAGATGTCGTGCAGGCACACAAAGATGGTCGCGACCATGGCAACATCGACTAATGAGGCCGGAGGTAAGAGCCGATATCGGAACGGGCTGATAGGATGAGCAACGTACCCAAGGGTGCGACGGTTATTTTGCTGACAGTCTCTAATTTGTCTGGCTGGCCGGCCATCGGGTGCAAAATCCCACCTTCGAACCTCGCGACGGGCTGACCGTCCAATATTATCTTTCCACCGCTGTCCAGCAGCTTTCCCCGAACTTGGAGCTCAACCTCCTTGTCGTCAAAGCTTGTAAAATTGACCACCATCTTAGGGCCGCCCAGAGACCATTTGTTCCGGACGGTGAATAATGACAACGTGTCAGTGTCGCCTTCGAACGCCTAGTACGCATTTTTGATCAGAAATCTGTGGTTGACGGAATATCACCAGGTTGACTGACATTGTACTCTCCTCCAAAGTTTAGAGCCTTATTGCGGACGTTCAGGACCGGGCTACCCTGAGCGTCGAACAGGAACTTGTTGTCCCGCCCGATCATGGACATATAGATCTGACCATCGGAGGCTAGGATCTCCAGCCAGTTCTGCTCCTTCTCCCTAACCTTGATAATCATCTCGGTCCCGTGGTTGGAATAGTCGGAAAAGACACCGAGTGGGTAGCCCGGACTGCAGAGAAAGTGAGCCCTTGGCCTGAGACACAGGCAAGCAGGAACGGTGCGCACCCCTTCATAGGTTGTGGAGTCATTGGGGTGGAGGATGAGAGGTTGGGAAGGAAAACTGGAGACACCGCCGTTCGTTCTCTCGTCCTTTCAAAGGGGGAGAGGGTTTCTCAGCAACACGCAGTACGTTGTGTATCCTCACGACAGGTCGCGGACGAACCCTTGGCCAGCTTGGCCCATGAAGCGACGTCGATACCCACTCATAGGCGCCGGTGAGAAGCACGATCGGCCTCCATGGTATTTACGGCCGTTTTGCGTTTGGCAAAGTGCAGGAATCCTGGCCGCCAAACTCCGAGAAGTCCGCTGAGACTATTTCCAATCTTAAAACTACATATAAACATACGGGGACAACCAACTGCGATGAGCTAGGTGACCGTCACCAAGAATCTAGATGTCTCTTTCTGCGAGTTGCCTCGAGACTTCCCGGATGTCGTAAGCCTAAAGGGGAGCGACAGCTGGGCCGCTACCCTGGAATGTACGCACTCGGAGACAGATTGCCGAGGCAAGGACACGCCCTTGGCCAGGTTAAGGGAGCATAAACGCCTCGTCCCCGTTTACGACATGGTACTTCCGGAAGACGAGCTATTTGTCTGATCAGAATCCTCGACGGCAACTCTGAAAAACGGGGTGCGTCGTCAACGAAATGCCTGACAGGACACCAACGGAAGGCAAACCTTTGTAAGTTCGTCAGGAACTTGTACAACGCTTGATCCTCAGGATCCTGTGACGAATATTGGGGGTATAAGAAAAGCAGGGGTATCCCGTCCTTCCAATCGTACACCCCGCGGTCGAGTAAGAGCGAACCTGGGATAGATTTCATTACCGTCTCAAGCCCGCATATCCTGAGTTCTTCCCTCTTCCGATCCCAGTCCGGATCGGCGAAAGGCCTCCCAAGCGCCCTCCGATCGTTTCTGAACCTCTCCAATGATTGCTTGATAGCGATGCACGCCGGCAGCGACCGAATGTCGTCAATGATATTGGTAAGCTCCGCCAAGAGATAGATCCCCTTCCACCGTATCAGATTGGCCCTCAAAAATAGGTTCCTCTGTAACCAGTCTAACAGCGCATCCGCCTCCGGATGGTGTAAGCGTTGGTGACCCATAACCTGCCCAAGAACAGCAGCGGCGAAGAAATTGGTGTCCATCGCTCGGTCGATGTGATCATTGTCGCCGTCCGTCGTGATGAAGAGTTCTCCGACCCGGGAAACCGTCTCTACGATTGGCCGTGCCACCTCTCCGTAAGAAAGCGCGATGGTAAGAGAATATAGGAATGGTAGGCGGTACTCGGGGTTTGCCTGGGCGAGCATAAAGATATTCGGTTCCGAAAGGACCTTCATTGACGACATAACGTCCGTATCCGAGTACCGGTACACATTCCACGCATATCCGTCCAGGGAGAATATGTTCTCCATTGTGGAGGCGTAGGCGTCCAAGAACCGTTCAACGAAACGTGTCAATCCTTCCGCACCTCCGCCCCATTCCCGAGTGACCTGGTAGAAGACTGACTCAAGTTTCGTCAACGGGAGGTAATCCTTCCCGATTCTGACTCCAGGTCCGTAAGCGATGGCGTCTAGCTTGTATGCCAACCGTGTCAGCGTGTCTTCGGTGATGGGGGTCGAGCTTGATTGCCTCTCGACGGATCGCAACAGCGCATCAGCGATCGAAGGGTCGGTGTCCAAGGAACCAGGATTAACCCTCCATCCAACGATGATGAATGAACAAAGAGCATTCAACAGGGTTGGGGAGAGTGCACCATTTTCGTCCAAAAGTCGAAGTGATTCTATCATCAAGGCCGGCAGGAGCGCCGTCTTTTTCGGGGAACCGAATGACTCGCACAATGCGCCGAACAGGTCGTGAAGGTATGCCAGGATTTCGCCATCTAGATCCTCCGATGTCGATGTGTCCGTGCGATCCCAGGACAGGATGTTTGGAATGGGAAGTTCCACGACGGAACTTTGGGATCTGAACCAGTTGAGCGTCGCTGCGTGCAGGCCATGGACCGTCGACATTAGAAGATCCTTGTTGATACCATGAATCCCTCCGTCCAACCTTTCAACAACCATCTCAATTCTCGCTCGTGTCGGGCAGAACCATAACGAAGCGACCATGTCCTCCCACTCGACCTGATCGTGAACCGATGACGGCGCCTGGCGGGCAAATAGTGGGTCCAATGCAGCGGAGACGGCATCGTTCTTGAGAATGATAAGCTCCTTGCTCTCAGAGATGAAAAACGCGTGGTCCAACGCCCTTGCTAGGACCCGCATACAGTGGATAGTTACAAGTCGCTCGTCGGTGCTTATGTAACCGTCCGCCAAGACGGACGACAGACAGAGTACGAGGAGGCCGACGAACTGACGGTCAACGATGTGGCTGTCACCAATGCGGGTGATCTTGTCGAGTTCTTGGAGGACCTCCCCGACTTCCCGCTGGTTCAATGGCATTTGGAGGAGCCAAAATAGTGCCCTAGCCCTCCACTCCGAGTTTTGTTCCGGAGGGTCGATGGTCAGCCAATTAAGCTCTTCCAATGGACCATCTTCCGCGAATTCGAACCGGGGGAGGAACGCGAGGATTCCCCGCCAAAGGGGGAAGACGGGGGGAGCGGAGTGTTTGTAGATTTGTTGCAGTGCCGAGATGGTGCGGAAGGTGAAGCGCTTCAACGTTCGTTTCGCATTCCGATACTCCTTCCGGAGAAAGGACGAGGTGCTGGGTGGGACTGTGGTGTTTGGGTCGGGCTGATTCTTGGGAGGGAATACCGAACCGAGTGCACCCCTGAGCGAGGTAAACACGGGAGGCCAAAGAATTCGTGGGAGTTGTGGAGGGCGCCTGAAGTGCCTGAGCACCAACTCGACCAACTCTGAGGCGGAAGTGTAGAATGGAGCGTCCGTAAACACTGGAAGTAGAGTGAACACTATGTATGTTGCAGTAATAATCGAGGCAGGGACCCCAACGAAGAGCCCCAGGATTTGATTCTTTTCAGCCAACCGGAGCCATAGTCCAACCAAGAAGAGGAATAGTGAGAGATGGAGGATGAAGGGGATGGAAATCACAAGGGCCTCCATCCTCCATTTCTTGATTGCCTGGAATGAGCGCTGCCGCTTTGTCGCCATTTCTGTATAGTCCTCGGGCCTCCTTCCCTGCAGGTGAAGCGCGCACCATTCTTGGCAGAGCATGGCCCACGTGCTTGCGCCAAGGCTGAGGGCAATGCTCAGGAACCACAAGGCATTGACGTAGATGATTGAGGATGGTGGATTTGGGGATGGTAGCTCTTCGCCGCCTGTGAGATTATTTTGTGCGACAATAATACGCAAGATCTGAGTGGTCGGGTCCTCCTCGAGCTCGGCCATGGAATCGAGTGCGAACGAGGTGACGATGGAGGTGAACAAGGCGGCCTGTATCCGACCGTTTCGTCAGCTATGGAAGAATCGGCTTCGGAACCACAACACGTACAAAAACTAGCAGGGTATTCATGCTGGAATTCCAACGTTTGAACATATTTTTATCGTGCTTATCTGCAAGCCGAACATATGTCGACCATATTGATGGGCGCTGACCGGCGATAGCCTCGTACCGACCTGAACGGAACGTACGAGTGAGCGGGGCAGAATCCACGACTGTGGGCTTTTTGGGGGACTCACGGGAGCTGGTGTCTGAGGAGATCTCGCTGACACTGTCGTGCCTCTGAGCGGAAGCAACACTCATGGTGGGACTTCGTAAGGTGCTGCTACTAATGGAGGCGTAGCCTTAAATGTAATCCCCACACAATTGCCGCTCGAGTATAGTTGGGTCACTAGTAGAGGTGCCACAGGGACTACAATTCTATAACTCGAAACCCGAGGGGACGCCATCGGGTCAAGTAGAATAGTTATGCTTGGTCCGGATCGTGGTCGTAAGGGACAGAAGTAGGTCGCGAGGAAGTTGAGATGTCATCAGGATTATTTAACCGACCGCGACCTTTCCCTTATCGACACCGACTGCGCCGACATTTGCCAGCAGGCGTGCTCGCATTGGGCACCGTACATACAAGAGGGCGGCCATATCCACAACGTATGTTGCAGCACCGTGTCTGGTGCTCTGAGTTCCGCTGACACCCAGGACCACGGCGTTCAAAAGCCACCGCTGCCGTTCATATATCCACGCTTCTCCGTCTACTTCCTCCGCCTTGCCACCCACAAATTATGCCTGTCCTTTCTGAACGTCCCACCGCCCCACCCGACAACTTACAACCCACCATTACACCTACCTCTGACGCGCCGATCGCAATCCCAGACGTGGTGGTCAACGGAAGGAGACAAAACGCTTCCGCTGCTCCCCAGCGACGCCCCAAATCATCCGCCAGCAGTCACAACGCATCCGGAAACGACGAATGGGGTTCCAACTTCTGGGTGACTCTCGTCGATCCACAGGTCAGTACCTTCCGTGGCTCAAGTTGAATGAAGCATACTCAATCAGATCAAACATCACCGCTTAGACCCAGGCCCAATTCTATGCATGTCCTGCAAGTGGCCAAGTGAGTTGGGATCCTCCTGTTGGCAGTTTCCTGTGAGTACCTTTTGGACATATCGGCTCGAAAACACGCTCACATTACGCATGGCAGTCTACCGCCAAACGAGGAAGGTGAATGGTGGGAGTTGACCGACGACTCTCGCGGTGGCACCCCCTACTATTATCAAACGAAGACGGGAGAAACAGTTTGGGAACGTCCGGATGCCTTTGTAATCCCCCTTGGAATCTTACAGGTGAGGAAGTGATCTCCGCATTTCTGACGATGCCAACTCTAACGGGCACCACCCATAGAACACTTCCCTTGCTCGTCGACTCTCCGCACGGTACAGCATGAATGGTCAAAAAATCGGGAACCTTCCATCCCCACAAGACCGGGAGGACCGCAAATCAAATCGACCGTCAACCTCGAGTGAAAGGCCCTCTTCCAGTCGAAAGATGCGTACTCCACACCTTCCCGTGGGCGACGGTTCACCCGAACCACGCGACCCAAAAAGGCGCTCGCAATCGTCCACCCAGAGCTCAGGAGGTAGGATTACCCCTTCGAACGGCTCCCCCGTCCCCAGGAAGACTAGGCACGTAGTTCGTCGATCATTCTCCAGCGATCAGTATGGAGGCTTCAGTCAGCACGTGAATCACCTACCTACGATACCCGCTTCGGACGCATCGTCTGTCCTGTCCGCACATCCTTCAGCCCGAAGAAAATCTACGTCGACTCTCAGGAGCGCGTCGTACGAAAAGGACAGTCCACCAAAGAACAGGTCTGGTAGCACTCGATCCAAACATAAAGGATACTCTACCCACCGCCCACCTCAACCCCAGAGCCTGAATGCTGCCATGGAGCTCCTTTCTTCGCCCCCAGGGCCTGTAACCTCGACATCAACACGGGGTGACGCCGGGGTCAAACTGGAATCCCCTGGTACGTCTTATGATGGCTCCTCGAGATCCAGCCTTCTAACTAAACCCCTGCAGGAAAGAAACAATCTCCTAGTCACCTAGCCATCCCACCAAAACCTGCTCATCTCCGTCCGTCGCAGTCCGTTCCCACCACACCTACTCAGCTGGCTCGGGGCTCGCCAGTAAACCTTCACGGTAAAGAAATCAGTGCACCAGTACTAAACCAGAGTAAGTGAGAAACCGATTCGACGCGGTCCGGCTGACGACCCACGGTTCAGACGCGACAATGAACATGGGACCTGCTAAGGAACGTGCGAACGCACAACCCATCCTTGTCGAGCGAGAGGAGAAGCCCAGGATACCCACCGAACGTACCAATGGGTAGGTACCCTCACGGCAAACCCTGATTCGGTACTAATTCGTCAGAAGCACTGCGATACCCATCCTCCCTCATGACCTCCGATCAGATATCGAGCAATTCGTCGAGTCTGATTTCGCGAAGCGGTACTTCTCAACTCACCGCACAGGTTTCATTTTCCGGCGTACGGTGCCCGTCACTGAAATGATGTCATGGCAAAAGGTGTCGATAACACTAAAATCTTGACCTTCTCTCCCTGACCGCGCGTTCCCAGACACCCCTGAGTGCTCCCTTGCTTTCACTGAACAAGGATCTTCACAAGAACGCAGTCCGAGCGTTCAAAGTCATCCAACGCCTCATGGGTGACCGTGACCGCGAGCGAACGGCGACTAGGTCTGATTCACTCGGTCCATCTGGTAACGCCAACTTGAATGGATCAACGTCTTCGTTGGTCGGTTCCCTCGGGGTTCTCGAAGAAGAACGTTGGCTGCTGAGTGAAGCCCTAACTCATGGTGAACTTAGGGATGAGGTCTATTGCCAGGTGGTGAAGCAGCTGATAGGGAACCCGAGCACGTAAGCAACCATCAACAGTTCAACCCTTGACGTGTTTGAATGCTAAGGCCTTCTGGTGATCCAGCGAGAGCGCGTTCAAGGGATGGCAGCTCCTCTGTGTTTTCCTCGTCACCTTCCCGCCATCCAAGAACTTCGAAACATACCTGCGGTCATTTATGACCCAACGGACGACTCACTCTGAGGGACGCGTGGACGTCATGGCCAAGTATTGCCTTCGAAGATTGGCCTTTATCTCGAAGAAAGGGCCGAGGGGGAAGGCCCCCACAACAGCAGAGATTGAAACCGCATCGGTAGAGCCTTCTGGTGCCAGGTTTACACAGGGTCTGACGCCTTGTTCATAGGATGCCGCTTTCAACCCATCAATTTTCGGGGAGACTTTGGATATCATCTACCGACTACAACAGCGGACTTACCCCCAACAGAAGGTCCCCATCATTCTACCCTTCCTCGCGGATGGTATCCTCGCCCTCGGTGGAACCAAATCCGAGGGCATCTTCCGTGTACCTGGAGACGGGGATGGTGTTTCAGACCTTAAACTCCGGATCGACAAAGGCTATTACACCCTTGAGGGTGTTGGTGATCCGAACATCCTTGCATCTTTGATGAAGCTTTGGCTTCGAGAGCTTTGTGATCCGTTGGTTCCTGAGGAGATGTACAACGTCTGCGTGTCGAGCTCAAAGCTCCCCGAGGCTTGCGTTGAGCATGTGAAACGGCTGCCGACGATCAATAGGAGAGTCGTGCTGTTCGTGATCAGTTTCTTGCAGCTGTTTTTGGAGGATAAAATACAGGCTACTACGAAAATGACTCCGGCGAATTTGGCGTTGGTGATGGCGCCGAACCTGTTGAGGTGCAACTCGGATTCTATGGCTGTCGTCTTCAATAACGCACAGTGAGTATTGCTCAGATAAGATGACGTTCGGGCTCCCTTCCCTGGCTCACATTTCTCCCTCGCAATAGATACGAACAGGAGTTTGTATACCACTTGCTTCTCCACCTCAAGTGCAACGAGATAGACCCCGACTACGCGCCGGTTCACGGTCAAGGAGCTATATCCGCCTCAAACCAAGTACACCCTAGGGTATCGAAATCCCGTAACCGCCGTTAGTGGCTGGAAACCAATCCACGCAATATCTCCCCCCCGGTCTCCTAATTTCTTTCCCCATCGCGCTATCTCTGCTGCGACACACTCCCAGCATATTCCCACCTTTCCACAGCGCTTGGAGCCCCGACCGGTACCCGCCTCTGCCCACAACCTTGTAACGCATACCACTCTCAAGTGTAAATGTAAAATACCCCTTCCCCAACATTCTCTTCGTCCGCCCTTCAGGCCCTCTGGTTTCCTTCCTCTCTTTTACCCCGGACTCGCTCGTTGATCTACGTTCCTATCTAATGACTTTCCGCCATCGCATAATGATCTTGTTTCTTTGATTTTGGGGTAGAATTATGTGAAGTACGTTAGTGCTCGCATTTAATATAAAAAAGCCAAGGTAAAGGTCTCGCTGGTGGAATGCCCATACGATGCCTGCAGCTCTACTGCGTTTTTAAGGGAAGCTCGGGTGGTCCCCAGTTGCCCCACGACCAATCCTCGCTGTCCCTAGACCCGTTCAACTTCTCGTCCACGCCGCCTTTCCAACCCTCCCACCATGACTTCTCAGGCAGTGGCGTCCTTTTGACCGTGGTAGTACGAGCTGGAGAGGGAGGTCTCCTGACCAAGAATTCGATCTGGGTCAAGATGTGCATCACATGGTCCTGACCCTTCCCAAAGTAATCCTCCTCTTGCAGCAGTCGCATCGCGGGTGCGTCCCTCCGAATGGTTTCAACGATCCTCCTTGTCCGACCGTCACCCTCTACCCCGTTCACTTTCATCTCTGCCAACGCGTCCAGGATGCCCTTGAGGTCGTGGAAACAAAACCACCGCGTCTCGATGAGCTCGTTATACACCGGAGCGGTGCAACCGAATACATAGGAAAGAATGGACAGGTTCTTGGCGTGATCGAAGATGGCGAGTGCGAGGTGGGGATCGTGGAACTTGTCTCGGAGGGTCCTCATGAGTGCGGCGATGATGTGTGGGTAAATCTGGTTATCCTGCACGGAGGTGAGTTGTTCTTGAAGAGGGGAAGTCGTGGGCTGGGGTTTGAACACCTCATTCGTCGCCCATTCCAACAACCGCACGTCCGTGTCACACAACTCGATCTCCTCTTTCTTCCTATCCAGCTCCTCGTCGATGTCCGACGTCCAACGCATCCTCTTGATGTTCTTCCGGAGGCGGCCAAAAAGATCTGACATTTCTCTGTGCTGGGTGGTCGTCCCAACAACGGGGGTAAACATCGGAGCCTCGGATGGTAAGTTGCCACCCTTGATATCCGCGGCGGCGTCGAAGACTATATCGAACATGTCCTGGAAAACGTTTTTCTCTCGTGCCGTTATGGACTGGCTCCGAACTGGTCTTCGCCACGCATATGGAGAATGGTGCGACGAAGGGCTCTCCCTTCGGTTGCCGGTGTACATTGGTGTAGATTTGTCGATGCCCTCGAAGACCTTATCCCATGGCGAATTGTGTGGTGAAAAGAGCGAATCCGTGGGAACAGACCTTGGAAGAAAATTCAGGGACGGATCTAAGGACCAGAAGGAAGGCTCGTCCACTCACGAGGAATCTTCTCCGCGACGGGTAGAGGTCGAGTACGCCGCCCCCGCGTCTCGACGAGAGAACGACTTGAGGGCCGCGCAGAGGCACAGACTTTGCCTCTGTGGGCTTCCTCGGGCGAGAGTGGATGCCTGGTGAAGACTTGGCCGTGATAGCATCGTGGCGAGCGGAAAGCGGAGGTGATCGCGTGCCCGATCCCGCACCGATCGCGAGCTGGCAGGATTTACGGGAACAAACGCATACACGCAGTGGCCACGGGAGTCAGTATAAAACCGTAACTAATACAGCTGGAGTACAACTACAATCCAAATCACTCCTCAAGTAGACTTGATCGCTTCTAGTTGTGCCGGCTGGCGGACGGGACATCGACATCAGGATATCTCAGGGCGGGGTGTACCGGGAACATACCTCGGCAAGTTCGACTGGGGGCTCGTCAATAAAGTCTGGGGCTTTGTTGAGGTCCGCCAGGTATGAGGGCCCCTCTTCTTCCTCTTCCAGGGCAAGAGCATCGAGTTCTGGACTGATTTAGCGGACGAAGTGATCGCAAAGATTCTTGAATTACCGGCTTCGAGGTCCGCTTCATCCAACTCGTCAGGAACAGCGTAAGATCTGCCGAGAGACTCTTGGATCTCGTTGGCCTGTTCCAATAGATCCTCCATCTCATAATGAATGTTCTACGAGAACCTTCGTTGAGTTAAATTCGGTGGGGTTTGGGGCACGGACCTCGATCTTGTCGATGTCAATCTTCCCGTACTGTTTCTTCATCTCCTTACTGGCCAGTTGCATAGCATCGACGGTGGCCATCGTGTTCCGGAGGTTATCGGTCGCGAGGGCAGCAGACTCCATGTTGAACGTCTGTTGGACCAGCTGCGCCAGCTGGGACTCGTACATGCGCTTCTGTTTCAGCGTCCGCATTGCACGTTGTTGCACGGCATTCTGTGTCACCCAACGAGTGAGCCAAGTAGTGAGGTAGGTAGAACCGAGGAGAAAACAACCTTCCCAGGGCCACTACGAAGTTTGGCCATCTGTTCCTTGTAGCGGACGAGCTCGCCATCGAGTTTCTTAATCTTGACTTCGATGGTCCCGATTCTTGTATCCGTCTAAACCACTTGATCAGCCTCAGACCACGGGGTAAGAGCCTGCGAGTCGCTCACAGAAGCTATGGCATCTTGTAGGGTTGGCTTAGGTTTCCCCCCTGAAGACGAGCCGAAGATACGATTCATGGTGGTGGGAGAACAGAGACGAAGCCATCCGCTCGGTCACTGCGGATGATCGACCTCCATCTGCTCGGCGACCCGAACTTGCAAGGTCAAGCCGGTCTATGCGCCGGGGTGGATTAGACTTTCGAAATGGTTTCGTGACCTCGGGGAGTGTGTCCTTATTTTTACATGGAGTCGAGAGCGTAGATTTAGATATCAGCCGCATCCAAGATGGAGATGGTATGCTTGGCGTATCTTTACCCCGAGCCGCCATCTCCGTCACACTCGTTCTTCTCTCCATCGTTGTAATCACTGGACGTTACCCCTCTGGTACAAGATACCAACAGACTCGAGGAGAAACTATGGCAAGCTCACTGAAATCAATCGCTGTTCCTCCCAAGGGAACCCATACCGCCACTGTGATCTTCATGCACGTTCGTCGTCATCACTTTCAATCCACTCCCTCTCCCGACCACTACTTTTCCATAGGGATTGGGCGATACTGGCAACGGTTGGAAGCCAGTTGCTGATCAACTCTCGCGCGACCCGAGTTTCCAGCACGTCAAATGGGTCCTCCCTCACGCGTAAGTGATCCAAGCCTGTGAAGCCTTCCCAGTATTCACCAAACTTGTAATAGGCCGGTCGTGCCGTGCACGGCCAACGGAGGGATGCCGATGCCAGGGTGGTACGTTGCTGCGATCTGGGTTACACCCTTGGAACTCAGCGTGCGTGATTAGGTTTGATATCTTCAGTTTTGGGTTCCAAGGGCCAGAGGACGAATCTGGGATCCTCGAGTCCAGGGATGAGGTAAATAAGCTCATCGCACAAGAGATCAACGCTGGTGTCCCCCCGGATAGGATTGTTGTTGGCGGGTTCAGTCAAGGTGGGGCAATGGCCTTGGCTACTGGACTCACGACCCAACACAAGCTCGCCGGCCTCGCTGTTCTTAGCGGGTGGTTCCCCATCAGGTACAAGATCAAAGAGGTGCGAATCAACAGTCTCATTATGCTAGTCGAGAGCTTTGACACGCCTTTGGTAGCTTCTCGGATCGCCTGCAACTACTGTTCCCATCTTCTGGGGACACGGTGAGGACGACCCATTGGTCCCACTATCACTCGGAAAGCTGTCCAAGGATGAGCTTGAGGGGGTTGGAGTGAAAGGAGCCAAGGAGTCTGGCGAGCCTGGAATTTCCTTCAACACATACCCCCACTTGGGTCATTCGACCGACATGCGGGAGATAAACGATTGGGCTAGCTGGTTGAAGAAAGTCGTCCCTCCAAACTAGAAACAGAGTAGGTCCAGAAGCACGGAATGGATTGAGGTGCAGTACAATGTAGAAATATACGTTCAGAACGTCATGGTCTCGCGTACCCGCCACGATATCTAGGCCCTCTATCATGACCCCCGTCTCGAGACCTCTGTCCGCCTCTACTCCTGTCCCGGTCCCGTTCCCAGTCCATTCCCCGATTCCTGTCTCTATCTCGGTTTCTGTCCTTCGATCCGTGTTCTCGGTCGCGAGGGTGGTTACTGTAGCTTCCCTCTCTTGGGGGCCCCAACCGTTCGCTCAGGGAAGGAGGTTCGTCTCGAGGAGGATCTCTAGAAAACCTTTCAGCGGCACCCTTGATCACGATCCCAGTATGTTTGACTTTATGGTCGTTCCGTTCGTTCGTCGGTGCCGCCCTGTTCTTGACATTCCTGGAGAAGAA
>Ga0307509_10008803_pt1 | contig 12763 bp, 10 predicted proteins | sample 10_EM_MG_FD_202245 | JGI IMG/M metagenome (GOLD analysis project Ga0307509, IMG submission 202245) | Populus trichocarpa ectomycorrhiza microbial communities from riparian zone in the Pacific Northwest, United States - 10_EM | ecosystem: Host-associated > Plants > Roots > Unclassified | place...
ACATCTCAGTTTTCCTATCAGCGACTGACCCGGATCGTTCTCGTGACGACAGATCCGATCATTGCTGTGCCCTTGCGGTGCCTGTCCGACGGCATATTCCCTGCGCGGAAACCAGACCTCCATCACATGCCACCTCCAGATTGGGGGCAAACACCCCCAGACTCTTTGCCCGAAGTCTACACAGAAATAACAGAGTTAGTTCCTACTCGCTATGAGAGTTTGTCGAGGGAAATCCAACGGGGGTCTTTCAACTCTCATACCGGTGTGGAATAGGGCACTTGTATAGGGTAGTTTTAGCAGTCAGGAGGGCGTTCGAGTACGCACTAGAACCCTATGTTTGTAGATAGCTTGGCGTGCAGAATTCTCTGCACATAAGCCTCTCATCTCTTCCATAGTTTAGACAAGCGCAGCAACAACACACTTTCTCCACGGTAATTGGTTCTTCACTTCCACTCTATTGGGCTTAGCTTCCTGTGCGCTTCGCTATCGCTTTATCGACTACGTTACACCGTAGCTATACCAGGTCAAGTTCACATCGCCAATCTCCCGGTATAGTGAGACGGTCACGAATACATTTTACCTTCACAAGCAGTCTTGGTCAGACCACCATCCAAGTCAAGGGAATACGCGAGAACACCCCACACCGGTGATGCCCTGATATAGGTTGGACTGGGGGGGGGGATCGCCCGGTTTACGGAGCCTTATAGTTCCATCCACCATTGAATTAGAGCGGTGAGGGAATGCGTGACGAATGGTTTCTCTCTCTCGCTTTCTTTTCTCCCTCCTCCTCTAGCACCCGGGTATGATATCACATGAATTGGGTTTGGAGTTTGTGCCGTGTGCTGGGGTGCGGGACTTCTATGATAATTAAGTTACCGGCTCGTTTGCTTGGGTGCAGTCGCCTGTCCGTGGTAGGCCCGGCCCAGGCATTGAAGTCGTGTTCAAATAACACAGTACCACCGTAAAATAAATCACATCATTGGCAATCATCGACCATCTCAATCAACACCAAAACAAGGTAAATCCGTCAAAATTGAAAATTATACAAAAGGTGAGGTTTGATAATAGACAAGCAGACATGATATTACAAATTGTCTCTTGAACACTGCCACCTTGAATGCCCGGAGTCCAGCCTTGACCCAGCTTGAGCATTCTCTATGCAAACACATTTTAGAAAATATTACTCTGCGGGAGGTTAAGGTGGGACTAGCTTTCAGATATTTAACCTCCCAAGTGTAATTTGCAGCGGTTTGCCATATGGTAAATTATCAATCGTGTAAATTACAGTAGCGTACCATTATGGTTCGCTATGCTCGAGTATTGTCACTTCAAAATGAAACTGAACGAACCGAGACAAGCAACCGGAAAAAATTTCACCATTTTTACCAGGCAGTGGTTATTGCAAGTCGCTTATCTAATTCGAATACTCGCGCCAAGAATAAGTCCTGAGACAATAGAAAGCCCGAAATGGAAAGGTTTATATTATTAAAAAAAAAAAGTCCTGAGACAACAGGCGCAACCACAAACTCCGCCAAATCCAACCATCATGATAACGATTACAATAGCAACCACAACTGTAATGTCTATAATACCAAATGCCTCTATATTAGAGTCTCTCCTTCTCTTGAGGAGCCAAATATTCGATAGGATCTTTCATTTTGAAAGTTGCATCGGCTTAAGTGATTGTAGTATAGCGATGGTTGGGGGTTGTGGGGAATTGTAGTGGCATCCGGTGTCTCAGGACTTGTTCTAGCCGCGAGTAGTTACCCGGCAGAGTTCAATAATTTTGGATAACAATACTCATGTTGCCTCGTGCCAAGTACAAGTAGGTCACATGCGATATCATACTAGTATATATTAGCGTGAGCTACGTGCCCTATGGGCGATTCAGGATTGGGACCATTCGGGGTCCTTTGTAAAGACTAAAAGTTTGGTTGTTTCAAATCATCGTTAGTGTCGTGTAAGGCGCTGTTGGAACCCTCGCTAAGTTATCGCCACTTGCAATGATTTTTCTGACTTCCACTAAGGGTTTTTTCTCAGCATCGGCCACCTAGGCTGTCACAGTTAATGTATAAGTGCCAGGGGAGATAATTTCATACTGGAGGTGAGGAAGCTCACAGGTGTGGCTGATATGGCGCCTTTTGGGGCTGGTAAATGGGAGGGTGTGGCATCGTCTGCCGGTGTGTGGGTGGCCGAGAACCGGTCGGAGAAGTTGTGTGGGGATGGGGTGGTGGGGCTGTTGTGGAAGCTGGAGTTGAGGGTGGGGGAGAGATTAGAGAGGAGGATGTTGGGGAGATGAGGATTCCGGGGATCCCCGTAATATTTGGGGATGGGGAGGGTTTGCCCAGGCTGATTTGGATTTAGGCTGTAGGCATGTCAGCTAGGGCAGATGCTTGAGCCGAGAAGAGAAAGGCCGAAATAGTGACATTCAGCCTCTTATTGTGCTCGTGTACTCGAGTACTGTACTAGTACAAGTATATTAATGGGAGAAAAAAAATTAAAAAGAAAAAAGTTTCCGTACAAGAGAGAGATTATTTCACTCACTAACTGCCCTTATCTTCTACGAAAACACCTCCCTTAGTTACAAGTACTTGAATAATTTAGATCTACGAGAATATGGTAGTACGAGTACTCGCAGCAAGAATAAGTCCTGATCCAACGAGGGCAACCCCAATTCCCCACAATACCCAACCATCACAATACAATAACTCGAGCTAATGCCGCAGTCAAAATCAAAGGTACTATTACCAGCCCGTGCTTCTGGGCAGATGGAGGGACGCAAATATACAGGTCTTAGTATTAATAATCATTCTACTCGAGCAGTCGTGGCTATTAGTTGCTGCAATCACTACTGTAGTCATCATGGTGATTGAATTAAGTGGGGGATCCTGGTCGCTCCCGTGATCACAGCCCTGGTTCTCACCGCGATTATGATACTCGTACGTGTAACACTACTATTGCGAGAAGACCCCCGCTTCCCTTACCAAAACCCCTCTTCCCCTCGGCCTCCCTAAATTCCACCAACCGATCATACTCAATAACTCCTCGCCTATAACAGTGCAAGTAAGAAAGAGCGGAAGATGTCTCAGTATACCAACCTCTCCAATAATACGAACTCTTTTAACGTACACAATAACTATGTCGTTGCCGATCGGTCTCAACTCCTGACATGGCTTTCACCTCTAGAGCCCAAGCTCCGGCACCGGGACATCCAAGAGCGCCGCGTTGACAATGTGGGAGAATGGCTTCTACAGACTGAGGAATTCAGAAACTGGAATGACTGGAGTGGTGAAGGTGAAGGTGATAAGGCAGTCTTGTTTTGCTACGGAGGTCCGGGGATCGGCAAGACATTTATCAGGTAACGAGAATTATCCCAAGAGGAGAGAAGAAAGGAGGTTAGTGCTAACAGACTACGGTCAGTTCGCTAGTAGTGGACAGGTTGTGCGATCAGTCTAGGGGACAAAACACAGCCGTTATGTGTTTCTACCTAGACTTCGCAGCCAGGAAGGAGCAGTCCGCGGCCAGTATTCTAGGATCCTTACTGCGACAGGTGGTTGGCGGAATGGAAATGGTTCCAGAGGAAATAACACGGACATTTCAAGAGCAGAAAATGGCCATTGGTGGGCGAGGACCGCGACTCCCGGATATCGTGAAGATGTTACAGACTGTCACGTCCTCGCTGCGCGCATTTGTATGTATAGACGCTTGGGACGAATGTGCGGCGACGCATCGAGTCAAGCTTCTTAATTCGCTCCAACAAATCCTCGCAACATCCCCACGCACACGGATATTCATCATTGGTAGGCCTCATGTTCGCGCTGAGATCGAAAAGCGTCTTCCCGGACGAGTGATATGTTTGCCGGTAGGATCGAGCAAGGATGATATTGTTGAGTACCTCCGTCTTAGACTTGACGAGGACGAAACTCCAGAAGCCATGGACGAGAGTCTAGAGGCAGAAATTCTGGAGAAGATTCCAGAAAAGATGTCGGAAATGTACGTATGGAAATGCGACTAAAGCCCTGTCACACACAATCCGCTAATAAGTACGCATCTAGGTTCCTATTGGTCTCCTTAAGTATCGATGCAATCTTATACGAATCAACAATCTCCCGAAGACGAGAAAAGCTAGGGGAGATGACCAGTGGATTAGAGTTGGGAGGTGCTTATGGTGCGACAATCGAGCGGATAAAAGTGCAAGATGGGGACAAGTCGAGACTTGGGATGGCGGCTTTGATGTGGATTAGTCATGCGGAACGGCCGCTGCAAGCGGATGAGCTCTGCCACGCCCTAGCGGTCAAGCTAGGCTCCACGGATTTCGATGTTGGCAACATCCCGTCGATATCAACGTTGGTGAGCTGTTGTCAAGGACTTATTACCGTGGATAAGGAGGCATCAACCGTGAGACTGATCCACTTTACTCTCCAGGAGTATCTTTCCTCTCCTCCCGATATATTCAGTAAACCTCACTCGGCAATGGCCGAAATCTGCTTGACTTTTCTGAATTCCAGACATGTCAAAGCCCTCTCGACTGCCCGTTATGGCGATACTCGGATTGCGCCCTTTCTAGAATATAGTTCAATATACTGGGGAATTCATGCGAAAAAGGAACTCTCGGACAGCGGGAGATCAATTGCGCTGGAGCTATTAAAAGAGAATTATAGCCAGGTATCGACCAGGTTACTCTTAGCTCAAGTAAAGGATTTCCCTCTTTGGCGTTTTGGTACTCTCGCTCCATTCAGTGGACTACACTGCGCATCTTTCTTCGGAATTGTTGAGGTTGTAGCTGGTTTGATAGCTATGAGATGTTATAGTATCAACGAAGCGGATTTCTGGGGTTGCGGACCGCTTTCATGGGCGTCTCGGAATGGACATCAGGGAGTGGTGGAAGTACTACTCGGACGGGAAGGGGTCAACCCCGACATGCCAGATAAATGGGGCCAAGCACCGCTCTTGCTAGCCGCCCAGAATGGACATGAGGGAGTGGTCAAAATATTACTCGGGCGGGAAGAGGTAAACCCCGACAGGTCAGATCAATGGGACCTGACACCACTCTTGTTAGCCGCTCAGAATGGACATGATGGAGTGGTGAAAATATTACTTGGGTGGGAAGAGGTCAACCCCGACAAGCCAAATAAACGGGGCGAAGCACCGCTCTTGCTAGCCGCTCAGAATGGACATGAGGGAGTGGTGAAAATGCTACTTGGGCGAGAAGAGGTCAACCCTGACAAGCCAGATATACTCGGCCAAACACCGCTCTCGTATGCCGCTCAGAAAAGCCATGAGGGAGCAGTGAAAATACTGCTCGGGCGGGAGGAGGTCAACCCTGACAAGCCAGATAATTTCGGCAAAACACCGCTCTCGTATGCCGCTCTGAATGGAAATGAGGTAGTGGTAAAAATACTCCTCGGACGGAAAGAGGTCAACCCTGACAAGCCAGATAACGAAGGCCAAACACCCCTCTCGGTCGCTTCCAAGTATCGTCGTCAGAATGTGGTAACCCTGCTACAGTCTTACAAAGCGGTAACACCATCTACGGTTTAAGGCCTAGGAGATACCGCCTCGTGCAAATAACGGCCGCCCCTTCCCTTTCCGGATATGTTACTCTCAAGGCGCTTGGACATCACCCTCCGTCGACGGAGTGAATCCCATGAGATGGGAATGCAGATATATGTCATACACTCCTACGTTTTTCTGTCTATTTCCTCCCACTTCTGAGTGAGGATTTACGAGTTTCTGTTCACAATTTTCTGTGCAGATTGGTTCGTGGGGGGGCGAAACCTCTATTATTGTGGGAAGGTCGAGTTGATAGCTTGCAGATTTCACCCCCTCATCTTCTGTTCTTATTCCTTTGTAAATTTTTACACAAGTCTTCCGTTTCTTGGATAGTTTTCCCTCCTTCCCCCCCCCCCAAAAAAAAAAAAAAAAGATAGATATACTGTATACAATGCTTTTTTAAATAGAAAACGCGGGCTACTGGACGAAAAAAAAGTAAGGGGTGTTCGTAAGTAACAAACTGTGTGTAGCAACGCCACACTTTTTTTTCTTGGCAAGTTCGAGTAGGGTGTGATAGTGCCAGGATTCCCGAGGCGATTGTCAACAATTATATATCAACTATACCTACAATATAATACAAGACTGGTCACCATAAATAATAAGGCGTAATGAATTGTACGAGAACGTATTTAGCGGATACTTGCGGGGCACCCCCACTATAGGCATTGATATGGAGGGTGGAGGAGTCAGGCACTGAAGCTTTTTATGTCAAGCACTGTTATTACTCGTCACGCGATCAATTCCATAGTATGAAACATGCCAGCTAACGAACCACCGAGAAAATAGGCTATGGAAGGTTCGATATTCGAGAATACAAGACTCCCGAGCCGAATTTGTGGCAGCCCCGCCGAATGTGCAACACGCCAACAGAATGCCATTTGAGATTGGGGACAAAGACCTCCGGAGGCTATGCCCAGAGTCTACACAACAATAACACAGCAATTTCCAAATAGCTATGAGGGCTTTTGGGGAAAAGCCGGAGGGAGTCTTTCAACTCCAATCCTGGAAATTTCCTGGTACCGTGGGGGGTGGGATAGGGGGGCCATCGTGCCTTACGTTTCGATCTACCTATGAATTAGAGGGGCGAGTGAAAGTGTGATGAATGATTTCTGTCTCTTGTTCTTTTTTATTTTTCTCCTCCGTATGATATCGTTTGAATTTTGACGACCAATTAGCGCCGTGTTATTGAATGTTCGATTGCGGTGTGAATTAAGTTACAGGTTTGGCTAGCGCACTTGCGGTAAAAATGTCCCTGCATGCCGGGGCTGGGCTAGGCACGGGGTGTTGGGGTTGTGTTCTTATGCTCCTGCCGGTAAGGTACGCTAGACGTTTTGCATACGGCATGTTCAAGCTAGATTAAGGCTGGGCTCCGGTCATCTAAGGTGAGAGTATCCAAGAAATGATGTAAATTTTCAGGTCGGCTCATGTATTGGGAAATGTTATTTTTGCTATGGTTTCAGGTTTTGACGGAGGGTCGCTAGAGATGGGGTCGCTGGGCCGATGCTGTGATTTCTTATGACCCCGGGTAATTAAGTTTTGCCGCACTACATTCGGTTGTGTTGATCCTATAATGATCTAGGAAGCAGCACTCAGAACGCACCGTTATAAAACATTCCATCATCACAAGACAATTCGAATATTTAGGCATGTCAGAACTTTGCGGTGCTGCCTCCTCGGTTCAAACCGGCTCGTCACTTTTAAACACTATCGGGTTATGCACAGCGGATCCGGCTTTCCAATTGCCTGAAAGAACGAAGCTTTTATTGTGACGAACAATAGCAATAGAAGATAGTTACGAAGGAACTAGAAAGAAATATGAAATATGAAATCGTATACGAAAACGAATGACTCTGATGAGGAACAGATGACCGGATGAACAGAAGGTAAAGATGCGATGAGGAACTAACAACTAACAAAGGGAAGAACATGATCTCTTATATCTTTCTCGTAACAAAACCTTTCCTCTATGGCATGCTTCCTGCGCATGCCATATCCTTCTCCGGTTTTCTCCCACAGAGTCATCCTTTCTGCCTATTCAATGGAGTCGTATCCTCGGTGAAAACACATTCACCGAGGATGTAGTTAACCGGCCAGCCGAGGATCGAGTGTATAACCGCGGATGCCGTTGAGATTCCGCTATCGCAAGTGTTTGCGTTTCGGTGTTGGTTGATGTGTGTTTGATCGTGTCACACTAGGTAAGTAGGGTCGTGGTCGGTGTTTTGATATGAAGCTAATGGTTGTTAAACAGTCTTCAAACGATGGTGTGTAACAGGTTGTTGTGTTCCAGCCCAAGGCGCATGGGAATATATGCATATGGTGAGCAGCAAATTTCCAACAGTCACGGTAGCCTAAACGGCTAAGAGTTTAGAACCGCTCTCCAGAACCTAACCGATCCCGAGAGGCCATATCGATTTGAGATGCGTGCCTTAGGGTGAGATAATGGATGGAAATCATTGGAAATCATTTGTGGGGACTGCCACACTTTCATAAATAAATGAATCACTACCGCTTGCCTGTGGTTTACCAGGGACACCAGACTTCCAGGCCGAGAAATGGTGACCCTTATTAGTGATCAAAGCGGCCATGTATGTACCGGTAGTAGAAGTGCTACTCTCTATTTTTTATGGGAAATGATTTTATATCTTAAGCTGAAACCAACGATATTACCGCTTGTGATGATGTTTATGGCCTCTGCGAAAGATTGTTTTTGCTGTGTCGGCTACCTACTCGAGTAGGCTGTCGTGCTCTAGCCGGTGTATAGATCTAGCAAGGGCTGTTCTGCCGCCGACACAGAAGTTTTCGTAACGGCGGTTTGTATGGTGCAAAACTTTTGCTCAGAATCGCTTAAACCTGGAAGTGGGTCAGGCACAAAAGTGCTCAGTTAAAATGCGCCAATGGGGTAAAAATATTCAAATTTCAATTGAGGCGCAACACTAATAAGATGAGATTTAGGAGAGGAGATATCTTTGATAGCCTATCATTTCAGATTTGCCTGTTTTCGAACCGAATTTAGTGGGTTTGTTTTGTCGAACTTGCGTCGTGAGGATTTGGGCAAAATTCACATACAAGCTGACTTAGTTCTGAACGTGATCCACCCCCTGGTCCAGCACGATATTATATGAAGTAGTGTCTGGAACATTGCTTTAGCTCCAGAAGACCCCCGATTTTCCTTAGAAGGGCCCCGCTTTCGCCCGCCCATAAGGATACCACCAACCGACCATACTTAATAACTCCTCGTCTATAATAGCGCAAGCAGCAAAGAGCGGAAGATGACTCAATATACCATCGATAATAGCACCAACCTCTCCAATAATACGAATTCTTTTAACATACAGAATAACTATGTTGCTGCCGATGGTCGTTCTCCACTTCTGAACTGGCTATCACCCTTAGAGCCTAAGCTCCGTCATCGGGACATCTAAGAGAGCCGTGCCGACAATGTGGGAGAATGGCATTTTCATACCAAAGAGTTCAGAAACTGGAATGACTGGAGCGGCGAAAGCGATAAAGCAGTCTTGTTTTGCTATAGAGCCCGGGGGTTGGAAAGACATTTATGAGGTAACGATAATCATTCCCGGCGAGAAGAGAGAGAGTCATTGCTAACAGCTAATGGCCAGTTCACTGGTGGTGGACAGGTTGTGCGATCGGTCCAGGGGACAAAGTACAGCCGTTACATGTTTCTACCTAGACTTCGCAGCCCGAAAGGAGCAGTTTGTGGCCAGTATTCTAGGTTCCTTGTTGAGACAGGTTGTTGGCGGAATGGATGAGATTCCCGAAGGAATAACGCAAGCATTTCAAGAGCAGAAATTGGCCATCGGTGGACGAGGACCGCGACTCCCCGATATCGTGAAGATGTTACAGACCATCACGTCCTCAATGCGCACATTTGTATGCATAGACGCTTGGGACGAATGTGCAGCGGTGCATCGAGTCAAGCTCCTTAATTCACTCCAACAAATACTCGAAACATCCCCGCGGACACGAATATTTATCATAGGAAGGCATCATGTTCGGGCTGTGATCGAAAAGCGTCTTCCCGGAAGAGTGATAAGTGTATCTGTGGGCCCCACCAAAGAAGATATCACACAATACCTTCGCCTTAGACTTGACGAGGACGAAACCCCAGACGCCATGGATGAGAGTCTAGAGGCAGACATTCTGGAGAAGATTCCGGAAAAGATGTCGGAAATGTAAGTAGAGACTATTTTACTAGGAATCCCTACATGCACGATCCGTTAATAGATATACATCTAGGTTTCTACTCGTTTCTTTAAACATGGATGCGGTCTTACACGAATCGACAATCTCGCGGAGACGGACGAAGCTAAGCAAAATGACAAATGGATCGGAATTGGGAGATGTTTACGGTGCGACAATCCAACGGATAAGGGCGCAAGATGGGGATAAATCGAGACTTGGGATGACAGCATTGATGTGGATCAGCCATGCGGAACGGCCGTTGCAGGCGGATGAGCTCTGCCACGCCTTAGCTGTCGAGCTGGGCTCCAGGGATTTCGATGTTGGCAACATCCCGTCGATATCAACGTTGGTGAGCTGTTGTCAAGGACTTATTACCGTGGATAAGAAGGCGTCAACTGTGCGATTAATCCACTTTACTCTTCGGGAGTATCTTTTCTCTTCCCATGACACATTTGTTAGTCCTCAATCAACTATGGCCGAAATCTGCATGACCTTTCTGAATTCCCGACATGTCAAAGCCCTTTCGACTGCCCCTTCTCCTAATACTCAGAATATACCCTTTCTAGAATACTGCTCAGTGTACTGGGGAGTGCATGCGAAAAGAGAGCTCTCGGACTACGGGAGATCACTTGCGCTGGAGCTATTAAAAGAGGATTATGGGCCGATATCGACCAGGTTGCTTTTAAAACAAGTAAAACATTTCTAGGTTGGGCACATTGCTACTCTCTCTCCATTTAGTGGACTACACTGCGCATCGTTCTTCGGAATTGTTGAGGTTGTAGCGGGTTTAAAGGGGATGGAATGCTATGATAGCAGCAAAGTGGATTTTTCGGGTTCCGGACCGCTTGCATGGGCTGCTCGGAATGGGCATGAGGACGTGGTAAAAATACTAATAGGGCTCGAGGGATAAACCCCGAAAAGGCAGATAATAACGGCCGAACAACCCTCTCACTTACTGCTGAGAATGGACACGAGGAAGTGGTCAAGGTGCTACTCGGATTTGAAGAGATCAACCCTGACACCCCCGATATGTGGGGTAAAACACCACTCTTGTTTGCCGCCCAGAATGGGCATGGGGGAGTGGTGAAAATCCTACTCGGACGGAAAGAAGTCGACCCCGACAAGCCCGATGGATGGGGTTATACACCGCTCTTGTATGCCACTCAGAATGGACATGAGGGAATGGTAGAGATACTACTCGAACGGGAAGAGGTCCACCCCAACAAGCCGGACAACAATGGTAAAACACCTCTCTCCTATGCCGCTTGGGAGAGACATGAGGGATTGGTAAAAATATTACTCAGGCGGAAAGAGGTAAACCCTGACAAGCCAGATAAATGGGGTCGAACGCCGCTCTTGTATGCCGCTAGCTACGGATATGAGGGAGTGGTGAAAATGCTACTTGGGCGGGAGGAGGTCAACCCTGATAAGCCAGATAATCGCGGCCAAACACCGCTCTCGCATGCTGCTCAGAATAGACATGAGAGAGTAGTTGCCTTGCTACAGTCTTGCAAAGTGGCAACCCCCCGTGCAATCTAAGGGCCAAAAGATCCGCTCCCTAGTCATAGCTCCTACCCCTTTCCTTTCCGGGCATGTCACTCCCGATGATGCATTTGGAGGTCATCCTCTGCAGATAGGGGGACTCCCGCGAGATGGGAGAGCATATATGAGCCATAACATTCTGCGCCTTTTTGGCTATTTGTTTCCGTGGTTGGGTGGGGGTTTCTGAATTTCTGTTTGCATAGTTCTGTCAGGTTTGCCTCGTCGGGGGGGTTTCCATTGCCGCCGGAGGTCGAGGCTATGGCTTGCAGATTTCACCCTATCATATCTGATTCTCTCCCATTTATAAATTCTCTCCCGCATGTTTTTTTTCTTGTATATTTTCTTCTTCTTTGCCTCTCCTCCTCCGAACCGATAGATAAAATGCATATAGTGTCCTTCAAATAGAGAAATGTGGTGTACGATGGTGCAAGGATTCCTGAGGCGATTGTCAAAAACTATAAAAGACCGTACCTACGATAGAAGACTACTTATTTTAGCATACATTGTACCACTCACTGAATAGTACCATATCATTCTTGCCCACCCCGGCTATAGAGGCGAGTGGTGGAGGTGAGTGGTATCGCAGACCGGGTTTTCACGCCCCTCTTTAGTCCCATCCATCTTGCGCGGAATCTAAGAGCAGAGGACATACCACCAGATAAGTCACTAAAGCTATGCACTATAGCAAGTACTGTCACGGTTAAAATTGAGCTTTCGTAAATTATACTTTTCTTGCTTATTCACGAATAAATTCTGCTTCATAAATAGCTAGTCACGATCACAAGCTTAGGGTAGAGGGTTGTTGTATTGCTGAAGTGTGACTGTTCATAGGCTTGGCGGATAGGGTTGTTGTGTTAGTTAGGTTTTTTCTCTCACACAATTTTTCCTTCCTTCTTTCTCACCACCAGCGAGGTCGACAACAACGAAGTGGATCGTGAGAGCAGCACAACGGAGGAACCGTTTTGTCTGTGGGTTGAGGAAAGGAACTGGGCCTGTCTTTAGTTAGTTTAGTTAGCTTCAATTGATTGCGACTTGTGTGGTTTGATTGTCTTCTTGACAGTTCTAGAATGTGATAGAGATTCGTCAATTCTTCCACCGTTCAGGAAAGTAAATACACTGGATCAGGTTTTCGTTTCTTCAGTTGGTGCTCTGAAACGGGTAGTCGTGATTGTCATATCGCAACGCCGTTTGGTTTGCTTTTCCGGCTACTTTTTCTAGGAAGGGTTTGTTCAGTTGGTTGGAGAGCTTGTTGAATGGTGGTAATCGTGGTTGGTTTCTTGGTTAACTGTTATAAGAAGGGCAGATACTTGTTGTTTCCTTGACCTTCTTTGTAATGGCAGGTGCTGTTAAGGTTTCTATGTTCATGGGTGGGGATAGAGATTATCCCGAGAGCGTGGAAGAGTACTTGGAGGATGTGGAGGCGGCTGCCCTGAGTTGGGACAGCTATTGTTCACCACATATGGTGATT
>Ga0307509_10008804_pt1 | contig 12761 bp, 16 predicted proteins | sample 10_EM_MG_FD_202245 | JGI IMG/M metagenome (GOLD analysis project Ga0307509, IMG submission 202245) | Populus trichocarpa ectomycorrhiza microbial communities from riparian zone in the Pacific Northwest, United States - 10_EM | ecosystem: Host-associated > Plants > Roots > Unclassified | place...
GTTTGTTACTCAGCCTCCCATTCAACTCGCTCCCAGTTGTCCCCAGCTGTGACTCCAAAGCGCCCAATTTCTCACGTGTGTGCCTTGAGCGCCGCCCCACCATCAGACAAACGTTTCGGGACGGATGTAACGGATCAAAGTTCCAACCGCGTTCCGATGGAGGACTTCCCTTCCGCAGTGTACAGAGCCACGGTGTATCTCGGTATGTGATAGTGATTATGTGTATACAGTACATCCGGACGGAGGCCTGCCGCCTATAGCAACGATAAATCCTGCTGTTCACGATGCGATCTGCATCACAAAAATGTTGGGTGCTTTGTATCCAAGTCTGTTTATCGCGTAGTGGTCATTCCTGAGGAGACCATCGAAGTAGACTTTGTCTCGCAACCAATCTAGTAGGTGCATCCGTGAGCGGTTGAACTAGGATGATAATATGAACTTAGACGCACCGATCCGCTTGTAGCGATTCGGAACCTGAGCAGGGGTATAATACATATTCCATCCAGCAGAGTTGTTCTGGTTGTTTGTCGCGGTTCTGCGCAGGGCGTCCTGTAGTCGTGGAGGCAGTGATGAGAATTCCGAATCCGTCACAAAGTTATCTGTGTATCTGAGGTTCGACCGCGTCAGGATGCCGACCAAACGGATATATCACATAGAAGGCGGGCGCACTCTTTCCAAATAGTTGTGCAAACATCCCCTAGAGTGACTCCTCGTTCGTTCTTGACGATCGTGCACCACGGGGAAGATTCGCAAATTACCACCAATTCCTGGACACGGGGGAGTGTAGCGGGTTCGTCTTTGGCTGTGAACGGTATATCTCTGTCTCGTGCTTCCGGGTTGAATCCAGAAGTCGACCCTATGATCGCCACGGAAAGTTTGAAGAATGTTAAACCTAAACGCCATCGATGGACGAGCTCGACAGCTTACCGGTTTGGAGGTGGAAGATGAGATGGAAACCGGGGTTCGAGTTTGTGAGGATTGGGTTGAGCTGGAGTTCGGTCTGGAGGAGGTAGAGCTCGGTGGTGGACAGGACAGGCCCGTCTGGATGAGCAATTTCGAATCGGGATCGAAAGCATCAGCGCATTGATCACTTTCTTGAGAGAAAAGTACGACTGACAAGAGAAACCGGGCGCCCACTTGCTTCCAGGAGAGTCGAGAGCCATAGGGATGGGGGGAGGGTGAGAGGAAGGGTGAGAGTCGAGTGCCTCGTTGCGGGAAAACAAATATGCGAGAACGTTCTGTCGGATTTGATCTTGATAACGCGACGTCAGGCTCAGATCGTGTCACTCTTCTCCCCCCAGATCTTTCGTTATCTACCGAAGTCTGTCTTTCCATACCCAACCCCTCTGATCACGATGCCGCCACGAGGAATAAATACGAAGAAAGAATCAGGACGAGCCAAAAAGGCCGAGAACGAAGCAAAGAAGAAGGAATCTGCCGTTGCAGACAAGGTCCGTGCCACCCTTTTCCTAGGATGATCGTATAAGTGATATCGAGACACGAATGTCTACAGGAACGTCAGGAGACATCTAAATGGGACCAGGGTGCTAAAAAGGATAAGAATGCCGACAAGGAAGCCAAGCGCCTGGAACAGTTGGCCCGTAAGGCTGAAGTCGCCCGTCTCCTTGCAGAAGAGGAAGCCGATGCACCACCTAAGAAGACTACTACCAACAAGGGCGGTAATAAAAAGAAGGGCACCAAGCCCGCAGGCCCTGGCGCCCTCCCCGCTGGAGACGGCCTCGACGCCGATAGCTCGAAAGAGACTCCTGAGGAACCCCAGGAGATCGAGAGCTTCGCTACCACTGGTATTGACAACGCCCTGGACTTGTTGGAGGTGGTCAATGCCAAGACGGACAAAGCCAGTGTTGGCCAACAAGCTGCTGGGATCGAAAGGCATCCAGAGGTGATTGCGGACGTTAGCACTGGTGCACGGCTTGCTAAGACTTATGCGTGCTTCCTCGTCCTTACAGCGAAGGTTCAAGGTGAGAACCCATCCAAATCCCCGGCGGTTCTTCGCGCTCGTGTTTATGCTCATGTGTTTCGGTTCATCGATCAGGCCGCCTTGGAGGCCTATAAAGAACGGGAGTTACCTGAACTCCGGGTTGAGGTACACAGACTTTTCTGATTCGGCCTTCGGCTTTGTCGGTGGCTGTGTCCGGATGGATGCTGATCGTCATCGATGTCCAGCACCCAGGTTTACGTTTGCAGCAGTACGAGGAACTTCTCTACAAGAAATTCCAGAAGGCTCCAGAGAACCCGTGAGTGAATTATGTCGGCCTCGGTTTGACCCGACCGTATCCTGCAAACGCTGAAAATCGATCGCAACAGATTTAATCAGACTGTGGTATCGTACGATGCGAGCAAAGAAGAAAAGGTCGATGCTCTGAAGAAGAAGAACGCAGCGACAGAGCAGCGCCTCAGGGATAGACAGTAAAACTGATTCGCTTGGACAAATGTCGTGGCACCTCCGAAGCACAGCGCTCCGGGGAAGCGGTGGGTCGTGGCGGTTGCGGGCCACGTCAGGCTACTGCGAAGGACAGCCGGAGGGAGATTATTGCAGGAGTGGGACAACGGGAAGCAGTGTAGTCCGAGGGTAGTCACTCTTGGATCTTCTGTTAGAACATCGAAATGGTTCGGGTCATAACAGCGGCTCACACGGTGGCCTGTGTAACGAGAATTGTTGTCGTCCATAAAAGGACTGACTACACCTGGACTACACTCTCCCTCTCTCCATCCGTTCTCACTCCGCCACTCTTCTTCTCCCCGACCGACGATGCCACAGGCATTGAACTACGGAGATTTCACCGTCGACTTCCTCTTCAACATGTTTCCTGCCGGGCAACACACCCGGCAACCAAAACCATCGTCACCGATGACAAACACTCTGATTGTCACTGGGATATCTCGTCCCTTTTTCCAAAATCCCACCATGGTTTCTGTTCTCGAGCGGCACTTCCAGCTGTTCGGTCGCGTGCACTCATGGGTTCCGTTACCGAGCTTCGGAAGGATAATGATTGTCTACTTCGAGGAGGAGGATGCTGAGCGGGTGAGGCAGGACTTCGATGCTACTGCTCTGAGGCATACACACGACTGGTACGCACTTGTTGATTATTCCCCGCTTCGCTGGCGTACTGATTGATCATGACTTTAGGCCGGAGAGCATCAAGTCGCTGAAGGTGTATCGTGCGGATCGGACAGAGATCGAGAGGGATCCCTCGGAACACTTCCTGCAACCACCACAACACGAAAAGAACTTCCTCATTTCTCCTCCAGGCTCTCCCCCTGTCGGGTGGGAACAAGTCCGTGAAGACCCACCCAACGCAACTCCCCTCGCAGAGGACCTGATTCATGCGCTGCGGAAGTTGGAGATCGATGCGCAGTTCCAGAAGATAAAGGTTGAAGGTCAGAGGGGACTTGAGTTGTTGCTTGCGCCGGAGGATAGTACGGACGGGATCAGTGTGTACGTCGAGGACTGTGACATGGAGGAGGAGGAAGAAGAGGAGATTACAATCGACATCGAGGATAGTGGGGAGGGTTGGGCTTACGGGGAGCACTCTCGGTATCGCATGCCGCCCCAAAGGTTTGTCCCCACCGCCCTCCCACCCCCGCTGGTGTCTTAGATTGGACGGCTCTTGTTACTTTATTATCCTTGGACATTGTCATTATGCACCATGTTTTAGTTCCTGTAGTATCATGTGATCAGGCTATAAAACTGTACACCCGCCCGTTTTTCCCACCTCTGTTGATTTGAAGCATTAACTTGCTTTCATCGCTGACGAGCCCCCTCCTCAAATGGCCTCCCAGCCCTCTCAGCAGTATGCATGTCCGTCCGAATCCCCACCTATACTTGTTCTCCGACCCCAGCTCATAGTTTCCTCACAGTCCGCGCCCAAAAAGCCCTTGGTTTGACCAGCGGTTCGCCATTGTATTCGCCATTCGAAGGCGTCCAGACCCCAGATGTCCCCGCTCGGACGTACAAATACAGCGACGATGGAAGGCTCTACGCATACGCCCTTCCTACCTGGTCCGTACCACGGCGACAGAAGGCTCCGATCTATCTAACCCTCATTTTCTTCCTTTGATGCAGCGTCCGGGTATTCATGGCAGAGGGTGCACAGCTGCTTCGTCAACTTGATTTGCCGAATATAATCGACATCAGCTTTTCTCCGAGGGGGACTTACTTGTCTACATGGGAGAGGCCTGGTGAGTTGTCTCGACTCGATGGCACCCCCGTTGGATCGTTTGCTGATTGTCCCTTGTCCCTCCCCTTTGTATTCGCTCGGTTCGGTTGATCTTGTTCGGGTCTGTTCGGTTCGCTTGCGCAGTCAAGTTGGAGGGTGACGCTCAGCACAAAAATCATCGAGTCTTCAGCGTTTCCACGGGTGCAGAGCTTATCGCTTTCAGCCAAAAGGCCCAGGAGAGTTGGGACCTACAATATACGATATCCGAATCGCACGCCATCAGGCTGGTCGGCGCAGACATCCAAGTATACCGGCCCGCAGAGTGGTCCAAGGGAATCGTCGATAAGCTCAAGGTTGAAGGCGCTACTTCAGTCGTTCTCAGCGCTGGGTTGAATCCTTCTGTGGCAGTCTTTGTTGCTGAGAAGAAGGTGTGCCAACAACCATATACTACAAAACCTCGAATTGCTCATGCGCCGGTTTTGTGATGTCACAGGGTCAACCCGCGAGCGTGAAGATTTACGGCCTCCTGTCACTCTCGGCACCTCCCACGTGTCAAAAGACGTTCTTCAAGGCAGACCGGGCACAGATCAAATGGAATACTCTTGGCACACAGGTTCTCGTGCTTACTCAAACGGAAGTTGACAATTCCGGGAAGAGTTATTATGGCGAGACTGGCGGTTTTTACCTCCTCAGTGCCGCAGGTAACTTCGACCTTCGTTTAACTCTCGACAAGGAAGGTGGCATCCATGACTTTAACTGGAGTCCAAACTCTAAGGAGTTCGTGGTTATCTATGGATGTAGGTCTTTTGTCCTGATTCCCATTCCGATGCCGGTTACTGAGGCAAGGGGACGACAGTTATGCCGGCGAAGGCCGCTTTGTTTGACCAGAGAGGGCGCCCCCTCCACGACTTTGGGAACAACTTCTACAACTTTGTTTCGTTCAATTCTCATGGTCGGTTGGTTGCATTGGGTGGTTTCGGAAACCTGAGGGGGACTCTTGATATCTTCGATCGGAGGTCTCTCGCCAAGGTTACGACCATCGATGCAGAGAATGCGTCCTTCTGCCAATGGTCACCGGATGGTCGATTTATCCTCACCGCTACGCTCTCTCCTCGGCTTCGCGTGGACAATGGCATCAAGATATGGCACTGTTCTGGAGGCTTAATGCACATGGAGTCAATCGACGAACTCTACCAAGCTTCTTGGCGACCTATACCCGTTGACCAGGTACCTCAATTCGGTCAGACGATACCTCCGGCCCCAACACCGCACCCGAGCGTCTCGGAGTTGGCAACAACGACGAGGGTTGTGACACCCATCAAGGCCCCGTACCGACCTCCTGGCGCGAGAGGCCTAGAGGCATCGTTGGCTTACCGCCGGGATGATAGCGGTGGAAGTGGTCAGAACACCCCCACGAGACGTGACAGTCCTGGGCCAACGACGAATGGAAGGCGATACGTCCCCGGAGCGCCGAAGAGTCCCTCACCGAAACCGGATGGAGTTGGAGGTCCGGGGAAGAAGAAGCAAAAGGGCAAGGGGGATAAAGGGCCACTCAGTCCTGGGTTGCGGCAACAGTTTGAGCAGAATGGTAGGAGGTCGATGGATGTCAATGGTGGAGGAGGGCATCCCCCGCAACCCGTCCCGCAGGACCCACCAGCTGACGCAGGTGATCTGGCTCTGGACGCGAACGCTAAGAAGATTCGGAACCTCAACAAGAAGGTTAGTTCTGCTCGCACCGTCCGCGTGCCCGTTGCTGATCTTGGCGTCCACACAAACAGCTGAAGGCGATCGAGGAGCTTAAAGAGAAGGCGAAGAGGGGAGAGAGGTTGGAGGCGACACAACTTAAGAAGATTGAGACGGAAGCGGAGATCAGGAAAGAGTTGACCGAGGTTTCGGTCGCTTGATTGAATTTAGGTACGGCCCTCAATTTCTGGGTAGCACATCCCTCCTATCGTGTCCCCCTGCGAACTGCTGTGCTTGTCTGCGTCTATTGGATATCTGGCAGGCGACCGATTGATCTACTGGTTCTTTATCTAGTCTTGCAGTCTCGCGATCACGTCGGCCCCTTGCGACAAATCCAGGACTCAACATTGGTCAGCAGGAACAAGGACTGTTCAACGTTCAAGATAAGGTTGTGTTACACTGGTACAAAATATTATGGGACTGCCAGACTTGGTTTGGACTTCGTTGTTCGCTCAAGCACCCTTCCCGTAGACGGCCTCCTTACCGGCTTTGAATGCTTCCTCGTTGCCGGCGACGCTTCCATAGGCCATCTTCACAGCACCGGTCAACATGTTCGACGTGGCATTGCCAAGGTCGGTAGCGATCTTGATCATTCCTGAATTGGAGGAGCCTCTGCCGGTTGAGTTCACTCCAACATCCTCCCATTGGTCTCTTACTGCGCGAACGAAGCTCATGAGAACTTGAGCACGGTGAGAGTAAGACGATGTACTAACGTGATGTATCCTCTTTCAGTGGTTCGATATGGGTCGACTCGATAATGCCCGGTCGCCCTTCGATCACGCCGGCGGTGTTCTTGAAAGTCTTCGCCGCCTGGATGTGACCCTGGAAACCTGGTCCGGCACCAGCTCCTAGTTCTTCCGTGGTCGGGTCCTCGACCTATTCTCGTGTTTGAGGACAATACACCAGACGGCCTGACCGATGGAATGGTCCTCTGGATATACGTACAAAGTTCGTGGTTCGCGGATTCGAGGTGTTGGAATGGGATGTCGGGTTGGCTAAACCGTCGTAGACATCGGAGCCTTTGGCAACGCCAAGGTTCTTATCGTTGAGAGACATGATTGATATAGAGGGTTATAGTGTGAGGTGAGATGAGTTTAAGCCAGAAGTGTAAGTTGGGTTATTTGAAGCATCTGAGGGCGGAGACAGACGTCGCTTTATGGTTTTTTTGGGGCTGTCGTCGTGGATCTCCATTCCGTAAGTGTTTACCGAGTGACGCAAGGATGGGGTGTGGGGTGGGGATGGTCACCGGTCGTACGCTCCAAACCCCGGACCCCCCACCCACTCCAGCAGAAATGCGATCATCGCGCGCCATTTCCTTTTATGGCAGGTTCAACACTCGGCACAATCCGCAGGTTTCGGAATGCAGTGGGTGGTGCAACGCTTGGCAAGAGGACCTGCTCGTTGAGACCTGCGGATTTTTGGCCATCACCCGGGAATTGAGTCCGCCGCCAACCAGGGCCACAAACAGCTTCCCCGGTGGTTCCATTTGTAAACCTGCGAATGAGTTGAGGGACATCGGGGCCCCACGCGGGGACGGTGTTCCCGTGGGGATCGGTTATTGTAGTCCTTGAGTGATCCGAGGAATACTGGTCACCACAAATCTATATGCATCCCCTGTTCCAACCACTCTTCGGCTTCCCCGAGCTTCACCAACGACCCTGCCCCGCCGTCGGATATGCCCACATGGAACACTACGAAGCTACGGAGCTTGGGGGATAGTTCGAGGAACCATGCAACCATACACGGACATTGTGGCCGGGCCGGTGGCTCTTTGCCCGTGATTCGCTCCACATCCTGACTGGCGCCACATCGATCTACTAGTGGTCGTATGTAGATCTTATGGAAGGTGCGTGGCCATCGGGTTCAAGCAGGCCGATGGCGGCCACCTCTGGAGGATATTAGCACTCTCGATATGGCAAGGGAGCTTCAGGAGTGTGGCCTGGTTGAATACCCAACTTGGTTCCCAGCGGTTGGTCTGAAGAGTCCTTGTCACAGGTCTGTTAGCGACCACGGCCGATGTGGCACTCTCAGGCTGTTTCGTTTTGATCGTCATCTGGAGGACCCCACCCAGCGTCCCGATGGAAATGCTATCCAATGCTCCAAGGAAATACGGACCAGGTGCCTCCACAGGTTTGTACGTGTTTGACTGATCGAGGTGGGTACTCCCAGCCCCATGCACGCGCCGATCGGACACGGAGCGACTACCCGTTCGTCTCGGGTGCTTGACAACCACCATCGTTACTACCCGTTGAGCTGACTGACTGCACGCGGCGGCGAGGGCCGGTGGGATCGGAGCCCGTACACTTGGGAGACGCTTTGTACCGCCATATGCCATCAACTATTCATATGTTGTATCCACTCGATGGGGGGTTCTGCCACCTTCTCTGATCTCCCCAATGTGGAGCGCAAAACCATTCATAAGTTGGACCGGCGCCGCTTCCTCTGCCCGCAACTATTATGTCTGCTGACTCTACTGTACGCCAACCCCGGGTGATTGTTCTTTGTTTCGATGGGACCTCCAACGAATACGGTGCTTCGGTCAGCCTCGCCACCCATCTCACTGCATCTCACATGGTTGTCTGACTCACGGCCCAGAATACGAACGTTGTCAAATTCTACGCTCTCCTCGACAAATGCCGTCCGTTCAATCAGATTGTGTATTACCAGGTCCGGCATGCCCGTTCTAGTCTGATTTTCTCCACCGGTCCTAACTCTCGTTTGCGCAGCCTGGCATCGGGACGTTCGTTAAACCCGGAGTCGTAAGCCCGTTGTTAGAGTGGGTAGCCAAGACCGCAGACCTGGCCATCGCATGGTGCGACATCCATTTTGAATGGCCCGACGATCCGCGCACTTAGCGCTCCCAGGTACCTCAATGAACACGTCCGTGCTGGATACAAGTTCCTCATGCAGAACTACCGGCAGGGTGACAAGATCTGCCTGTTTGGTAAGTGGAGTCTTCCCTCCAAGTGAAGTCATTGACCACATCACTATCAGGATTCTCTCGTGGCGCCTACACGGCTCGGGCGTTGGCCGGATTTCTGTTCAAGGTATGTCATCAGATCCAAACCGGCGCCGAAGTCGAAGTGTAACGATAACGTACAGATCGGGCTGCTCCCCAGGGACAACGAGGAGCAGGTCCCTTTCGCATATCGGCTCTACAAACGGACGGACAAGGTCGGATGTCAACTTGCAGCGGGCTACAAGCGAACCTTCTGCACCCCAATCACAATCGATTTCGTGGGGGTATGGTGCGCACCCCCAGTGCTCGCACAACTAGTACTGGTCAGCACACTAACGAGCCTACAGGGACACTGTTGCGAGCGTTGGGTTGCTCTATGGCCGCAACTTACCATTTACCACCAGCAACGAGGCGGTAAGGGTGTTCAGACACGCGCTGTCCCTGGACGAAGTAAGGGTTTATTGCTTCCGTTGATATCCGGGATGCTAAAACCTCTCCTTTAGCACCGTGCTAGATTCCAGCCCAATATGTTCCATCGTGAAAGTCCCGATGAAGAGTCTGCCAAGAAGGACCCTGAAGACCCTGGTTGTCCAGACACATCGGATCCCCAATGCTCCCCAGAGGACGTCGATATCCAACAATCGCGACCAAAGTTGACAACGTGGAAGATGACCGTCCGAAGGTTGTCTGAGATGGAACGCTACAGGGCGGCAGGAAGGAGGGATGACATCTCCAACAGATCCAGAGCTGTCGCATTGGAACGCGCTGCTCTGCGAAAAACTGAGGTAGGACTCCTCCAGAGTGTGGAAGAAGTTTGGTTCGCGGGGTGTCACTCAGATGTGGGCGGTCAGTACCCTACGTTCTACCACGAACTGTTGCATCTCATTCCGGCCATTCTAAAGGTGGAGTGGTCCGAGATGACTCCCGATACTCTCTCGCCGATATCTCCCTCCGATGGATGGTCAAACAGGTCGTGTTCTCCCAATGTGGTATCCTTTTTGATCACGTCGCTCTCCGGAGGGCCGATATCGACATCTCAACGATCGTCTTCACGGACCCTCGCCAGCCCACCGTCGGAGAATTTTGGAAAAAGGGGCCCCAGAAGTCCAAACCCCCACCCACAGCCTCTGGTCACGAAAGTGGCCATCAAGGTAGCGGAAGCGGAGCCGCAGAAATGTGGCCGATTGATCAGGACGTGCTAACCGATAGCCACGACGAACTGTGGTTGCGGAAGGTCTGGTGGACGTTGGAGCTATTCCCGATGAAGGATGCGTGGCAGGAAGCGAGCGGGAAATGGAACGCGAAGTGGGGGTAAGATGCTCCTTGGTATAATTTTGAGCGCTCGCTGAGAACTCTCTCAGATTTAACTTCGGGAAAGGTCGACGGATTCGCGAGGAGGAACCACACTTCCACAGGTCCGTCAGGGAGAGGATGGATGTCGAAGAGCTGGGTTATCGACCGAGAGCCAGGTGGAATACAGGTAAAGAGCTCTACGTGGATTGAGCTGTAAAGAATGATACAAGTTAGCGATCTATGGCCTGCGGGATGGTTTATATACTCTGCCGCCTCAACTTACATTGAGGTGAAGCGGCCCCAGCCTCGAAGGAGATTCAGCAATGAGTGTGAACATATTCGCCCTCTCCCCGTTCTCTCCGGTGGGGCCAGCAATGGGCAGGCTGGAGTGTGTTGAGGTTCACGCGATACGTCTGCGAGTGACGGGACGTGGATATGAACACCACGAGTGTCGCACTCTGCCCCCGAAATGCCCGACCGCGGGCAAGGGAAACGCAACTTGGCTTCCTCATCTCCACCATATACGTGACAATGCATCTGAGGATCTCGTTGATGTCCAGTATTCGGTGAACTATCGTGGTGACAGGTGGTCGATTGCAGAAACGTGACGGAGGCCCATGATCTTTTCACGGTCTCTCGCGACGGATAACTAGTTACACCGGATCAACGTGTAAGTGGTGCACGGTATGCAAAATATCTAGGGAAGCACTTCCTTCTCGACGCAACGAAAAGCATTGTACGCTCGTCCATTGTTGGTCGTCGGAGGTTTAGGCGGTGTGATGACCAGGGAGTGGTTTCTGTGCGCTCGGGACCGGTTGTACCCGTTTCACCTGTGGATGGTTCGACAATCGTAGGCGGACGTTCATAGTGCATCTTGGAATCGCCTTGTTCCCGAAGGGAAGAACTTGGCTCGTGCCTCCCGACTGACGACGTGGACTGCAAAGTCCCCAGCGTCGATCATTGTCCAACCATCGTCTGCCCTCCGTTTTGAGTTTGGTGGTAGCGTCACTGGTGGGGAAGATTGGAGCAACTGAAACCCAAGCATAGTGGACGCGTCAGGATCCTTGTCCACCGGCGGGCACGGTATGTTTGCTTACGGATTTGCGGACAACCCGTACTGCTGCTTCAATTGCGCCTCGGTTTTCTGTCCCTTCCTTCACCTGCAGAACCAGGGTTGGACTTCGGTTTTGAGTGATGGGGGTGTAACCTTACCTGTGCAAGAACAATCCAATTCCATAGCCCCCCGACCATGCCCGTGGCAACACCTTCTCCACCATAGGTTCTTCCCCGCTTTCGCCGGCCCTTCGGAATAGCATCCGGTAGGGGTGGTCCTGGAGGCGTTGGTATCGGCTCGCAAACCAGGAGTTCGGATTGGTCCAAGTGAGGGGAAGTCTTCAGAGCGGTGTGGAGGTTTCTTATTACCGTCGGTACGCCTTCAGGGAGAGGAGTGGGACCGTTCTGGATCAGGTGCGGAACTTTCTGCCTCACGAACGGTGTCGGGTCAACAAACCATGGTAGTCGGCCAGTCGTAGCGGTAGTAGTCGTAGAAAGCTGACGACGTCCGAGAGAGTTGAGTTGCCTCAGGAATGATGAGGACATTCAAGGGACGTGGTGGTATCGGTTCGGCAGGACCCGAGCTGGCTGTCGCTATTGATATCCCTCGGCTACCGGCATTTCCAATACAGGGTCCTCAAACGTCGCCCGTCTTCGACGCGGCACGCACGCACACTAAGAGCCCATACGACGACCACGGACACGCCATGGCTGGGATGACCGGGACGCGAGTTAGTGTTGTGGTGTTCGCCACATCTTTTCTACTGGGTGCGTCCAGCAATCCGCCTTGCTTCCGAGCTCAGACCTCTCACACCACTCCAATCCAGGGCTGTTGTTCACGCATTGGATCGCGGACTCGTTAACTCTGTGGAAACCGCCGGCCACAGACGAACGGTTGCTGATGTCTGCGACCTACTACGCTGTGATCGCCAAAGCACCGATCGGATTCCTCTACTTTTTCGCCTTCGTGGCCATCGGTGGCGGTCTGACGATCCTTTTGTGTCTCCGCGAAGGCGAGGCTGGGAACCTCATGTTCGATGGGGGAAGCATATGTTCGTACCCTCGTATCTTCTTCCGCTATTCGTTCCGCTGATACGCTACCCGCAGTCTTGTATGCAACAGCACTGGCGGTGTACATGCACACCGTCCTCCCGAGTGAGTCCCCGACCGCAGCACCCCGTAAAGACCCGGGTAAATGTTTGACGTATTGGCTCACAGCCTTCTTTTTAGACCTCAGAGCAAACTTCATGGCCTTACCCGAGCTTGTGACGGGGGTTTCCGAACCTCTAAAAAGGTCGACACTGGAACTTGCGTCGTCCCACCTTGTCTGTAGCGTTTCTCTGACGGGCGTACTGGCGCTGCAGGCAGGTCGGTGGTGGGCGGAAAATAATAACGATCCCGATAACTGATCATGAGGCTTATGTGTCCATCATTCTGAGGGTTTACGTTGTTGTGGCATGTACAATACGGATAGACAATTCATATGCTGCACCATTCAAGACAGACAATCAAGCACCAACTATTGGGACGGT
>Ga0307509_10008806_pt1 | contig 12759 bp, 10 predicted proteins | sample 10_EM_MG_FD_202245 | JGI IMG/M metagenome (GOLD analysis project Ga0307509, IMG submission 202245) | Populus trichocarpa ectomycorrhiza microbial communities from riparian zone in the Pacific Northwest, United States - 10_EM | ecosystem: Host-associated > Plants > Roots > Unclassified | place...
GTCTGTAGGAAAGACCAGGACGACGCCGGATGTGGCACAATCAACTATGGAGTTCCTTAACTTTTATTCTCCTTGTCCCCATCTCGTTCGTCCAACAGAGAGTCTGTCGAATGGTCATCCTCCTCCCGCTGCCTCTTCGCTTCCGGTTGCCCCTCTCCTTCATCGTCGGATGCCCGCACAAATCGGTCTTCGAGACTGATGACGTTCGAGCAACCCCCTAGGCTCGTCACAGACGTTAATGCCGTCGGGCGGTCGCTGAGGTGTCCAGGGTTCGGGTCATCCAGCTCATCCACAAGGCCCAATTCCCTGGGTTCCATGCTCAAGGCCTCTGCATCCAGAGGAATGCCGCCACCGTGGTCGGTCCCATTGAGGTTCAAGGGCGATGGTGGTGGGCTGCGGGAGTGTGAGCGCCGCGCGTCATCATGCAAAAACGAAATGGGAGAAAATAGTGGTGTGCTCGGGGCTGAAGGAGACGAGAGGCCGACTCGTGCGGCCACGAAAGCCATGCTATCGATCGGTTGCAACGGCAGAGGCGGAAAGGAGTCCCATGTAGAGGTCACAAATAATGCTTTCTCTAACGCGCGACAATATTTCCCGAGTGCCGTGTAATTTTCTCTGGGCCTTGCACAGAGATCCGCGAGGCGCTGGATTGTGAATGGGGCGCTGCTCATAATCTGTGAGAGGTCGAAGACAAAAACGAACAAGGACACACGTGTCAAATTCATCTAGTTGTGTAAAGAGTGTCTCCTTCATGACGGCAGCTTCCTCGGGCGTATAGTGTGCCTTTGGAGCTTCGTTAGGATTCGATTCATCACGCTCCCGCGACGTAAATGGAGGCAATTTTAGGCCTCCATTCGTTGAAGGGCGCGGTGAGAACGGTGGAACATAAACGGACGAAGATTTGTGGCTCTGAGCATCAGCGAAAAATGCGGCAATGTTCTAGCGACACCGGATGAGGCTGCGGCCTACACTGCGGACATCTGAGGGCACCTGATTAATTTTATACTTGATGATATCGCGCAGCTTGGGCCATTCTACGCTGCGATAGCACGTCAGACTTTGTGCACTCGAAATTTATCTGAGATGAGCTCGCACTCCACTAGATCGGTGGAAGAGATGCGTTCGAGGGTGTTGTCGTACTCTAAACGCTCGATGGCATGAAATATCGGACTCACGCTCGAGGACAGATGAAAAGGATTGAATCGCCTCACCTTGGGACCACTGGAAATCTTCTGACGACATGATCGCGATTTGTCACATGCAATGGTCAATGGACGGCGTCAAAGACGGACCCTCAAATGTGGCCATGTGTGGCCAAAAAAAAAGTGCGCAGTCAGCGAGGCGATCTTCGAGACCCCGGGGAGTCACCGCCAGAAAGCCCATAGCCCCGAGGTGCCCGTTGCTGCTGCACACAGCACACTGGACATACCGCATACCGCAGCAGCTTAGCTGATTTTCTCCGTGATTTCTCCGGGGGGTGCAGTCCAGTGCGTTCAAGTCGCCCACTGGCAAACGTTCGTACGCAAAAAATGTGAAATTGAGCCTCGGTGATCGTCGTGAAGAAAATTTGCGTCTTGGTCCGGGCCAACGTACCGTACTTATGCAGTACTGTGGAGACAAGCGATCAGCTATAAAGTGTCAGGTTACCCGCATTGTACTGTCAACTAAAGCATGGTTGGAGAGGGTCGATCGGCGGCTATTGTTCGACCTGTCCCGGGGTCCTCACACGACCCCGCTGCTGAGTTGAATGGGCAGCGGGAAACTTCTCTATAAAGGTTTTAGCCAAATCAATGATACCCTTGTGCCTACGACAACCATGCCCTTCTTCAGAAATTCATTCGGATCGAGTCCATCTCAGAAAGACGACAAGAAGAAATTGCTGATTTCTTATGCTCCCGACTGGTACGTCTCGCTCCTGCCCATCTGTCCCCCGAGGCTAAATCAACCCGTCTGGTCAGGTTACTCACCATTACCCTAGCGTATGTACCTCCATATATCTATCACATCTTCTACACAACTAAGAAACATCGTCAGCGGGGCATTCTTATTTCTTGACGGTATTGATGGATTCAGGCGCGAGTTTTCAGTATCGGACACCTCGTGCGTAACTCCGATTCCTTTCCTTCGGACTATGCTGACTGTGGACCACCAGGTTGCGCCACCCGTAAGCTGGCCCTTTAGTAGCAAGGCCTTATGAGACGAGCTAACCTGTTTTGAAGGTATGCTGTGAATGAGAGGGTACCCGTGCGTGCAACACGTCGTCTGTCTTGCCTGCTCCACGTTCATGATCGTGTCCTTGTTACAGCCCTTCGCCCTCTATTGTATTTCAATGCTAGCGCCACTAGTGTTACAATGGCTCATCAACCTCCTCACGATACGCACATTGTGGGACGCACACAACAGTGCACTCGGTCGTAAGACAAGACGTTCCAAAGATGTTGATGTATTACTGACCAAATCGTCGGGTTCTTCAGTCGTGTTGTCGCTTTCTCTTACTGGCGCCTTTACGCAAGCCATCAAAATCACGGTGGGGCGTCCACGTCCAGGTAATGCCCGAACACTTTTGATGCGTATAGCATTTGCCGACTGATTGACCCGTTCTGCGTAGATATTCTTGATCGTTGCAAACCAGACGCAGGGACGGTTGATCCTGAGTTTGGCCTGTCCACTTCGGCGATATGTCATCAACCGGATCACCATATCCTCAATGACGGCTTCAGAAGCTTCCCAAGCGGACATTCGAGCTGTATGTTATATCCTCAAACGCACAAGAGCATAAATTGACCTTTTCTCCAGTGGCTTTTGCTGGGCTGACCTTTTTATCACTATATATTGCCGGAAAGATGCATTTGTTTGACACCCGGGGACATACGGTATGTGCGAAATATTGAAAAAAAATGAAGCACAGTTGGGTTGAAATCTGCATCAGCACAAAGCTTGGATATCTTTTCTCCCGTTGCTCGGAGCCGCACTCGTCGCCATCTCCCGTACCATGGATTATCGACGTTAGTGCTACATTCTTAGTACTGCGATTCACAAAGCTGATGCACGTCTCCTCATCAACAGACCACTGGCAGGACGTCCTCGCTGGTTCACTTCTTGGATTCACCATCGCCAACTTTGCATACAGACAATATTTCCCTTCCCTAAGCTCCAAACGCTCTCACCTCCCTTACGCTCCGCGGACACTGCATCCCGAGGATACACGTCGATCTGCACCTATCCTGCCGTACTATCATCGTAGATCGATGGACAGTCAAGGTGAGGCAGAAGTGGAACTCCTCAGCGGCGCCGTGAGCCACGGCAACGTGAGGAACGAACCTGAGCAACAGGAACAATCCTGGGAGCGAGGCTCGAGTGTGGAGGACGGAAACTTCCGCAGTTGAGGACAGTCGGACACACGTCTTTTCTAGATAATTTTTTTTATCTAGAATGTGCATATTACCCCTTTTGTAAGCTGACAACTCTGAGCGCGGTAAAGTAAAGACACATGTACTAGGTGCCAGTGAGGCCGCCGAATACATTGCCATCCAGTCACATCAGCAAAAAGTCCCCAAAATGATCAGCGATTGCAAGGATGTTCCTCAGCCCGGAGAAGAGGCCATGCTCTGGCCAGTACTCCCTTCTCGGCCTAACTGCCCTGAGCATGTATACAGCCAGGCTCGCAGAGCACTGGGGGATCATTTCTAGATTTTAATAGGTTATGGGCCTCTCCCCTTCTTCACAAACAACGAAGATTTCTAGCGTTTCCCTCATCGGGGCACCATGTCTTCTGGCGCATCTTCTCCCGCTGCATCTAGTCATTCCGCCAACGCAGCGGCCAATTGCCCTTCTCTTCAAAACGTATCCTCTTCGTTGTCTTCTGTCAGTGTGTCATCTGCGCAACAGTCTGTCCCAACTTCCGGAGGACAGACCGAGCGCGATTAACGCATGCGAGTGCAAGGACTCCGCAGCAACTCAAGTCGGACGTTTCTACAGCGAAAAGGACAAAAGTAGTTCCCGGTTTACTATTATCGCACATTCACTCTGTCCCCCGACGCTTTGGGCGTTCGGTATTCATAAACAAAAGGTCTTTATATTTCGTAGCCTTTCGTAGCTAGAGCCTCGGTCTTTTCTCTCGGAGACTGAGGCAAGTACCTTTCATCTTCCTACATACAGTGTAGCTGACTTGTACTCAGATCCGCGCTCACGCGCCGTAGCTTCCTCGAACACCTACCCCCCCTGAATTTCAAGCATCGTCTTCGGCTGGGTTTGGTCCTCAACAACTCGAACACAGTCTGCTCCGGCATCATTTCAATTCATCGCCGGTGACCAGTGATCCTTTGTACACCGTACAGTATATCAACCACACCGCCTTGGCCAGTCATACCAGAACCCGTACGAGACCGACCTGCCCGCACTGCAAGCGCGTTGGTCACTTCGCAGATTTCTGCATCCAGTCGGGTGGTAAGATGACAGGCCGATCGCTCGGGGACGCAAAAGCGGCCTATCGTGCGTCTCAGAGACACCAACGCACGGAAAACTCTTCGCAGTCTCAGACCACCTCTGCCGACGTGGCACTGACGGGCGCACAGCCTTCCACGACTGTCTCCCAGTTCCCCGACTCCCCCATCATCATCAATGGGGTCTCATACACACCGGTCTCGACACCAACTCCTGTCCCTTTCGTTGCGCCGTCCCTCACACCGAACGCCGACGCTGCGGCATGCGCCTTCACGAGCGGTAGCGTTACCACTCTCGACGCCGAGTATGACTTCCATGCATGCATGGCTATCTGTGGTGAACCACGCGCCTCTGTAAACTGGGGCCAGCATACCAAATCAGTCGATCTCAACCAAGTCCCCCTCACACCTGTCACATACCCGACTTCACGTGTTCCTATTCGGTCACTAGCAGATTCCCCCTTTCTCCTTGGCACAGGCGCAGATTCCCACATCTCGCCGGAGCGATCTGATTTCAAGACGCTCCACCCGATTTCTCCGCATCCCATAGCCGGTGTCGGCGGATCGTGCATCTATGCAATCGGCATTGGGACCGTAGAGATCTGTGCCTCCGCTGGCCATAAACTCACCCTCGACAACGTCCTATTCGCTCCCACTTCCACAGTTCGCCTCATCTCTGTGCTGGCTCTGAATCGCAGCGGTAACTATATCTCACATTTCGACCGGGACTCCTTCTGGTTGACCAACACCAGCGGTGCAACCATCCTCCGTGGCACTGTCTATGAAAACCACAGACTCTACGGTCTTTCACTGCTGAAGGCATTCACAGTAGACTCGCATATCGATACCAACCCCACCACTACCCCAGGTGCCCCCTCAAATGTGTCTGACAACAACGCGCCTTCCATTGCTCTCTATGCATCCCGTACTCCCGACGTTAAAACTTGGCATCGTCGTTTAGGTCACTGCAATTTCGGCGCGATTGTCGATATTGCACGGAAGGGCGCCGTCGAAGGTCCGAAGATCAACCTCTCCTCCTCCTCTCCACCGGAATGTGACGCATGCATTCTCGGAAAGCAGACGCGGACACCGGCGCCTAGAGTGAAGGGGGGGGAGAAGGCCAGTCGACCTCTCGAACGCGTGTTTGTAGACCTGTGCGGGCCAATACGTCCTATTTCTTCTTCTGGTCGGTTGTATTCAATGAACGTAATCGATGACTACTCGAGCTATGTCTGGAGCCTGCCCCTGAAGTCCAAAGGAGAAGCAGCTTCCATTCTACAGATGTGGCATCGTGCCGTCGTAAACCAGTCCGAACCCCGCCTCAAGATCCTAGTTTCCGATAACGACGAACTTGTGTCCAACTCGATGGAGGAGTGGTGTGCCCGTTTCGGTATCGATCATCAACGCATCGCCCCTGCGCACGATGGACGGGCCGCATGCCTCCATCGCACACTTCTCAATAAGGCACGCGCTATGCTTCTGTCCTGCAAAGCGCCCGCAAATTTCTGGGATGAGTTCTGTGCCACGTCGGCATACCTCACCAACCTTACCGCGTCCTCCTCCCTACAGGGTCGTACTCCGTTCGAGCTTTGGTTCGGACGCCGGCCCTCCTTATCCCATCTGCGTGAAATTGGCTGCCGTGCGTTCGCTCTGGTTCAGACAGCGGGCCCCAATAACTTTGCTTGGTCTCGCCCCTGCGTCCTAATCGGATACTTCCCCCGTTCGAAAGCTTACCGACTTTGGGACACAGCCTCTGGGCGAATCTTCAATTCGTTCCTTGTCACGTTTCTCGAACATCTGGACGAACAGCCGGTCGAGTTGCTGCCTGGGACTACAATCGCACTGGCTCCCGAATCACCGCCGAGTTGGGACATCGCCACCACGTCTTCCATTCCCAAACATCCCACTCCCAATCCTGTATGACATCTCAATCCAGCCTCCACCGCCATCCTTCCAGAAGCATATACCTGCCCTATCCCTTCCGTCTCCGTAGAAAACAACACCATCCCCACACGCCTTGCCTCGGATACACGAGATGTTATGCGTCCTTATTAGATCGGACTTGTTTGGATTCCTTCCCCTCAGCCTTGTCTGTGACCACAGCACTGAGGGGTGTGCACACACACTCCGCGTCTACAATTACTTTATTGGCTGTACACTAGACCATTGCTAGGTACATTAATATGAGTCTTGTCTGTGGCCACAGCACTGGGGGACCATTACTAGATTTTAATATCGTCCCCATTGATGCCTTCCAACATTTCCTCATCATCGAAAAACCTAGCGTGCAGTGCTATGGAGCGTTGATATACTTTGAATCGCTTTGTTTCTCTTTCCGCTGAGAAACCGCTGAGGTCCTGTAGGTTGAAGTCTGGCGCTTTAAGAACATCGCGGACAAGGCTATCCATGTTCCAAGTCGCTGAACCATCATAGTACCAAGACATGAGTCGAAAGAGGGTCGGGTTTGGAAACGGTGCATAAAATGGTTGATCTCCAGGTTTGTGCGAGGTCCCAACAGTAAGGTTAGGGGCATTCGCGGACGTGTTCGAGACCAACGATGGTGTCAGGGTCAGTTGATGGTTTGGCAGAGTATACTCGATCGACCCTAACTTCGTTCGAATCTGTCTTGAATGGCACCGGCCCTACGTCCGCAGGCGGGGTGGGAGGTGTAGAACCATCGGGAGGTTGTTCGGTTTGCCGGTGAGCAGCGGGCTGGGGTGTATGCGCAAGCGCAAGAGGAACCAATTGCGCGGGTGAGTGCTTGTAGCGGGATGGAACGGTGCGAATACTTCCAGAACGGCTTCCAGAACCCTCTGGCCGGGGACCTGGCACGGGAGGTGGCTCAACGATTGTCGGAGGACTCGGGTCTGCATCTGGATCGATACCCTGGGGTACAGTCACTGAACGACGCTGAGGCGACTTGAAAGGGCCATTGTTCAGGCGTTTCTTCCTGAATGCAGCCGCCAAAGTGATTCCGAGAGACTTCGGTGGAGAATAACTACATTTTGCGCGATGAAGAGAGAGGCCCCGTTGAGTGTAGAATGCCCCTTTACAGCAGCACAGAAAACCGGCCATCGGTGTGAGAGAAAACCTATATTCTGGGCATGGATATGAGGTGAGCAATTTTATAGAGGACGCGACTTATGACGCCGTGTCACTCGTCTTTTTTTTTACCATTGTGGACCACACCATTTAACGCATTGTCTACTACAGCACTACTCACAATGAGACGATGCAAACTTCTTGTCACCCCACCCTGCGCGGATGAACACGAGCGACCATCAAAGCGCCGAAAAACGACCCATCAAACGCCATCCGAATTGAGGCTCGATGGTGAAGTCTAAGTCGAAGATGAAAATCATGGAATGGAGAGCAAAACCGTATAAATCGAAAGGGAATAGAAAAGTAACCTGAGTGATCCTATAAACAACATAAATCCTTCCAAACTCAGACGAGGTCCAGACCGAGGGGCGGTCGGCGAGAGGCAGCGAGCAACGCGAGCTACATGGAACGGCGATCTTTTGAGCTTTTGACGTCGGCCGATGTGATGTTGGCGATCTACGAGTCTTCGGGCGTGACGATATGGGGTGCGATTAGCAGGGCGACTTGACTTCCAGATGAATGGCTTTGATCGTGTGGCAACGAGGGTGGAGGACGGGAGGTGAGAGACGGGGCGAGCAAGGCGATGAGGGCCAAGCAGAGATGCCGGGCTCAGGTAGTTAGACGTCCCGTGGTCGAATAGCGTTCCGTTCCGAGGCTACAGCGCGTTCCCACCTTACATAGTGAACGTGCCATAATCTTCCCGAGTCCTCATACAGACCTTAACGTCGCTGATGTGGAAGGCAATGTCAATTACCAGACATACTTGAAGAGCTGGACAAATGCGTCTTGGCATGCGACGCGGAGCACGCCGGATGGGCTATACGGGGATGTGGAAAGGGACAGAGTAACGGGAACACCAACACCAGTATACATTGCCCTCACATGTAAGGATAGCTGAGAACCAAGACGTTGGAGAACTGTTATACAAGAAAGAATGTGACCTATGAGGGACTCACCAGGCTGCCAACTGAATACCTTCTCCAAGCGTCGCGGGATTGCAACCGTCGGATCAGGTCACGCCATCTATTTCTCGTCGCCGTTGCGGAATGTACTTAAATCCTGGCCTACAGTCCGAAGTAGGTTCGATATAATCCATGAGTGGCAAAGTTGCGTGAGAAAAGGAAGGATGTAGAGAGTGTTTTTTTGGCACCCCCTAGGACCCGTTGGGTAGAGGAAACCCGGGAGGAATGTCAACTCGGAGTTCTGGATGAATTTGGGCCATTAGTAGAGAAACAGTGTCGATGTGAAATAGTAATCGTTGTACAAGTGATATGGAGAACAGAGGCGCGGTGTTACCGTACAGTGGTCACGGGCTGATGATGAAATTTGGGACGAGGCGTTGCAGTGACATTCCGCCGCCGCGCGCCTCGCCATCGCACAATCTGACACGTTATCCTCACCGATGACCTCTCACAACTCAAAGTACGTTCAGAGTAACTGATAGCCCCCATTTCTGAAATAGCCAACTGGCTTGTATTTCTAGCACCCTGTCGAGCACCACAGAGACATTGAATCTGGGTGATGAAGCATCTCCAAATCAGGGATCTGTAATAAGCGAGCCTGCGTATTCCGTGCTTCGCCAGGAAGAGTGTTCCAGTGAAGCACGACCGCAGAGTGCGTGTCTTCTACAGCGTCCGCTACAAACCGCTTACAGACCCGGCATAGGTCAGGTGACGATTGACGTGCTCCCCGACGAAGCTCTCCTAGAAATATTTGATTTCTACAACGGCGACCTCGTCTATGCTATCCTGGCCATGCCCCTCACATGGGAGTGGATGAGGTTGGCACAAGTATGTCGAAGATGGCGAAATATCATCTTTGGGTCACCTCAGCGTCTTGACCTGCGAGTGGTCTGCACCAACACGACACCCACAAGAACGTCGCTGGGTATCTGGCCACGCTTCCCTATCGCTGTACGTTGCGAACACATGCACTCGGCGGTAGATGAGAAAGGTTCATCAAACATCATCGCGGCATTCAAACACATTGGTCGCATATCCGAAGTCCACATCCGTGATATCGATGGCTCCGCGTTGGAAAAATTAGTTGCTGTAATGCAAGAACCTTTCCCTATTTTGAGACATTTCCATCTTAGCTCATCCGATGAGTCGATCCCGGTCGTTCCTGAAACATTTTTGGGTGGATATACTCCACGTCTGCGAACATTCATCATATTTGGCATTCCATTTCTGTCACTTCCCCAACTTATTTTCTCTGCCACTCGGATTAAGTTTCTTGTCTTTCGCGACATCCCGAGTTCTGGGTACATTACACCCGAGGTAATGGCCAACTGCCTGGCCGCATTGCCCAATCTCGAACATCTTTCCATTGGTTTCCGATCCCCTCAATCCCGTCCTATCCAAATAAATCCGCCTCCCCTGACACGCTCTGTCCTCCGCACTCTCACTCGTCTGAACTTCCATGGCACTAGCGAATACCTTGAAGACTTTGTCGCCAGAATAGATGCCCCTTTACTCAACCGGCTCTCCGTAGTGCTCTTCATGGACCTCATCTTTCACATTCCGCGACTCCATGATTTCATCTGTCATACAGAAGGTCTAATGCCATGCAATCAAGCCTATATGGAGTTCACTGGTTCTATGATTAAGACCTCCATCCTCGGATCACAAGCTCGGTTCGACATGGAAGTTAGATGCGAAAGGCCAGATTGGCAACTCTCATCGATGACGCAGATATTCAGCCAGCAATTGCCCCTCCTCTCTCACATCAAGCAACTCAAGATCTGCGAGGGCTTTTGTCCACCGCACACAGGGTGGAAAGATGACCCAGACATGGACTCCTCATTGTGGCTGGAGCTATTCCATCTGTTTATTGCCGTGCGGATCCTGTATGTATCCAAGATACTGGCCCCACCTGTTGCAGTGGCTCTTCAAGAGCTTGGTGAGGGAAGGGCCATGGAGGTCTTACCTATGCTGCAAAACCTTTCTTTGGAAGGGCTTCAGCCAGCTGGACCTGTGCAAAGAGCCATACAGTCTTTCGTTGCTTCGCGACAGCGTTCTGGTCACCCCATAGTCATCCAAAACTGGCAACGATAATTTGCCCATTGGCTATTATTTGGATGTGATTGTTAACTTTCTCTCACTTTATTGTCGCATCATCATTTGGTCCAGTCTTTAGGGTATTTTCTGTTAAAGTGGGTGGTACTGGTGGCGGTTGGATAGTATTCATGTTTCTCCCATTCCCAATCTCCCCACATCCTCGGTACTAGCCCCAGGTTTCGGCCATCCATGGATGGACTCCATCAGTAGAGAAAATGTTTATCCTTGGCAAGAGCACATCCTGTATCTTCGTTGTCCCCGTCTCGGTCTGTTCTATTCTCTAAATATCATTTTGCTGCTTGTTTACATGGTCTTGGTCACGCGCCACTGCATCACAGGAAAAATGCGGTGAGCTCCGGCATGGGTCGCTGTTATAGTCCCCAACACCTACATTTCGCCTTCATGCGCACGTTCGAGCGAAGCGAGCATGATTCTCCCAGCGCATTCAAACATCGCCCCGTCGAGTCTCTCGGCCCCCGAAACGACAACTGCCCAGCGTCTTTCTCCGTCGTGGTGGAAAAGTATCCTGGCACGCGCGTGTTCCAGCACACGGGCAACTTTAGGGTTGCGTTCGTCCAGCCACAGCCATCAAAGCACACTCGGGATGGCGCGTATCCATGTGCTGCTATGTGACGGTAAGACACCAGCTCCAGCTGTGGCCCCAAGTTGAGCTAGGCAGGAACACCTCAGCATTAGACGCATAGAAGAGCACTGGTCCGCGATTGGCAGCGGGTCGTTGCCGCAGACGATTTTCCATCATGGAGTGGCGGACAATATGTACGTTCACGTTCGCGGGACCATCGGACGATCAAAAAATAGGCGAGGATGACAGGATGAAGACTTTCATCAGTGGTTACTTCAAAATGCCAGAAGTCGGCCATGCGTCTTGGGAAATAGGGAGAAACATACAGGGAAAAATCCAAATCGGTCACCCTGCCCGAGGGTGCAGAAGCCACCGGACCAGTCAACCATTTCCTATCTCTTCTGAGCATGCTTCTGACCCGAAATTCCATGTCTGTCCCCACTAGATACTGTACGGCATCAATCGGGACGTTGAGGCTGATAACAGTGTCATCGCAGATACGACCGTGAATGCAAATGAACGAGGCCACTCAGGGCCAGTACGTGAATAACAGACAAGCGATGTGCCGTGTTCGAGAGCCCCTTACATCATCTAGTCCATCGCGAGGACGTGTTGGCCTCAGCGACCAACGATAAAATGCCCGGATCCAAAGTTAATACGCGCATCGGGGCGAAGAGAAGCTGCGCATCTCACGAGTTGTCGAGATCATTGTTGTGTTCCCTTCCCTCAGAAGCAATTCAACAGAGAATTCGCATCTTCAATGTCTGTATTTCCCACGAGCCTCTTCAGAACTATTTTCCGCATTTATTACCTAGGAACCGTTAGAGTAAACCAATCAACTCACTCTATTCGTCTCACTGTCGTCAAAAGTGGGAGGATGATAAGACCATGACCTTCTCAAGAAACTCTGTTAATTCATTCGCCAGTGGGATCAAAGGGTCAGTACCGGTCAGTGCCCAGATATTGGACGAGGAAATGAAAGTGATCGTGACGTGGATGCGCGACTCGGACAGGGTGCTTGGGGAGAGACTCGGACTTGGCCCCAAGAAGATCCCCAACACTGTATCTTGTCGCTGGGACGCTTGTCATCTCACACATCAATTGGTAGACACATTGTGTGTTAATTTATCAATGCACGTATTTTTTGCACAGAATGTGGATGTGCGAAAAAAGTGGATGACATATCTCTCCCGCATGGCTGGTCTGACCAAACGCTACTCGCAGGCCTCACTGAGGCGACCGTGAGCTGGCATGCTCAGGCTCAAGCCTGTATCCCTCAGGCTTGTCCTTGTCCATGTCCGCGATGAAGCCATTAGACTGAACAAGAACAAGCCTGACAAGGCCATGGCCAGTGGCCAGGCTGAAGGTGATAATTCCCAGACTGACCAGATCTGGTTGAGCGCTGGTCATTCTGATGCATTTTTTTCATGGTGGCAGTTGCCGTTCACTCAGCACTTGCAAGTAACGTGAACTCAAAAGTCACAACGCGCGTCACAGTTTGAGACCCATGTTCGTCTCTCGCGTTCTTCGACTCCGCACTCTTCATTTACGCTCATTTGCGTCCAAGTCCCCG
>Ga0307509_10008807_pt1 | contig 12757 bp, 12 predicted proteins | sample 10_EM_MG_FD_202245 | JGI IMG/M metagenome (GOLD analysis project Ga0307509, IMG submission 202245) | Populus trichocarpa ectomycorrhiza microbial communities from riparian zone in the Pacific Northwest, United States - 10_EM | ecosystem: Host-associated > Plants > Roots > Unclassified | place...
TTTCGTCCTCCGGTTCTCCTGTCGCCAAGCATGGAGCCACCTTCTCCTGGGGCAGATGAAGGAACAGATGATGATGTAGGAACAGATGACGGTGCAGGAACAGACGACGATGAAGGAACGGATTATGACAATGATGGTTGGGACAGGACGATTAGTTGCCCGATCATCATCTTGACACTCTTCAAAGTAGGAACAGCGCTCGACCGCCTCGGGTATGGACTGACCGAGCCAATCCAACCGCCCTCTGCTCATCCCACGGCAAGGGGTCCTGTAGGTATCAGCGCAGGATAACCCGAGCTCGACGTATTCCAGTTCGTTATCCAACCAGTCCTGGTAACGTACCAAACATCATAAGGTGAGGAATCATGCTCTGACCATCGCAAGAAGGGCACCGACGGTGCCAAAAGCTGCCTCGGCCACTACGATACTTGAGACTTACTTTGCGAGATCAGTGTCCCCGATGACCACTTTCAGCGAGAAGCGAGCATGATTCCGTCATTTAGGGTGGAGGGGCTTGACTTCTATGTGGCAGAGTTAACCCAGCCGCGAGAAAACGGTGCGGCGTATAGGACGCGAAGATTGAACTAGAATCTGATTCTGGCACCTAGCGGAGCGCCACCGTGACACCAGTCAGTATCTTTTCCACAACCTACCGGGTACCCCGTTTATTGAGAGTCACAGTGAACAACGGAGTATTTTTACTATCATCACGATTCCGAGGATTTCCATCCACCACTCCGAGTCTCTCTTGGAGGAACTGGCTCAAACCTCAGCGCAAAACCAAGGTTTTATCCGCGGAGTTCGTTCTTATAACATTGCCCGTGGTACATGGTGCGATAAGTGGGATAAATCCCCACCACCGCCTCGTTTCTCACGGAGACTGATCGATAGAGGGATAACAAACTCACGGGATGCCACCCCACTGGCAGGTCGGATAGGCCGGCCACCTGGACAGGTAAGGTTAAACTTAAACTGGCCCTCGTGAAGAGCGAGGCACGAAGGTGTCACTCTACTTTCCGATAAGCCTACTTCCACCTAGGTTTCGCGTTCCATCGGAATCCACCCACAACTTCGGAACACCGCGCTTGTACTTTGATCTTGAGCGCCTGTGAGGGCGAAAATATATCGAGAAGCTCGCTCAATATCTCGTCGGCCTTCGGTCCACCTACCGATCGCCTCCCGTCTTTGACCAAAACCGTCGTTCCTCCCTGGACTGGTTGGCCAGTTGCGTCGAGGTGTGGCGCCGCGACCCTTGATGTTCCTGAACCCACAACCTCGACTCTTTAATGATGCATGATGGGGCACTTCCGTTCGCAGACTGATCAGTGGGAGTGGCGGCCTTGGTACGGTTTATAAGAGACGTTAGCGTCAGCCACCAAAACCCCCAGACCGCAGCTCTCCCCGCTTCGACCCACCTTACCAGCTACCAGGGAAACCGCAGCATGCAGCAGGCTTACCAGTTTACCTCGAACGATGCCGACATCGTCCTCCGTACACCCGAATCCAAGATCTTCCGAGTTCACAAGAACATTCTATCAATCGCGTCGTCGGTATTCAGAGACATGCTAGCGGTCCCGCAGTCACTGCCCGAGTCGACCAAGGAGGGTGAATGCGGACTCCCAGTCGTCGACGTACACGATTCCGCCGAGGACCTCGAAGTTCTCCTCCGAATGATTTATCCCGTCGCGTTCCCCCCGATCACAGAGCTTGATGCCCTCTCTAACGCCTTCGTCATCCTCGACAAATACCACACCGAGGGGCTTCAAGAGCGGCTCAAACCCCTCCTCATCTCTTCCACTTTCCTCGCCACCGACCCCATGCGCGTCTACGCCATCGCATGCCGCTGGGGGTTTAAAGCAGAAGCGGCGATAGCCGCTCCCTATGCATCGGCGATCGGAATCTCCACATTCACTTGCGTGGATGATATGCGATACATCTCGGGCCTTGACTACCACCGTATAGCGCTCCTCGCCCAGGAGCGCAGAGAAAGCGGCCGAGGAGAAGTCCTCAACAAACCTGCCACATGCAGGTATTGCCCACAATCCTTCTACGATAACTTCCGGCCCAGGCTCGTGGAAAGGCTGTTGGTTGGGAATGAGATGTTCCACGACTTCGGAGCGTGTATGGAGGTGTGCTTTGACGTGGTGAAGGAGACGGAAACCAAACATGGACTAGCGAATTGTACACATGGGAGGTCTCATCTCGAACAGTTTGTGATTTCGCTGGCGAAGTCCTTGCAGAACATACCCACCAGTCAGAATACAGCTGCGTGACCGTTTTGTCGAAGACTGCGACTCCTTCGCGATACCTAGTCCGTCCTGTCTTCCTTTTCCCCCACCCCAATTGTATCTTATTCTGTACGTGTGAAGTGTTTTGGGATTGTGTTTTATTCTTCGTCGTGTAATTTCGTGATTTCTATTCATTGCGCCTCCATCATCGTTGTCTCACTTATATATACCAGAAAAACGACTACCGATACTACAACGTATTTCCCACCAGCCAAACCCGCCGTAATTCCGGATCAACTTATTCAAGCTAAGGGCACAACTTAAAGGAGCAAAAGAAGCGAGTGCGAGGTTGAGGAAAGGCAAATAAGTAAGGAAGTGAGAAAAATGTGTTCCGCAGTTGTGCTGACTCATGCGTGTGAAGATTTCAGATGGTAGAAGAGCAGTGTCAAATGTCACACGATCTCCTCATGACTTCCGATCGCGAATCGAGCTCGCGAGCGTAACTTTGAGCTCCTAGGGTTTTGTCGCACGGCCCACTTCTGCGGGTATTCGATTGTATCCGGAGAGTTCCAAGTCGTATACCGGAACTCGGAACTTGGAACTCGGATTTCGATTTTCGGGGACAACCGTGGGTAGTATGTGGGGTTCTGGGGGTCATCCGTATACCTGCAAGCGATCCGAGAGCGCCATTCGCCAGCCAACTCTCGCGTTATCCCTGCGAGACGTTTCTCTGGCGCCAAAACCTCGAGGCTGTGCGCACGCATTCTATCCCTCGTTGCGTGCCGTAAGTAGCCGATGTCCTCGTGACCAACTAGTCGACAAAACCCAGCCACACTTTTGCCCTGGGGACTATCCATCGTTCACCATGACTTCCGACAAAGCCTACGACTTCGAGGACGCAGACATCATCCTTCGTACCCCTCGTTCAAAGGGTTTCCGCGTTCACAGGAGCATACTCTCCGTCGCGTCGCCAGTTCTTCGGAATCTCGTGGCGGAAGTTCCAAAACTCTCTACGGAGGATGAGGACAAGGGTGTGCTCCCGGAGATCGACGTGGAAGATTCTCCCGAGGATTTGGACCTCTTCCTACGTCTCATCTACCCCATCGTCCTGCCTCCAAAGTTCGAAGACTTCGATTCTTTGTCGAGAGCCTTCACAATCCTCCAGAAGTACCAGGTCGAGGGAGTCCAAGAACTCTTGAAACCGATCCTCACATCGTCCCCTCTCCTTGCCTCCGATCCAGTACGCGCGTACGCGATGGCGTGTCGTTTGGGCTTCAAAGAGGAAGCAGAGATGGCCGCCCCGCTCGCTGCAACCTTGGATTTCACTACCACGATCCGTGCGGAGGACCTTCGAAAGATGAGCGGTGTGGATTACCACCGCCTCGTGGTCCTCTCCAAGGAGCGGGTCAAGAAAAGCAAGAGCGATATCTTCTCTGCCCCCATCCAGTGCCCCAACTGCCCCCAAGACTTCTACAACCGGTTCCGCCAAAAGCTCGCGGAAAAATTAGCCACGGCCGATGGGGAGAAATTTTACGACACCATGGAGTGTCTAGATCTTTGCTTTACCGTTTCCAAAGAATGCGGGTCGTACGGTTGCTCTGGGGCTGGCGGGACCATCCACTTCGAGAAGTTTGTTTTTGCGTTGGTGAAGGAGTTGCAGAAACCTCCTACCTGCGTTTACTGATGACAAACACCGTGAGTGATTTGCTCCTTCTACCAGGCGGGCAGTTCAACTGACATTGACCAGCGTATCCCAGCTGGTGGTAACAGCAAGGGTGTGAGTGGGTCGCCTTCAGTGAAGAGGTAATATATAGCATGGTGACTACCACACATCACCCCTGCGTAAGTAGCATTACCTGTAAAAACTCTTTTGGCACACGTGTTTTGGGTATCATTCATTTATCTTGGACATCCGTCATTGGATGGGGAGATGTTGCAACCGTGGGAGCTTTTATCTCAGCCGCACCAAACCCAGCGGCAACGTCGACGATTTTGGTTTCACACAAGGCAGGTGTTCTGTAGAACGTTCCACACACCCGCAAAGTAAAGAAGTACAACAGGGGGTGAATTACGAGAATTTTTCTGTAGGAAATTGGCGTCTACAACTACATGCAGTCTGAGGGAAAGAGATGACCGAAGTCGGGTGGACTAGTGAACATACAAAAAGGCCGAGTCTTCACTCAACACAGAATGGGCTCCGCCCAGCCTCCGAGTGTGGGTTACGACCCCACCTGGTCTTGGTTCAGTGCGCAGAATATATCGAGGAACGGACAAGGCGATACCTTCGATCAAACGAAGCTTTAGTGGCCCTCGTACTGACCACTCAGCCTGTCTGCCAGGAAATAGATGAACGTCCCCAGGTGAGAATCTCGTCCTGCACCGCATCCCGTCGCCCCCACTTCCTCCTCTATTTCCATCGCGATCTCAAAGCAGCGGAGAACGCATTTTCCACGATCGTAGAAGGTGTTGTAATCGACATTGAAATCCTCCGAAAGCCTCTGCCGGAATGCGGCGTAAAATTTCTTGTAGTTGTGACAACCACTACAGACCACAGGGACATTGCGGATGTGGTTCTGGCCCCTCAAACGCCGCTCCTTGCCAAGGATGAGGATACGGTGGTACTCGATGCTCGTCATTCGTCGGACATCTTCCTCGCAGATAGAGGCCAAGATATCACGAGAGCTGGTGTAAGGAGCGGCTAGATCTGCTTCCTCTTTGAACTTCCAGCTACATGCGATGGAGTAGACCCGAATGGGGTCGTTCTTGAGGAACTCGGGGGATACGAGTAGGGACCTGAGGGGGCGCAGTGATGCCCCTTGCACCTGGTACTTGTCAAGTATAACAAGGGCGCGTGATATTGCGTCGAGGGTGGGAGTTGCGGGGAAGCCGAAGGGGTAGATCATGCGTAGGAAATTCTCCAGGTCCCCTGGAGTATCATCGACGTCAATCACCGGCGTAGTAGCCCCTGCGGGGGTCGTTGACGAGACGGGTTGTGGAATGTTGAACATGTCCTTGAACACGGGCGATGCGATGGAGAGGATTGTTTTGTGAACACGAAACTCGCGTGGGATGTCACACCGTATGGCGCGAAGAACGATGTCTGCGTCGTCTGCTGTGAACTGGTAGGTGGACATTGCACCTAAACCTGAGTGCGTGAAGTGTTGGTGACAAAAGTGTGGCGGGGGTCAGGGGAGTGGTGGCGCCGGTAGTGCGATAAAAAAACGGCCGGACCGAAAATTTGGACACGAAATGGGGAACCTCGGGAGAAAAGTTCGGATGGGGGCCGACCTCACCAGAAATGGTCGATATTCGTTCGGACATGGATCCCAAAAATCGAATTTCCCCGGCCCGCCGGGCCCAACCCGTTACGCGCCCGAGAGGGGACTGGGTCCGAATTCGTTTGGACACAGGACCGACATGGGCAAAATCCAGGCCCAGATTTATTCGAACGGTCCAACAGACCTCCCCACCCGTTTTCGGGGGTTCGTGCGAATTGAATAAACGCCCACCTGATCCGCGTTCTTTCAACCACGTGGCTTGACCGAGTGAGCGTGAGAATGTTGATCGAGGAACTGTACAGTCCCAGCCACAGTCGGTCATACGCCGAGCCCTCCACACCGTTACCTCCACCTCCCGGATTCCGTCGAGTTACAAGACAAAATGGTGAGGATTCCCCCACGATCCTAGGAGATCCCACTCTGATCACGTCTCCAGACAAAGCGCACACGAAAGGTCGGCGTGACCGGAAAGTACGGTACTGTGAGTAACCGTTCTTTGGCGATCTGTGTCCGGGCTTCGTGGACTAAGGGCCTCGTAGCGTTACGGTGCCTCCCTGCGGAAGCAAGTTAAAAAGGTGTGTTGGCCGTTGTAAAATGCCGTTCCGGCTACTGACGACGTGGTTAGATGGAGATTACCCAACATGCGCGGTATACCTGCACCTTCTGCGGCAAGGCACGTTTATTATCACCAATTATTATCTCGCGGAGGGCGTTTACCGGGTTGCCGTTTAGGACTCCGTAAAGAGGATAGCCGTTGGCATCTGGTCGTGTAAGGCGTGCAAGAAGACCATCGCTGGTGGCGCTTGGACAGTGTCGACAACCGCTGCCGCTACCGTTCGCAGGTAAGTCGGAGCATCAGTTTTTCCAGGCCTACTCAACACTGACCGATCACAGTACGGTTCGTCGTCTGCGGGAAATCACAGAGGCTTAGACAACCTTCTCGTTTCCGCCACCTATTCTCTACCACGCATTGTTCACATGTTTTATGAAATCCAACTCAAGCACTTCGTGATATGTGTACACTTGTGATTTTATTTCTTCTCCAGACTTGGGGAGACATGCGTCTCATCCCTTAATCAATGCCTCAAGTATCAGCTTGACCCCCCAAGCACCGGGATCTGCGAGTTTTTCCTTCTTCAGCGATTCGCTCTCGAGATATGCACTCCTCCCCGCCTTTGCCTCGACATCTTTTGTTTGTTCTGTTGCCGTCGCTGCGGCCCCGACCGCCTCGACCAGGTTCTCCCCTGAAACAAAACTCTCGATGAAAGCGCTCAGGGGGTCGACCAGCGTTCTTGATGGTCTACGTGCACGAGTGTAGGTGTATATCCTGTCCATTGCCGAATGAAGCGCCCCGCTCCAATCTATCACCTCTGCTGAGGAAGAATGGAGTCCTTGGGCAAGAGCAGAGAAGAATATACTTGAAGGGTTTTTAGTAATTTGGTGGCCGTCGGGTAGAGAGATAGGACCCACGAGAATAAAGCACCGCTTGTTCCGCCCATTTCTTCTTCCGCGACTCGAGAAATCGCGATCAAAGAGGAGACAATGTCTTCTCCTGAGACCTTGCCTTCCTTGATGGCCTGCAAGACCCCCGTTGCGCCGCCTTTGAGGGTCAACCCACAATCGCCGTCCCCGGCGATGGTGTCCAGTCTGGTGATCTCCGGTTCTGCTTCGATGAGAGCGTTACAAGCGTTCTCAACCGCCGAGATGAATGCGGAGGGGTCCGGGGCCTTCAGGGGACCCTTCGATTTGTTGGTGGCCGAGACAGCACTGGGCATTTCGGATGGGGACTGAACCCCGGTGGGCGGGGAACGGGAGGACCACTTCCAACCAGGGGCTTCGGTGGGTTCGTCAAGGAGAGAAATGATTAGGTCGCTCGTTTGTTGCTCCTTCGGCAGGAGGAGGAGAGTGATAGAGAACCCTGGCATGTTCAGGCTAGTCTTTGTTATGGTGGGTCTTCAGTTCGTAGGTCACCACCAGATAATCCCGACCGTACCATGAAAGTTCCAGAGATGAGCCTTTCAACTGAAAGGCCTTTGGTCTTGAGTTGGCGCGCAACCTCCCCGGAAATGCTTCCGAGCTCGAGTTCGCTGAGCCCTCCGAGGTTGTTCACCAAAACGACGATTCGGTCCTTATTCCCACCAAGGAAAGGGACGAAGGCCCTGTCGCTGTCTTCAGTGGATATGATCATCGTAATGAGCTGATCGACGAGCTGATCCATTTGTGGGACCGGGGACACGCGTCTGTTCCCTGCTTCGTTGTGGATTCCCATACCGATTTCGATTTCGTTCTCGGGGAGGTGGGATTCGGATGTGGCGGTACCGGGGACCTGGGAAGCAACGATGAGATAGTGAGACTGCGAGCGTAAGGGACCCATGCGGACATGGCAATGCTCAAGTCCAACTCCGACGGTACCGAGATTTTTGGCAACCGTTTCGGCTATGGCATAGACTTCGTCGAGGTGTGCGCCTCGCCTCGCCAAGGCACCGGCGATTTTATATACAAGAACGGTGCCAGCAAGACCACTGTGTGTTCGGAAACGTTAAGGCTTCGGAGGGAATCAGGTGGCAGGTCTGCAGTTGCTCACCGCCTTCCGACAATGCTTCCTTGGGCTCGGCCAACCGCAACGTCGTCACCAACGGCAAGAAACTTGACCTTGTCCGCCTTTCCTGGGTGCTGGGCAGCGAATTGTTCCTTCGCTAGACCGAAGTTGAGGATATCTCCCGTGTAGTTCCTAAACCCGTCATCAGTTGGTACGAGACGATTGACCGCGTCGACGTACTTGACGATGATCAAGGTTCTTGGGTATTGACAACGAAATAAGTAAAGTGACAGAAGAATTGGTGCGAACCCACTGACCCTTTGTCGTTGCCAACGAGTTCGATCCCCCGGCGCACCTGCCTTGGGTTGGGGGAGGCAAAGACATTTCCGCAGACGGCAGCTTCGTATCGGCAATGGAATGAAGATCGTGAATGGGTCCAGAGGGAGCCGGAGCTTACGTACCGGTCAGAACGCCTTCGCCTACGAAACCGGCATGGGCGGGCTCATGACCTGATCCGCCTCCGCAGATCAAGGCGACCTTGGATGGATTCGGGGAACCGACGTAGACAACTTTGATACACGGAAATCTTATCAGACGGGCGATGTCGGGCGGATTTGGACCATCGGACCTCTGTTGGCTACGTCGAGAGCCAATTTTGGGTTCAGCTCGCATAGACCTTTGAGCGAGTCGAGAACAAGGGTCGACGGATCGCTGCCGAGGATGTGTTTCGCTGGAGAACAAAGGGGGTCAAAGACGGCATGACAGAAAGGGGAAGAGAAAGAAAGATTACATTGGATGGCCATGGTAGCTTGATAAGTAAGTATCAAGTTCCTCGACCACCACTCGAAGATTCGCCGACAGACGCTTCGCCCAGGCAACACAGCACGGGATTATTTCAACACGCGGTCTCGAGACGCGTAATTTGTGACTTTCTACCTCCCCCCTCTCCCCCAATGTCTTTGCCACTCCCGCCCACGACTACAAACGACACCGTTAACGACCTTCAATCCGGTTCGAGAAAAAGACAACGCTCGCTCTCCATGCAGTCAGATTCTTCTTCTCCAAAACGCTCCGCCTCAGAGGACCCCACCCAAGATTCTCAGAAGGATATCAATGATAGATCTGCGCGTCCTTCCCCTCTCCCCTCAGAACCCGCCCCCGTTCTCGAGGACTCCCTCATGGCCGATGGCCCGATATCATCCCAGGACGTCCCGATGCCACCTTCATCCGCTCTCCCCGTCGATCCATCCACCATCGATCCAGTCATCACCCGCCCCCTCCAAATCGGAGAAACGTGGTACATAGTGCACAAAAGGTGGATGGACCGGTGGCGGAAGGCGTTTTCTGGCCAGGAGGACAAGGAGGAAGGCTTCATTACTCAGGCCACCCTCGGACCGCCCGACAAGGAAAACCATAATCTACTTGACGAGAAACGCAACCTCAGAGGGGATGTCACTGGCGAAACTGTAGACTTTGTTCCTGAAGAAGTATGGGACCGGTTCGTCTCCCAGTGAGTTCCTCGTCCTTGCCTCGTGTGGCGCCCTTCTTTGACTCAGGCGCTTCCAATCGGACAGCTATGGGACGGCGAACCAAGCCATTCCTAGGAGAGTCATTGCTCGCGGGATCATACAACAACCCACTATCGAGATGCACCCCCTTATACTGAAGGTCGCTCGCGTAGCCGATCCATCGCCCCCGATGGCTGGTCCCTCCGTTCACAGAATAACAATATCTGCAGCGGCGACCGTGAAGGACCTCCATAAGGCGATCCATTCCCTCTTCGATGTCACGGATACTCCGCTCCGCGTCTGGTCCGTTAACGAAGTCCCAGAGAATGCCTCATACGAGGTTTCAAAGATGAAGGAGGACAACCCGAACCCTAAACTCTGGAGGGAGACCGACGACTTGTTAGAGAGTGAATGCGTGGAAAGCGGTAACTGTTTTGCAGTAGAATTCCAGAAGGATGGCCAGTGGCCATCTGATAGGGCCCCGCAGAACCATACACCCGCACCGCTCTTTGGATCAGGGAGTGACTTCTTTGGGAAGATGCAGACGAGGAGTTTCGGATCGAGGACGGACGATGCTAAACCTGCGGCCGCCACCTCTTCCAAGATTTCTCTTTGGAAGAGCACACCAACATCGTCGAAGCGCGTCCCAGAGCCTGGAACGCTGGGACTGGGAAATATGTGAGACCACCTTCCCACACTTTCGTTCAAGTGCTCATTCATTGTAGGGGAAACACTTGTTTCATGAACTCCGCCCTCCAGTGTCTGGCACATACCAAGGAACTCTGCCAATACTTCGTTTGTACGTTTACCAGGCTTGGGTGAGGCCAACAATGTGCTTAAATCACGCCCACAGCTGGAGTATTTGAAGCAGAACTCAACCCGGATAACCCCCTTGGGATGCACGGAGCTATTGCGGAAGGGTTCGGTGCTCTGCTTCGACGGATCTGGTCTGACTCCTCCACAACCACCTCTTACTCCCCTCGAGAGTTCAAACAAGCACTCCAAAGATTCGCCCCTCAATTCATTGGCTATCAGCAACACGATTCTCAAGAGTTGGTCGCTTTCCTACTAGACGGACTGCATGAAGACCTGAATCGTATCGTGAAGAAACCGTACGTCGAGAAACCAGACTGGGAGGGTGGAGGAGACAAGGAGTTGGTCGAGCTGGCTAACGCCTCGTGGGACGGGTACCTCAAGAGGAACGATAGTGTAATTGTCGATCTGTTCCAAGGCCAATACAAGAGCACCCTTGTTTGTCCGGAGTGCGAGAAGGTGAGAAAATGATGTATTACCGTAGAATTGGGGCTAACTCTCATCTTAAGGTCTCCATCACCTTCGACCCATTCATGTACCTCACGTTACCTTTACCGGTGAACAAGAAGTGGGTTGGGACCATCTACTATGTGCCCTGGGACACAACCGAGCCGGTACTAAAGGTTGTCTGGTTACACATCGTCTGGTTTGATCTGCTTTATCTGACTTTTACGACGCAAAGATACCCGTAGAGCTTCCCCGCGATTCTTCGTTTAAAGACCTAAGAAAGCTTCTCGGTCGCTGGATGGGGACCCCTCCGGACAATGTAGGACCCATTCCCCTCAACCTCCGTTCACCTTGCTCATTGATCGTTAGCTCCTGACCGTGGAGGTCTTCAACAACCGATTCTACAAAGGTCTTGATGACCACGTCCTGGTCTCCGAAACCTCAGATAACGATATTCTTGTCTGCTATGAACTCCTTTGCCACGCTCAACAAGCCAGATCGTACAAACGCGACCAGGACGATCCGTACATTGTCCCGTTGTACCGGGCCGACGCCATCCAAAACACTAAGCTGACGTACGGACGTGGAAGCCCTTCATACTTTGGATACCCCTTGATCGCAGTAATCGATCAACAGACTGCGAAGAGCAAGGACGCGATTTACGCCGCCGTGGTTGAACGACTCGAACGTGGAACCACCTCGACACGGGATTTGTACACCTGGGAAGGTGCACCCCCCTCCGATTCCACGATCGAGGAAGTGTCTATAACTCTCAATGGAGTTTCTCCCATCGATTCGGTTACGGAAATCAAACCAAACGGAGAAGTCGTCATGGTCCAGGAAGCTCCGGAGGAGGGTGACATAACGGACGAGAAGGACATGGTCGTCGAGGAGGTCCAATCTGCACCTGAGGACGTCGGTGTCGAACCGAAGAAACTCGGACCGAAAACCGACGTATTCACCCTCCAGCTACAGAATAACAGCAACCCGTTTGCTCCTGGATTCGGTCCAAGTGGTCGGTATGAGTCCTGGGCTAAGCGGGAGCAGGATTCTTCCGATGAAGAGGATGGCTCGTTGTTGACGGAAGGGGATACTTTCGTGTGTGAGTTTGACGAACACATGAAGGGATACTTCTTCAGCGATCTACCTCACTCTGAGGGCTTCCTGTGGAAAAAGAGTCAGCAGTTTACCCACCCCGAATACGTGGAGGCTAGGAAGAGCGACGCTGCGAAGATCAACCGGGGGATCACACTACAGGATTGCCTGGAGGAGTTCACGAAGGAAGAGAAGTTGGGAGAGGACGATTTGTGGTACTGCCCCAGGTGTAAGAAGCATCAACAAGCGACTAAGCGGTTCGACCTCTGGAAACTCCCGGAGATCCTGGTCGTTCACCTTAAGCGATTCAGTAATAGCCGAATGCTCAGAGACAAGATCGATACCTTCGTCGACTTCCCCATCGAGGGACTGGATCTAGAGGTGATGGTTGGAGAAAGGGAGGTCGCGAAGCGGTTGGAGGCCCAAGGAATCGATATCGCCTCGTATGGGCTGGGAGATGTCGACGAGCCGCTGGTTTACGATCTCTACGCGGTGGACGAGCACCTTGGTGGCCTCGGTGGTGGACACTACCGAGCTTACGCGCTCAACCACATATCGAAGAAGTGGTACCACTTCGACGACTCATTCGTCACGGAGGCTACCGCTGAACAGTCTGTGGTGAGTTAATTATACAACCTCATAACTGAGGAGGTGTTAAAGTTATTCCTTAGAATTCCAACGCGTACCTCCTGTTCTACAGGAGGAGGACAAGTCGACCTCTCGGAGGCAAAACGCACGAGAAGATCGCTTCGTCTGGATTACAGACCGATGGCGTGTGGAGGGGCCCAGGACCAGAAACGAAATCCATCGCACCGAAGTACGCCATTGTCCGCCCGGCGACCCCCGAAC
>Ga0307509_10008808_pt1 | contig 12755 bp, 11 predicted proteins | sample 10_EM_MG_FD_202245 | JGI IMG/M metagenome (GOLD analysis project Ga0307509, IMG submission 202245) | Populus trichocarpa ectomycorrhiza microbial communities from riparian zone in the Pacific Northwest, United States - 10_EM | ecosystem: Host-associated > Plants > Roots > Unclassified | place...
ACGACGGCCAAACACCGCTCTGGTGTGCTGCTTTTAATGGCCATGAGGGAGTGGTCAAACTACTACTCGGACGAGACGACGTCAGCCCCAACCAACTAACTGGGTATAACCGAACACCGCTCTGGTGGGCTGCTGCGAGGGGCCATGAGGGACTGGTGAAACTACTACTCGGACGAGACGACGTCAACCCCGACAAGCCAGATAACGACGGCCAAACACCGCTCTGGTGTGCTGCTTTTAATGGCCATGAGGGAGTGGTGAGACTACTACTCGGACGAGACGACCTCAACCCTGACAAGCCAGATAACTACGGCCAAACACCGCTCTGCAATGCTGCTTTTCGGGGATACAGAAGAGTGGTGGAACTACTACTCGGACGGGACGACGTCAACCCCGACAAGCCAGATAACCACGGCCAAACACCGCTCTGGAGTGCTGCTTTTTGTGGACACGAAAGAGTGGTAGGGCTGCTGCTCGGGCGGGGTGGCGTCAACCCTGACAGGCCCGATAACTACGGCGGAACACCGCTCTCGTGTGCTGCTTTTTGTGGGCATGAGGGAGTGGTGAAAGTACTACTCGGTCGAGACGACGTCAACCCTAACAGGCCCGATAACTACGGCCAAACACCGCTCTGGGGGGCGGCTAGGAATGGGCACGAGGGAGTGGTGAAACTTCTACTCGGGCGAGACGACGTCAACCCCGACAAGCCGGATAACGACGGCCAAACACTACTCTGGAGTGCTTCTTTTTGTGGGCACGAGGGAGTGTTGAATGTACTACTCGGGCGGGACGACGTTAACCCCGACCAGCCAGATATTAACGGCCGGACGCCACTCTGGTGGGCTGCTTCGAATGGACACACGGGAGTGGTGAAAATACTACTCGGACGGGACAACGTCGACCCCAACAAGCCAGACAACTCCGGCCAAACACCGCTCAGCTCGGCTAATAACATCGGCCAAACACAACTCTGGTGGGCTGCTTCGAATGGGCACGAACGAGTGGTGAATATACTACTCGGGCTGGACGACCTGAACCCCAACTAACCAGCTTGCTATGCTGAAGGCCGCCCCGGTGGGTTGCTAGGTCTGGCTATGCGGGAGTGATATCATACCACTACTATAACTCCCAGCATCTGCTGCTCCCGTCACGGCACAGGGCCCTAGAGGCATCGTTCCCCTTACCGCTTTTAGCTACGGAGAACCTAGTCTAGTGTTTTTTCCTCAAGGTGAGCCATACATCCCGTTACTTCTTTCTTCCTCTCATCCTCTCCCTATCTCCCCCGTTGCTTGAGAGCCCGCCTTGTCATAATTGCCGCCTGTCCTTTCCTTCGGCAGTCAGTCCGCCACAGAACCTTGGGCTAATTATTTTTCCTTTGGCCGCAAGAAATCGTTTGCGAAGTGGATGCTCAAATCTATTACCCGTCCAAATCTCCAAAATTGTTTTCTTACGTAGTCGAGTCGGGTTTCGACAATTTCTGTTTAAGGTCTAGGCTTTGAGGTTGGTTGTGGGCTGTTTCTATTGTATCATATTGAGATAGGCTGGTGTAGCTTACGATTTCCGTCGTGCCTGATGTACTAGTATTGATTTCTCGTTCTGGGCCCTCCTAGCGCATTTATTCATTTATTTTTCCTTCTTGTCTCAAAATGTAGAAATGAAGGTTCCTTAGACACAGGCATAGCGAATGAAAAACATGAAGTTCAAGTAATTCTAACACATGTGACCCGAGAACTAGTCGTTAGCTAAGGTATCATATCGCAGTGGTTGGCTTCAACCACGGATATGGTTTAATGAAGATTATGCTCGCACATCACTTTCCTCCCGGGGTGAGTTCCGGGCTCGAAAGCGAAATTGGGAGGCCGCCGACACTATTGAGTCTTGCTCGTCAAGGGAACTTGTACACGGGAGAGTCTGTGGCCGTTCTGCTACCCTCCAGCCCATGGGTACCGGTATCCCGCCCCGGCCTGTCATGAGTGGTTGAATGGCCCACAGCACTGTCGAATATCGATTTAGGCGTGGGTTTGAGGCTCTATTGCATCCCGCTCTCATCTCCTTTCTCCCACCACAATTTCTTGTTTTTCTCCCTTTTTAGGGGACATTCTCCTCGAGTATAGGATGGGCGGATGTGGCGTCGCAAATCCATCTGATTTCTCCACCAAGGTAGTGGAAGCCCTGCCAATTCCGGGACATTGGCGTTCGAACAATGCTGAACATTCCGGTACCGTGCGCAGAGTAATTATACCATGCGGTAAATCCCAGATGTATATAAAGTGCAATCCCGAAAACCGGTATCTCGCAAGTACTATATAAAACCTGATGCCGGGCGACACTGCCCCTTGGTATAATCCATATCGCGGAAAGTGCTGATAGATTAAGTTTCTTTATGGCGAGCGGGTTTTCTCTTGCCCACCTGTAGATTGGGTGGTTTTAGGCAAGACTAAAACATGAGGCATTGATTAACATATGAGGAGGATTGTGTGCAGAAGGCGCTATTGAGAAAGAGGAAAAGTCGGATCCATGGGATCTAGCCCCCGATACCGGGGATTGGCTGTGTATTCAAAAAGCGAAAATCGGGATTGCTTTTCCTAGCCTACATGTCATGGGAAACCCTCCCCCACTACCCCTTTACATCGCCATTGGAATCGGGGGTGTTTTTCACAGTGGCCTGGGCGAGAGTGCTTGGGATGGGGTTGCGAGAGGTTACAGCACGATATTGGTCTGTGTGTAATATGTGGGGGAGTTCGCCATTCAAACCCGTTAAAATTTGACGAGCGGTGGTCTGTGCTAGATCTGAATGGGGCGGAGGAGGCGGTAGTGATTGTTAAAGCCTCCTTCTCAGAGATAGTATTATACTTCTTTGTAGTTATCGTGTGGGTTTGGTGGGAAAGTTGAAGGTGGAGGCGGGCGTAAGGAGCATTGGAATAAATTCCCCTTTTCCTCTTTTTTCCTCTTTCTTTTTTTTGATGGAGGAAAAGCAATAGGAAATGATTATGATTGCGATATTTATTTATATATATAGATACATATAGTCCTTGGCTGCACTTGGCTTCGCTTCGCTTCACTTGGCTGACATCCTGGGGCGCATCTTCGCGTCCGGAATGACACTTTTCCTCTCTCTCCTCATTAGCATACTGTAGTAGTTTATCACCATTGGTAATAATACTGTACACTTGTCAATCCTATTCACCCCCCCCTCCATCCCCGCCACGCAACACGGGGATAATAGTTCACTCCTACCAATCCATCCGGCTCTACATATAATGGGCTCGGTTACTAACCTAGCATATAGAGATTACATACAGGAAGACACGGTTATTAGGAAGAGTGTAAATTTATTCGTGATACGTTTATCATATGATACCGGTGATGTAGGGTTTGATTGGAGGTTTAAAGCTGGGCCGGGGTTCTTTTTCTTTAGCATGTTAGGTGCAGAGGCTTCAATGCCTGCTGTACGATATGTATCGTGCTGTACTTTGGGGGTTTGAGGGGTTGTTTTGGGGTTTGTGGTTTGGAGAAGGGGTTTTGGGTGGTGTGTGGTTGGGAGCTATGTAAATTTGCCCTGGAAACGGAAGGTTTGTTGTTGTGGAAATATTGAATGGAATGATAGTACGAGATAGTGAAGAAGTAATAGATTGCTTGAGGGAAAACTGAGCACACTAAGTATCTCAAAGAGAAGGGCGAGCAGCCCTGACTATCTACCATTGGGGTTGAGCGAACAATAACAATAAGAATAAAAGAAGAATGAGGGAAATGCAAGGCGGTATCAGCAATAGTGCCGGAGGTGGAAAGGTATGATAAGGTTTGATGCAAGGAGAAAAAACCAATAGTGTGAGTGATACCACAGGAGTGCCACCCAACACCTCGAGTTGGCAATATGAATGGGTGTAGGTGCAATGTTGCACCTGACCTCATTGGAACCGGATCAGGAATGCAGTCGCACGAATTAAGCAGGTTCTAGACACTCTTAACCCACAAGCCATGGCGTCAGAGCATATCACAAGGCGCGGGTAAGACCACAATTCTAGCAACACCACCTAACCGTCCACGTAGAATGACAATACAAACCAGGGCAAATATTGAACCCAAGACGGAGCCTGACGGGCAAGGGCCGTTGGCAAATGTTCAGTTAAGTGAAGATAGTAGTGAAGAATATAAAAACGAAGGTGATGTAGATGAAAGTAGAGCGGACACTAAGATTACAGTTGACCCTTCTTACAATTAGAGAGGGAACAATATCCGGATGGCCATAGGTCTCAGACGTTTCACCGAGACGGAAACAGTGAGTGAACAGCGGGGGAATCTCAACCACCTTTGGATGACAGGAGGTACGACTTGTTAGATGGACACCAGCAAATTGTGGGCTCATAATGTGTTGTGGAACCTACAGTTCGCTTACATTTCTGTCATCACACTTAGGATATTTGACTCCGCTAGCCTGGCATAGTGGTACTACATCAGCTGTCAGATCCTTGAGTCTGGTAGCTGAACCAGGTATCCTGCACCCAAGGCGGCCAAGGCCGCCGGCAACAGCTTCACGGCGAAATACAGTCATAGCGGCTGCGGGAACTATATTAGAGCAGGCGATAGTGCTGACCCTCCGGTACACACTTTTTGATAACTCACTACCGAACCTAGTGGCGCTGAGATCTCAGATACACAAGGGATAGGGAAAGGGGCTGGAGATGATATCGGAAGCAGGGAAGATTGAGCCCGTGGAGCAGAGTGTGAAGCAGCTAAGTTGACTCACTGGCAGCTGGAGGTGACACGATGTAGAGACTGTCAGTGACTGTGACAGCTCCGTCAAAAACATACTACAGTGAGAGCACAATTCTAGTAGCATGTGAGGAATAATGTTAGATAGCTATATGACCTGCGGCCAGATAATCCGAGTACCATAGCGTGCAGGGTTGATTATCTGCCAGAACAGAACAGGTTCATGCGCCCACCACATGGATATGAGGTTGGTCCTAGCCATGGGACTAAGGTGGACATGACAAATTGTAGAATAAACCTAGGAGTTAACCTTCAGATTCCTTGCCCTCCAGATTGCTGACACTATATAGGGCAAGTATTTCGACGCAATTAAAATATAAGGCATGCTTGACCCTAAGTTTCTGAAGTGTATACACGCTATGATGGTCTGTCAGACATGTGCAATACTATGCCATGCAGTACGGGCATTGCAAACTGGGGTATATCAAAACCTCCTCAACTTCAAGCATCAACTAGTTGGTGGTGGCAGAGTATGAATGATTGCCTGTTATTTGATAACATAGTCTACTAATTATGAAAAGGGCAAGATCTTTTTATCTGGCAGAAGAACATGTGGCGGGGTTCGCATGGGTGATGCAAAGATATGTTTATATTAAACCTTTGCCAGAAGATTACAGAGAGGCTTGACAAATAGTATAGCATCTGGCAGGGGGAGAGAGATAGCTTTGCGGACGATAACGAGGCCGTTTATGCAGAAATGAAGTGTGAGCTAGGCAACCAAACTCAGGGAGATCTTGCCCTACAGGACAGTTGCCAATTAACGCCTACGTCAGCGACACGAGGGGGCTCGAAGATGGTCAAAATCAGTCGTAGGAGACAGAATTACCACTGGATTACAGTCAAACGTCGATTCAGTGGGAGTTACCTTTTCAGGATTCGGATCCTGGGTTGAGCTATTGGAGTCTTGACAATCCAGGTGGGGGCTGTCGACTGTCAAATAAGCGATCACTTATTGCTTAGCTGGAAGGATTCTGAGCGCAGAGGTGAGGTCATGGGCACTGGGAGAAACTAGGGGCCGGCCAAATAGTTCATTACCATAGATCGTGCTTAAGGGGAGGTGGTACATGTAGGTAGATTTAGAATATTCTTTCTAGTGATGTGACGCGCAGAAGCGTGGATAATAACTCAAAGGTCATATGCAATAGTCACATAGTAGATAGAGTAGTAGTATAGGGTGTTGGGATAATGGCAATAAATGATGTGCTATATCACCATAATTTTAGGAAAACAAATTCAGAACATGAGAGAGTAAGTGGAAGAGGTCTAGAATATGTGATCAGTGTGTCTGAATAGAGGGCGGGAGTATCACGATTCTCGAAAGCACGAGAAGAAGTAACACAAGTCTGGAAGGATCAGGTAAAGAGAGGGAAGGTTTGGACGAAGAGAGGAAGGGTATAGGTATTGGGACAGGGAAGGGCACACAACCGGCATTTAGATGGCCTCAGGACATGATAGTCGAGCGTTGGAAGATGTTAGGACAAGAGAGGCTAGGGTTGAAAGCGTCAGACACATGGGATGGAGGGTGTCTTTCAGGACATCGCATCCGAATGGGAGTTGACGTCCAGTGCGTCTAGTGTGTCAGACCAATGGGAAGACCAAGAAACCTTTTGCTGATGAACCATAAAAGCAATATTAGCATGCGTACCCATTGTCATCCAGCCACCACTTCCAATAAGCTTCACATAAAGGGAGAGATCCTACCGTTTGTCTCCGCCTCCTTGCATGCCTGACATATGATTTCCCTTTTGTGTTCCTACAGGTTTACAACTCACCTTGCCAAACCTCTCCAACATGTGGTCAATATACCCTTCCTGGGTCAAGAAAGTCTTCTGACCACTCATATTTATTGATACAACTATATCAAGAAGATGGCTCATAGTCCCAAGATCAATCATCTCAAACTTGCTTTTTAACACATCACATAAGAGCTTCACCTCTCTCAACACTCCTACGATGATCATATATTCAACATAGAGTTCCAGTATTGTTCCATTGTCCTAGGTATAAACACAGCAATCAAACCTGGGGCGGCGAAAACCCCTTTTTTGTGATTGGAAAGTTGTTGATCGTGGTGTACCCACATTGTGGAGACTGTTTCAAGCCATTAAGACTGCTATTGAGACATGCCAGCCTCTCTCCTCCACATACATCAACGTGGAGTGACACAAACACCTCCTCTTGCAACTTGCTGCACAGGAATGCTGTGCCTACATCCAATTATACAGACTGCAGAACCCTTTGCGGCAGCAATAGACAATACAATATGAACACTTAACAGACTCACTATAGGTGCAAAAGTATCCATAAAATCCAAGCCTTCCACCTGGTGCAAGCCCTGAGCCATCAAGCCTCTCTTATATCTCACTTTTTGCCCCACCAGATTGAGCTTCACCTGGAAAATGAGTTCTGTAGGGATTGCTTTTTTTGTTCCTGGTACCTTATGAATAAACGTCAACACCTTGTTCTTCTTCAAAGATGCATACTCAGAGTGGATAGCATCCTGCCATTCATATGCTTCATCTGACTTAGCTGACTTATATGTATTCAGACATGCCTGTGTCATGTAGACAGTTGTCACTATTGCCTTACTAGTACCTCTGTTGGATGCTCTGGAACTGCCCCTCTTGGAATGTATACTCCCTATTCCTTCAGTGGTCTGGAGGTGCCCTTTCTGGAATTCCCTGTAGGAGCTATCAGTGTCCGCCCTCACGCCTCAGAGCATACCTGGCGTATCTGACTTTCTCCTCTTCTTCTTGGTCTTAACAATCGGTACATCCTTTCCGTCCGCATCATTATCAGCATTACCATTACCACCACTAGTCAAGGGCTCTCATTCGGATCACCATTCAATTCATTGTTTGCTTAGTCAAAAGGATGTCAGAACTTATTCTGCCTCTCCCAAGTCAAATGCTGCTTCTTGCTCCTCTTCCCTCACTCTCCTCTCAGGTGTCTTTACCCCAAGTGCTTCCTCCTCACCAAACTTGTTACCACAAGCCCACCATTCCTCCCATGACTCAGGCTGAACTTGAATCTCCTGCACATAGTCGTATCTTGATTCTGGATGGACCATATCGCTGGTATTATAGTACCATGTAGACTCTGCGAGGATAACATCATGTGAACTCAGAATGTATTTTCCAATCGGATCGCAGTGGTGATATTGCGTAGTAGTTTCTATGTACCCAATTAAGATGCAGTTCCATGCCGCTTTGTCTATCTTCTTTCTAGGCTCTTTTGGAACCTGTGGATAGGCTACACAACCCCATACCCAAAGATGCTTGTAGATCGGGTTCTTTCCCTGATGAAGCTTGCACTGTATAAAGACTCTGGGGGTCACGCGTGTATCAAGTTGATTGCAGATCAATATCGCGTTTATCGTGGCCTTAGCACCATATTGCTTACAGGCACTGACGGCATATAAAAGTGCACATGTAGTTCAAATGCTCGTACGGTTCGCCATTTTACTCACTCCATTTAATTGAGGCGTATATGGCGTCATTGTTTAGCTCTCTATTCCTGCTTGTTGTAAGAGATGACAAAATCGATTCTACATATATTCTCTTCCCGCATCTGGGTGGAGTTTCCTGATAACCTTGCCATGCTTTTTTTCTACAAGGGTCTTATATTCCATAAAGGGAGCAAATACCTCAGATTTGTCCTTCAGTAGATAACCCACCATGCGCCTGGAAGGTCATTGTACAATATCGGGAGATTCAGGGCTTCTCCTTGTGATTTCGGATTGATCTGTCCTGCTATATCACTGTGGACTCTCTCGCGAGATTGCATCACCTTTCAAGATTGTAAAACGGATGGAAATGGTTTTCTTGCCATTTTTCCATCCATACAACTTGCGCAAACAGAATGTCATACGGTTCGTATACTCGAAATCTCGTTATCCTCCAGCCACAGTCTGTGGACAGCTGCCGCGCTCAAGTGCGCTAGCCTGCAATGCCACGGTGTGGCCTCCTTGGTTGCCTCTCCACCAGTGTTCAGAGCAAAGGCTTTATTAACTCTCAGGTAGCCTAATTCTTCACCCATCATTGCTCGCAGTACATAGAGCCTGTTAGCTTCTACTACTCCAACCCAAGAGCCATTAATATACCTTATTGTAGCTCTCTCACTCCGTGGAAACTCAATGAAAATTTCCTGCATCGTAGTCGAGAACCAGAAAGTAAAGTATCTTCATCGCAAGCTGGAATGTGCCAGATGCCTTTCAAGTGTAACTCCATCTTCTATTGCATTCCATTATCCTATACCAAGAGAGTCACATCACCTCGACCGAGCGCATTGATCTTTGTATTATTGGCAACATGAATCCTGTGTTCACCATGGGAATTGGTTTGCAGGTGGTAAAACTATCCCTCAAACCTATAACGTGAGTAGTACAGCCACTATGCAATACCCATTGATGTCGGCTTGTAAGCAAACTGGTTGAACTGCAAGCTGTATAAACTTGTGGAGAGTTCTTTGGTTGATTCATTGAAGCCAGCTGGGGTGCTATTGTGACTTTATCCGTACAAATCCCTTTTGCTTTGCTGATTTGAGTTTCCGACATTCCCTGCACTAGTGACCTCCCTTCTGACAGTTGTCACAAATAATTGACTGTCCATAGTATGCTTGGTTATTCCCTCCCAGTATCTAACAACTAGATGATCCCCAGACCCCACAGTTGAAGAGCAATAGCAATATTCTTTTCCTCTTACCACGAGAACGGCATCGTTACCAGTAGACTCCCCTTTCTAGGAATTCATGGCAGATTTACTTGCCTTGATAGGGGCGATCAAATTCTTCCAATGGTCTAGTTTAACCATTGTAGCTTAAAGGTCATGCAACTCACGCCATGATGCCAGTACACTGCTTAATAGGTAAAATGTTTTCAAGCAAGGTTTGATCTGTTCCTCTTCCTCGTGCAAATGGTCCATAATTCGTTTGATCTTGAGGACATATTCTGCTGCTGTCCGATATGCATCGAAGGTCTAGTCAAACAGAGATCTCTGAAAATAGTACAGTTCTAGTCCAAGCACTTTGTGATAGCCTTTTTCAGGCTTCTTCCAAAGCGATTCTGGATCCTCATTGTAGGTACTGGAGGTATATTGGGCACATGTCCTTGGCTCCCTAGCATTTCGATTCTTTCCAGTAATTCAAAAACCCTTCTGCAAATGCTGGTTGTAGGTGGTCTGCACCGCCGCATCAGTGCTAACTTAATCAGGCGACCTTTTCATGACCTGATAGGGTCCAACAGAGGTCCGATTCCTTCAATTCATGGGACATTCTCAGCCTCCAAGGCCCGAAATTATCATCTGCCAAGAGAGGAAAGAACAAACAGCCGGACTGCATGGACTTGTAAAGTGCTGTCATTGTGCGAATCAGATCAGTTGAACTGGAGAGAGATAGAGAGAGATATCGATTAAACAAACAGTGAGAAGATGGATTCAACAAAGCACACAGCGTAGATAGTGTATCAAATGGAGGATTTTTCTCCTTGGCTCACGCTGCGTGGAACGCAAAAGCTCATAACGTGTAGGATAGGTGGACGTGGTGGGTATGAGAGAACTTGTTCTATTTTCAGATGTGCGCCACTGCTAACTAAATAGGACTAACAAACATGTGTGAGCAACTAGAGGTTTACCCTCAATGCCGTCCTATCTTCTCCACAACACAACTCAGATGGTTGCCCGTATCCTATTACAGTCAACATCTAGGACACCGAAAAAGACGGACTCCAAGTGATTGTTTGTCTCGTTTTTACTTAAAGCCCTACAGCCTTCTTGGTAGGGAACTCTTGCAGTGTGTTTGACAGTCATCATTAACATAGTAAGGTGAGAGACAGAAAAGCCTTAGTACTAATTATAGTTCCCTGTGAGATGAGTGTAGAATAGGTCAACAGGAGTAGAGAGCTGGGCCAGAGAGGAAAAGCTCCTAGAGTTGCAGTAGAGTTGCTCTGTGATGGTAACTTCCAAGGCGGGGAAAAGCCGGTTCAGCTTTGCATTTTTGCTTGGAAACTTGATATATTTTCAGGAAGTATTCTAACACGGTGAAGAGGCAGCCGATAACTCAGCTCTGGGGTTTGGAAATAAATTCTAAAAGTTTATTAGCCATTACAGTAATTATTTTATCAAATTTAATATATTACATACTATGAACTACGCTGACTCAACAACTCATTTCTAGATGCCATAATCGTATTCACCTCATTCTGTTCCTGCCTATAGATTGTCAGCTAGTGATTTGTTAATAAACTTCTTTTTGCTAGACGGAGAGGATAATTTAGATCAGGGATTTGGAATGAATAAATATTTAATAGCAATAACTGGAGCAATTATTGTAGATTAGAATATATCTCATACCAGGAACCATACTGAGATCTCAAATAATTTCCAGTTCTCATCATCATAATGATAAAATTTCTTTCATCTTTCCATTGGCTGTTAATCCCTGTTTCTTGATATCCTTCTTTGTCAGAGTGAGATTAGGATTTAGATCTGGAGATTTGCAATGAATTTTAAAGCTTAATTAGCAACAACTGTTATTATCATTTTGGAGTAGAACAGATCTCATACCTGGAACCATGTGTAGTGCCAAAATCATGCTCAATTCCCATCATGATAATTATCTCATTTCTTCCTTCTCTAATAGGCTCAAATGCCTCAGATTCTTGGTTGATGATTTCACAGAATGATTGGATGATTTAGATTTGAGATTCGGAATAAATTCTGGAATTTTATTAGCTTTAACAGTTCTCATTATTATCTAGTAGAATGTATATCATACCAGGAATCATTCCAAGTCCATAAATTATTTCTAATCTTCCCAATCATTATCTTATTACCCCCTGTACTGATTGGATCAAGTCAATTCATTCCTGGAGACAACCCTGTCGATTAGAACAAGGAAGCAGGATACACACCTTCCCAAAACCCTGTCGATTGGAAAATAGAAGTGTGATACATAACTGGTTATTTCCAGCAACATTCTAGTCGCTGATCCAAATATTGTGCTATGGGCCCAATGTCCAGCTGAGACAAGATAATGGCAAATTTTGCGATCTGGTAAAGGAGGTCGTCAGAGACACGCATATAATAACTATGGTAGTCATGTTGAAAGTGTAAAATGTTAAATGCAACCTCGAATGCAGCTGGAGAGCTATGGCAAGCGCAATCTCTGGTAGGATAACACCTAGCATTAAGAAAATTGTAGGCAAGAATGCCATGTATGACAGGTGAAACAAGGCATAAAACCTTAGATAATACTTGCAATGTAATCAAAGTTGTGAAAGGGATGATTAGGACATATTGCTGGGGATCAATTACTTTACTAGATCCAAACAGTTTATCCTGAGAGATGTGATGGTATTAGGGGTGAGAATCCTATTCAGACAATTGTATATAGTAGGTAAAAAATTTCAAGTTTGTAGAAGTCTTGGAGTGGAGGAAGGGAAGATGAGAAGTGGAAACTTGGTGTCAAATTTAGTGGTAGTAGGTGTGAGGTAGAGGCAGTAATTGAGGATAAGAGAGGAGGGAGTCTGTAACTCCGATTCCGGGTTTGGAAATCAATTCGAAAGATTTATTTGCTATAACTTTAGTTATCATCGTGCTTTCCAATAGATCTCATGTGTCACAAAGTGTGACTAAGCAAGGCAGATTTCACATGACTCATATTTATGAGTCATAAGGTATGTTGGATTTTACACTACGACGTCACTTGACTCATAGTTCTCACATGACTACGCACTCGCGAGTCATTGCTATATTTTGATTGGTTGATTGTTCATGACTCACGATAGTGACGTCATATGATGTAATGACTTTCGCACATGACTCATATTATGAGTCATGGGTTTCGCGCGTGTGACTCCTTTGAGCACATGACTTGGTTTATGAGTTTTGATTGGTTAACGGAATGTTGGGCGATGACTCGTATGAGTCATTGATGGATTTCGCGCTATGACTCACTATGAGTCATAGAGGTTTATGTAGCGCGAG
>Ga0307509_10008809_pt1 | contig 12755 bp, 5 predicted proteins | sample 10_EM_MG_FD_202245 | JGI IMG/M metagenome (GOLD analysis project Ga0307509, IMG submission 202245) | Populus trichocarpa ectomycorrhiza microbial communities from riparian zone in the Pacific Northwest, United States - 10_EM | ecosystem: Host-associated > Plants > Roots > Unclassified | place...
TATATATATATATATATATATATATATTTTCAAAAAGAGGCCACAGCCGGGCTTTCTTCGAGCTAGGCCTTATCCACCTTTTGTTTTTTGTTTTTTATATTTTTTATTTAATGAGTTTTTAACCCCTTAAACTTAAAAAAATAAATCATTTCATTGTTTGTTTGTTTTTTAAAGGCTTTTTTTATTTGTATTTGACTTGAAAAAATGTTTTTTTTTTTGTTATCAAACATGAAAAAAAAAAATCATCATTTTTTTTTCAGTCCCAAAAGCCATCCCTATTTTTTTTCTATTGAAAAAACATTATTGATATTAAAATAGAAGTCTCATGCACCTGGTTGGCGTGTAATTAAATAAAAAATATCTAGAAATAAATAAGAAATATCTAGAAATAAAGGGTGGTTAAATGTAATAGAGTGCATGATATAGGTTATGAATTTGACGAGTTAATATGAGTTAACTCAAGTTTTTTTTTTAAAATTGAATATTTTTATTTTCAATTTTTCCTCCAATAGTTATTTGACCGGGAATTAGGTAACTTGTTTAGGTTTGCTTTTTATTATATTATCATGGTCTCATGACCTGAGTCGTAGATTTCGCTGATTAACTTGATTTTATCCAAATAAATAAAATATGATGTTGTCTTAATACTTTTATATAAAAAAAACAATGTCGTCCAATATGTGTTAAGATTTGAATCATGATTTTTTTTCTTTTAGAAAACACATTAATTATGCTTGGATGTTTTTATTATTATCCGATTCAATAAAAAAAAATGATTCCAAGACGCAAAGTTATTTAACACAACTGAGTTTATTGCCATAATTATATATTTTGATATATATTTATCTCTTAATTTTTCAATTTAGTTTATAGTTATCATCTATAATTTTTTTTTTTTTTGCATTATTATCATAAATAGTTTTTAATTTATTTAATTAAATGCATGCATAATTTTTTTTTATTTATGATTATAATCTTTTTTGGTTTATAAAACACTTTCACTTTTTTTTTTTCTTGCGCTTGAAAACACAATTATCTGACAAGTGCGTGCTACAAAACTAGCATACACTATCTGGAGAAATTTCATCTTACAAAAGAAAACGTTTTTTTTTTTTTTGGTTAGTTTTCCCAACTGAGACAAACAAAGGACCTTATTGATAGAACCCATATACATGAGGCGGTAAAATGAAATTTACCCATTTGAAATTTAAAAGTTGGTGGTCGTTTTGTGCCCGTGTGCTTAAGAGGATGCACTTGCTTAAACAAATGTGCCCCAAGTAAAATTCATGATTTGAAATTTACTTTAGAAATACATTGTTCAATACTTTGTTATTAGCACTTATTTGTTTTTATATTTAAAAAGTACTTTTACAAAAAATAATTTTTTTTATTTTTTTGTTTTAATTTTTTTTATTTTTAAATTATTTTGATATATTAGTGTTGAAAATAAAATTTTAAAAATATATATTATTTTAAAACAAAAAATACTTTACAAAAAACCACTACTGTTCCACAGCTTGACTATCTTCACGTTCATATAATTAATTTAAGCCCATGAAGAGATGTGCAGACTGTGTCCTTAACTCATTATAATGTTGCTGGGCTTTCTTGCAGAGCTAAAGCCTGAGAAAACTAGGCCGCGAACCACGCTTGCCAAGCCTACCTCTTCCTCCCACCAAAAGAAAAATCATATTCCACTTTTGAGGACAGGGATAAATAAAAAATCTGAAAAACTAATTAAATTAAAAAAATTATTAAAAAAACCGATTAAACCAATTAGAATTTTTAAAAAATTGACCGGTTTGGTTCAATTTCGGTTTTATAAGTCTGAAACTGAAAAAACCAAACCGAATCGAATCCAAACCGAAAAAAACCAAGCAAAACTGGAAAAAATTGAGAAAAACTGAAAAATCGAGCAAAATCAGTTTTAACTAGTTTTTGTTCTAAAATAACCAAATCGAACCGAAATCGGTCGGTTTGAACCGATTCAGTTTCGTTTTTGGTTTTTTTTTTTATAAAAAACTAGTTTAATTACTTTTTTTTAATAAAAACTAAATCAAACCGAAAATAATCACTCGCACACCTCAACAACTCTGAAATCGAGCATGTTTAAATTATTTTTAATGGGTTTCGAATTGTGATTTCTGTTTATCATCTACTATAACAGTTCTGGAAACTTCTCTTGAAATAATTTATTAGAATTCTTTGTGTATAGGAATACACACTTGAGTGAATCAAAATCTTTAACTTATCAAAACCAAAAAGAAAAAGATTTTTTAATTTTTTAATTAAAAAAAAGGTGGTAGTCAATGTTATTGTCACTCCTTAGTATTATTTATATACTTGATGGCGGGCTCTATGGTGGGCTGTTTGGGTTTTAGGTTTAAATCTTCAATTCACAAAATCCTACCACACGGCCCAAATATACTCTTTATCCTTTTCTATGTTTTAGCTTCTGCAGCTATTTTTTTTTTTTTTAACGTGGACGTCCGGGTCAACTTGCATACATTTCAACTAATCTCACGGGTCCTGAAGTTAACGATCATATAAGCCTCTAATAACTACATGGCTCGAACATGGGACCATAGGGAAAGCAAACCCTTTAATCCCAAGCTCTTATCTTTAGACCACATATTAGATGGTTTCCTGCAGCTACTTTTGAATCATACCAGGGAGGTACTCCCCCTTGAACTTAGTCCATTTAGGAAAATGATTTTTTTATACACTAAAGGCATTTTCAAAAAGTTAATTGTTAGATTTTATAATTTAAATTTTTGAGTTAAGATAATTTTTTAACATATTTTATATTCTTGCAATAAAAAAATATTGAATCATACCGTTCTTTTTAATTAATTAAAGTTAATATAAAGCCATTATTGAATCTTTATTCATCAATTTAATCTTTTAAGTTAATATGATTGTGATTGTAAATATTTGTTCATTTGTTTCAATAATCTTCTATTGCATTCTCGGTATAAAGAGTGTGAAAGCAATATGTAATTATCATTTTCCATATGATAACAGAGCAGGTGAATCAGACTTTCTTTTTGTTTGAATGGTCCAGGCGTGTTTGAGAGTGCGGTTGTGATTGTTATTTAAAGTGTTTTTCAATCATAAATATATTAAAATAATATTTTTTTATTTTTTGAAAATCTTTTTTGATTTCAGTACATCAAAATAATCTGAAAACACCAAAAAAATATTAATTTGAAGCAAATAAAATAAAAAAAATTTAATTTTTTTCAAAAACGCTTTTAAAACACAATTCCATCCAGCCAAGGGTTTTTCCTTTCTTTTTATCAATTATAAATTTTGTTCAATAATTCCTTCTTCTTCTTCTTCTTCTTCTTCTTTTCTTATCATTTTTATTAAGATCTTTAGTTGGCCTTAGTTAATTTCATTGGTTTATTTTAAATCTTCATAGATTTGAGGAGTAATTAAAATCCCAATAAGATAAGATTAAAGAAACTCAAGTATTTTCTAATTGTAATTTGTTTCCATAATCTTCAAGTGCATTATTTAAATAATTATTTTTTTGTGTTAGTGTACATTACAAGTTGGAGAGTGCCACGTACAAGAAATTAATTCCAATTCCGTGGCTTTCAGAATATGTCATGCAACAGTATATATGGAGGAATCAACACAGATTATGGTTTCAATACTTTTGAGAACTACAAATATCGAATTTCATGGAGGAATAAATTCAGTAATCCAATTTGGTCTCATGTAAATTCAATTCTTCAATATATCGCAATTTTATTTTTTATTTATAAATGCATTTTTGGGTTTAGAACTTCAAACCAAGAAAATATTTAAGTTTCAATACATAAAAGCTAGATAGATATGAGCATAATAAAATAACAAAACTTAGAGGTTATTTAGTAATTTAACAAATGTAAATATTATATAAAAAAATGTATAACGTGTGCGCGTGCGACACGTCCGTGTATGGGTGTCCTCTATGATCTTTGGACGGCACATGCAACTCTATTCTTAACCATATATTGCTTTTTGTGGTGGTGGTCGAATCATTTTGATGGTCTCTCTATGCGGCGGTAACGCATGTGGCCTATGAGCCTCCAGTTTGGTGTAAGTGGCCTCCCCCCCTCTTCTCTATGTCATCCTCAATTTCCAAGCTGATCCTTTAATATTTCAAAACATCCTTTCAATTTTTTTTTTTTTTTGGATTTGATCCTTATTCTTTTAATTATTATTTGTTTTATATGAAATAATTTATAGAAATAGATTTTTTTTTTCAATTTCATCATTTTTGAAATTTTTTTATATATCAGATTTGATCCCCATTCTTTTAATTTCTATTTATTTTATTTAAGATTAATTTAAAAATTAAATTTGTTTTGCGATTTTATCCTCCTTTAATATTTTTTTCCTATCAAATTTGGTACTCATTCTTTTGATTGATATTTTTTTTACTTTGACAAGTTTTTTAAATTATTCTTTTTTGATTTTATCATTCAACATTAAATTGGTGGAGAATTATGCTTCTCGATTAAGCTCAAGTCTAGGATTTTACAGGTTGTGAATTTGAAATATTAACTAAAGTTTAAGATATTAGCCCAAGTTTGCTTTTCTCTTTCCTCTTATTTTTTTAAACTTATTTTTTTTTTTCATTTTCATCTTTTAACATTTATGTAATTAGATATTAGGCTCTATTATTTTTTTATTTACTTTCTATAAGATTTCTCACTTATTTTGAAAATGATCCAAGTTATCCCGCCTTTCAATATTGGGTTATTTGATATTTAAGATTCAAAGTTCTATACAATTTGATTTTGACAGGTTACCTCGGTATCATAACCTAGTCGTAGATTTTGTATGCTAACCTAAATGGACTCGAGTCGAGTCTTTCTGATTTTTTTATTATATTTTTTTCTTTAATTTTATCCTTTAATATTTTGTTTGCTAGAAATTAAGCTTCATTTTTTTTCTTTTTATTTTTTATGGGGGTTATCACATTCTCATATATATTTTTCTTTGTTATCAGATAAGATCCTTTAGTATTTGATTTTTTTCTAAATTGAGTTTTTATTTCAATTTCATTCTTTGACATTTGATTGTTTGGAAATTAGTGTTTGTGCTTCTTTTTCTCTTTGCGATAGTGATGGAAGTGGTGCATCGGGAAATCGGAGAATGGACAGTCCCTAGCGGTGAATCAGAGGATTCATTCAACTACTAAAACTATCCCGTCAGTCAGAGGCTTTTCTATGGAGTTATCTCAATCGTGCTCATGATCTCAGTGTTAGCATGTTAACTTAGTTTGACTCGGATTTTTATTGTTGTTTTTATTTTTTATTTTTTTTGGTTTTGACATTAAACATTGTTTTTATTTATTTGTTTGAGCTTCATAATTTTATTCAATTTGATTTCGGAGGGATTATCCAGGTGTCATAACCAAGTCACATATTTGACATGGATGGGTTCGGGTAAGGTTTTTTTACCTTCTTTTTGTTGTCATTTTTTTCACTTTATTTAACATCGTTGTATTTTTTTTATTCATTTTATTCAATTACTTGAGTTTATTAAACTCAATCAAATCAATGACACGAGTTTGGAACTTTAATTTTGCTTTTTTAGGAACACTTGCATCACCTTAGCATCCTTTTTTATGTTGAAAAAAATTGAGTTAGCCACGGCGTAGCATGGATCACCTATTTAATATTCTCGAAAACATTACTATTTTTTAAACCGGAAATGTGACGCCCTTTTAAATGAGATTATAATTTTTTTAACCTAATAATGACATTTTCCCTAATAATTATATATGACAATATTAGGACTACATTTTCTAACATGTTTAAAAAATCAAATATTTTATTGTACTTGGTACATACCTAGAGTTTTATCAAATTAAATTTAAATATTTTCTTGATCCAAAAATCTAAATTTATAGTTGAATCCACTTCAATACATTAGTTTTTATTATAGGTAATATATGTTGTGTACAACTATTTAAATAAAAGGAAAGTATCAATTCTTTTAAAAATTTAAATACTTAAATTTAAGGGTCAATAGAGTTGTAATTCATTTTGACTCCATTTGTCAACTATGTTTTCAAGAAAATAAAAAAATATACAAAAAATTTGAAAAACAAATGCCTTTTCTCATGCAATTTGCTGACTATTTCATAAATTTTTATCATATTCATGTTAACAAAATTTTAAAAATAAAAATATTGAAAAATATCAAAAAGAAAAGGAAATCAAAGAAAAAAAACCTTTAAATAAAAAGATGAGTGAGCATGGTAATAATCAAAGAAGGAAAGAAGGACCAAAATAAACACTAAGTTTTAGCCCCCTCTCTAAGTAGCTAAGAGATAAGCAAATAAGGATAAAGATAAATAAAAGAAAAACAATAGAGCAGAGAGTAGAAAATTGTAGAAAATGGTAGAAGAGAAGAAGAAGTTTTAGCCCCCTCTCCAAGTAACTAAGAGATAAGGGGATAAAGATAAAAATAATTAAAAAAAAAAGAACAAAAAAGGGAAGATAGTAGAAAATGGTAGAAAAGAAGAAGAAATAAAAAATAGACCTACCCATACAATAGAAAAAAGGGGAATTTAAAAGAGAGACATAATATCAAGAGGGAAGAAATTTTGGGAAAGAAAAATTGTTACCAAGAAAAAATAAAAAGAGAGAAAGAATATGAAAATATATTTGTTATTTGAATTTGAATTTTCCATCTTAATATGTGAGTGGATTTATATTTGTTATTTGAATAGAATTTTTTAGTTATTGTAAAACTAAATAGCGATTTTTTTTTTAGTTTTACTCTTTTTATGTATAATTTGTTGAGATGTCTACTTCAACATATAGTAATCTTGTAATAAATTATACATGAATTTTTAAAACTGAACTTTATAAACAAATAAATGTACTTTATTAAAAAATTATTTTCCAACCAAACATAAATAAATTACATTACTAGTAGCTATATTCTCAAGCATTGGATTTTAAAGTGAGAAATTTTATTGTATTTAAGGAGTAATTATTAATATTTATTTAATGAGAAAGAAATAAATACTCGTTAACTTCCTATCATATTAATCTATATGTTTTGAATTCTAAATTATATCGAATTTCTTTTTTCTTTTCTGACTAAAGTAATTTGATTTGATTTTAGATCAATTATAATAAAGTGTTGGTATAGGCACTGATATTATATCTCTACATATTGGTTCACTACATGGAAATTAACAAAAGCTGCACGAGAATTTATTCGAATTCGCATTGTTTGGGTTTTTTTTTTCTCGCATCCTTTGACATTCCTTCGTGATTGACTTCAATAAGTAGCGCTCTGAGACTGTAATATGTGATGTTTTTTTTAAAATATATTTTGATTTTAAAATATATTAAAATAATTTTTTTATTTTTAATATCAATATATTAAATTGATAAAAATAAATCAATTTAATATTTTTAAAATAAAAAATATTTTTAAAAAATACTTAAAAACAAAAGTAAAAGATATATATGTCAAATACCCGGCCCCCAGATACAGTGGTAGAGTGTATGCAATGACCTACATGCTAACTAATATCTCATAATATCCCACAAATATTTATAATGCATTATTGGTTTGAGATAAAAAAATAAAAATAATAGAGATAAAAACATGTTCATGTTATATCTTTATAAATAAATTATTCAAAAAAAAAAATATTTTATATATTTATTTTCGACCCACACTTTTCTTCTCTATTTATATCTATGGCTTTTTTCATGGAATACTAATTAAAGACAATTTAAGATATGCAATGAATCTTGTTTCTAATGGCTTATGAGAAAAAAAAAGAGAAAAAAAAAAGAAAAAGGAAGTCAGAAATAAAAATTAATGCATTGTAATAGCTTGAAAAAAGCAATAAACTTTATCTTTGAATAGATCTCATGTAATTCCACGACCAACTAGCTACGGTCAAAGATATGTCTGTCGCCAAGAAGTCAGAATAAAAAAATTCTCGACTTTTATATTCATTATTATCTCCTGACATGCATACATGCATACATAAATTTTTATAGAATCACCATAAGAAAATGGAATACATGCATACATAAATTTTTATAGAATCACCATAAAAAAATGGAAGGTCGTTAATGGATGTATCTAACTGGTTAGATTCTAAATTTATTTTTTAAAGATCACCAGTTCGAACCTTATAAATCTTAGAATCACCAGAAGCTTACATGGTCGTTAACTTCAGGACCCATGAGATTAGTCGAGGTGCGCGCAAGTTGATCCGAACACCCATATTAATAAAAAAAAAAAAATATTTTTCATTGAAATAGACATACTAACTAATAATACTAATTAATAATTATTATAATAAAAACTTGTATTTTAAAAATGATATTTTAGAGGAAACCAAAACAACAACAACAACTCTATTAGTATTTCTGTCAAGAATAAAATAAATAAATAACAAATATATTCTCAATATATTAATGAATAATTTTTCAATTTAATGCAAAAATTATATTGAAAACTTAATCACCAATTATATAATAAATACGTACCATGATATCTAGGAGGAAACCAATTATCATAATGTTCAATTAATTTTAAGATTTTAAATTTAGCACAATCTAAAAAACAACAAAATCACCACCTTCATTAATCAATAACTTAAATTTCTATCTATCTTTGTATGTATCATCACGAACACATCCTTATCATCAGCTCATCATCATTGATTATCACAATAAAATCCTATTTTTTTAAAAAAGATAACATTATAATAATAAATATAACTTCTTTCAAGAAAAAATACCACAACAAAAGTTTTCCAAATATAATCAACAAAAATATTAACAAATAATTAAAGAGGAAAAGGAAGGAGAAAGTGAGCCCTTTTGAAATAGATAATGTTAATGTTGGAGGAAATAGGAAAAAGTTAATTTATGAGAGTGTAATAGAACCATTCGATCCCAAAATGTTAATAGATCAGGTCATATGAAGGTCATATATATATATATATATATATATTCTTTAATATAATCTTTTAAATGAAAGCCTTAATTAGCTCTCAACTTATATAAAATCTCCACTACTTTGTAATAGAATTTCAATAAATTAAAATAAAGAAGGAGTTGGTGATAAAATTCAAATTTCTGACTACTTAATTGATATATTGTTAATTTGGATTTCCAAAGGAAAAAAAAAAAGGTTTCTTTTAGGTTATTTTATCGATAAATAGATAAAATCCAAAGAATGGTTTATAAAGGGAAGTGTGTGTGTGTTGTGTGTGTGTGTGTGTGTGTGTGTTGTGTGTGTGTGTAAGAACATTAATTTCCCATATGGTTATTTCCCACCTATCCGTAATAAAAACAGTTTTCCTGTATTGAAAACAAGTGAAAAGCCTGTTTTCATATTTAGTCTCTTATTACTTGAGAATTCATAGCAGATAAGAAACAAGATCACGGAACCTCCTCCACTAAAAGGATGGAATATGTTTCATGTGGTTGCAGCTAGCGTGGATTAAACGCCTGTCCAAGCTCGCGTAGCATGAGCACTCACCAAGTGTTTTAAAGTGTTTTGTTTATTTATTTATTGTAGAAAGATGCTTTCTATGAGATAATACTAAATGATACTTCTGATATGGGTTTTTTTTGTTTGACTGATAGAGAAGGAGAGACGACTCCTTCCCTGGAAGCACCACCATATCTTGCATTCCATCCAAAAGGGGAAAGCACAAACCTCAAGAATTCCCACTCCCCAAAAATGGCATGGCTGGGATATAATATAATATATATTCCATCCAATCCTGTGTTTTTTTTCCCTCTCCTTCCCCAGTTTTTCCTCCTTTTATCTTAGGATACAAACCTCAGTGGAATGGAGCAAAAGCCCCCAAAAACACCGAAACAACAATCGAAATAACTCGCATGGGAAACAGAGATGGACATGCCGATGAAGTTCCAGGTCTTTCTTCTCTTAGGTAAACCTAATCTCATATGACAGATAAAGGAAAGGATTATCCGGGGTGCTGACACGTACTAGGGTCTTGGTATTTTTTCCAGGTTCTGCTGGAATAGAAAAAGAAGTAGTATTTTCAAAGCATAGCAACCCACCGGCGCCCCATCTTAATAGTTGTATGTTGACAGGTTACGGAAAGGGAGAAATATTAATAATAGTAATAATAAGGATAAGAGATGTGTGTTGAGGGCTGCTTTGAATCTTTGCTTTGCTCTCCTTCTCCATGTTTCTTGGCAAGTTGCAAATGGAGCATGATAATTCCTGACGTTAAAGCCAAACTATTCTGTCTTTATCCCCCTGTAGATACTTGTGGCAAGGGAACATTCTAGCTAGGAGAATAATTATTGCTGCTAAATAGTAATAACCTTTAATTTTGATTGGGGTTTTTCTTAGAATAAAATAAACCGATGATCATATATTCCTACCAAAAATAAAAGAAGAAAGAATAAAGCTGATGATGTAAATAGTTAGTTTGAGGTGGGAAAGAACTGGGCGGATTCAATGTACAAGATTTGATCTTCGCAACTTGGAAGAGGGAATGAATAAAAATCATCTCCATGATGGGTCATCCTCAGAATTTAATCCAGGCATTAATTAAACTTACATGTATTAAAATCTTGATTCAACATGAACAAGCTGGTGATTTCTGCCACTTTACAAACATCAAGAACATGTTCCCCGGTGTCACATGCCCTAACCTACTAGTCTCTGGACGACTCTGTGGTCCAAAGTCTGATTATTTCTTTTCCTGTGCGTCCTGATTGGGTGGTGCTTAGGGCAAACCAACTGTCAATCTTTCTTATCTTTTGTGCATGTTAATGGACAAGTCACGTATTCGAACTTTACCCTTGAATTTCTACATAAAAACTACACATTTAGTGATAGTAAAGACGAGTTTCTGAAGTGATTGAGAGTCGAGTCTATCGAATTAATCGTCCAAATATAAATATGTGCTAGCGTGACAAGTCATGTGCAGTGGGAGACACAGATAGTTGCCCAAGGCCCATCGATACCCCACCTCATCGTATTCCTTATATATATATATATATATATATATATATATATTAAAAAAAAAACATAGTGTTAGGGTTTTCCACTGTACCACACAAGACACAATTTACTCTAAAATTATTCCTTTACCCTTGAATTAAAATAAAAAGTGTCTTGGAGTAATTTAGTATTTTTCAAATCCATTAGCCATTAAAAAGTTATTTAGAAATATTTTTAAATTTTTCAAAACTTTTTATAAATAAAATGAGATTTTACCCCAATAGCTATCAGTTTCTTAAATTGTTAGCAAATGGTGATTTAGTCTTATAAAAAATTTTAAAATAGTTAGACTATTTATTTACCCCTTAGATTAAAAAGAAAAAAACAAAACTAGAGTTGTTAACCAAAAGTTTTTTTTCTTTTTCTTTTACATTTTAGAATACAGTAGAAATACGATTATACCCTTAGAAAAGATAAAAATCAAGCCATGCGTCTAGGGGTATTGTGTATTTTCATGATGGTTATTTGTTTCGTGATTCTCAGGTTCATGAAAGACATTTTGATATTTTTTAAGTTGGGAAACTATTCTTTTTATTTGAAGAAGTTGTTGGTGCGTGTCGTTTACGCGTCAACGAGTGAGTGACGTTTGTAGTGTTTGGGTGGCATGTGGGGTGCCATCCGGTGGCCAAACTTGCCTTTTTGTCGTGTCCTTAGTTGTGGATGATGGTAGGTTTGTTACTGACGATCATTTTTTTTTTTATCTCTCTTCTAGAGAAAGTGCATGTTTGTCATTTTATCTTTATATTTGTAGATTTTAGTCCTTGTGTTTTTTATTGTTTATTTTTTTTCTTGGTTCTATTACAAAAGTTTTTTTTATTTAGTAATTAGATTATAATTTGTCATATATTTTTTTTTCAATTCAATCTGTATTCTCTTTGATTTCTGATTTTTTTCTCTTGGCCATTTTATTAAAACTTTGTTGGTTTTCAATTTCATCATTCAAATAAAGTTTATGTTGTTTTATTCTTTTCAATTTATCCCTCATTGTTTTGATTTGATTTTCCTTTTGTTATAGTTTATTTGTTTTTAAATTAAGCCTCGAAATTAAATTTTTTTATGCTCTCTAATTTATTTTTTATTTCAATTTTCTCCCTCATTCTTTTAATCATAATTTTTGTGTGGTTTTTTTCTTTGGTTTCATCCTTTGGCCTTTGAAGATTTTGTGGTTATCCTTAATTTATTCTCTATTGATTTATCATGTTCTCATAGCCTACATTGTGGGTTTTGCAAACCTTTTTTGAATAAAGTTTTTTTTAATAATTTCTTTTGTATTTAATTTTTGAATGATTCTTTTTATTTTATACAGGTGAACTTTATTTTATAAAAAAATATTTATTTTGAAATAATATTTCTTATATGTTTGGCCTTGCATAATTTTTTTCTTTTTATTTTATGCAATAAGTCACTACCAGAAATTCGCTAAATACCAACGGATTTACCGACGGAATAATTTCTGTCGGTATTTTGAGGTCGAAATTACCGACGGCCATTTTCCGTCCGTAATTCAGTCGGTAAAAACCGACGAAAACTTTTCCGTCCGTAATTCAGTCGGTCAATACCGACGGAAATTTTCCGTCGGTATTTTACCGACTGAATTACGGACGGAAAAGTTTCCGAATTTAAAAAAAGGCGGGTCGCTGACGTGGAGGTTTTGGCGGGTTATTTGTTTCCGACGGAATCGCCGACGGATTCAAAAACGACTGCCCGTACAGTGCCCGTAA
>Ga0307509_10008811_pt1 | contig 12755 bp, 17 predicted proteins | sample 10_EM_MG_FD_202245 | JGI IMG/M metagenome (GOLD analysis project Ga0307509, IMG submission 202245) | Populus trichocarpa ectomycorrhiza microbial communities from riparian zone in the Pacific Northwest, United States - 10_EM | ecosystem: Host-associated > Plants > Roots > Unclassified | place...
TCTGAAGGAGGTGATTGACCTGTCCGGGGGAATCCGGTTTTGGCGCGTGAGACTTTTCCATGTGGAGGGGATGCGGCTCCTACTGGCCGCCGGTGCGGAAACTTTGGAAATTCTGGTGCTGGACCCAGGTGACCCTCGTGGTGAGAAACCTTCTCTGAATGACACAGGTCCTGGCTAACAACCTCGCAGCTAGCTCATACCTACAAGACTTTGACCTGTCCCGAAACAGGTCACTTCATACACTCGAGTTCCCGGCGTCGACTATCGATGGTTCGTCAGGCACCACTTCTGTCCTCAAGCATGTGCTCTCTACCGTCTCACCCTCCACGTGCCTCAAAATCTGTCTCTTTCATGGGGACTATCACTTTCACGGTGAAAAATCCTGGTATTCGCAGTTGTCAAATGCTGAGAGAAAGAGGGAAGCCTCAGAACACCACCTGCGATTTGAAGTATTACACGAGATGCATAAGGTGCGGGGCTTTCGACTTGAGTTGTGCGCGAGTGCTTGGGGTTATTTTGGGGAGGAACCGGTGCGAATGCTGGAAGAGGCCATAGCTGAGGAGAGAGCGAAAGGGGGGTTTGATGAATTTCCCTGCAAATCGTTGGTGGTATATGACCCACAGCAGTTCCATCAAGGGCTGCATCGCAGTTTCGCATCGTACTGAACTTGCTGTAAGGATTCCATGGCGATTGAATCAGTTATTGAATCAGTTTAGTTGTCCTTATGTTATTAGTAAAACTGAGTGACTGTCCGTAAGGCCGGGAATATCTCTATCCGCTGTACAAGGGTGCCGTTAGCCGAGGTTTATTCATCAATATTTGCCACCCTTCACGTAGCATAGGTCAGTGAAATTGAGAGTTGAAGCATGGAGATTGCGCGAGGGTTTGGTGAGCCTGAGGAGGGTTGAGTTGCGGTCCTTCCTAGACCCAACGATTTCATTCGTTGTCCGAGTTTCGAACAAAACGGCCCTGGCTTTTCGATTCCAGATGCGCGGTTTGCAACAAATATCCGGAACCCGACACAACGGACGGGGTCCTGACAGTTCCCTTATAAGTGCACTAGCAGTAACCCGTGATAGGCACTGCCTCGAAAACCCGAAATCTGCGAGCGGGGGAAGCTCCATTCAACCGTTACTATTGATGGATGTCACTAAACGGAGTAGTCTACGAAATGATCAGTGGTGCGCTCCAGAGTAAGCAAAGGTGTGCCACGAATTAAGTTGAGATAGCCTTGCTCCTGCTTTTCGTTCCTTTGTGGGGCCAGGGTCAACACTGTGGAGGAAGTTAGCCTTAGCCATCGACGTGAAACCGCTTAGAACTCCCCTCAATCCTTACCCCAGCCAAGATGCCGGAAATATCGGCGAGCTTGGGGCTGTTCGGGTTCTGGATCAGTTTGTATGTCCAGCCACCGAGGGTAGTCCCGCTGCATTTCCATGCAGCGGTCTTGTTCGGAAAACTAATCCGATGACTCACATCAATGTCAAAGGATCCTGTTTCCGGAACGACGTTACTGGGTCGGCCGCGGATCTTCGCCATAGGAGGGTGTTGGCGGACATGCCATTGGCAGGACATAGCTGTAATATCTCTCGGAGGCTTAGAAGCGGGACTTTCAAGAGGACCGCTCACAAAAAATATCTTCCATGATATCAATCTCGCATTCATAACCAATATGGACCCCTGTCTTAGAAATGTTCCCCGAGTTAAATATGGAAACCTGCAATCCTATTCAGCTCCAGGGGAGTAAAAAAATGTGGCGTGATCTCACCGTAGTGTGAACGAAGCATCGGACTCAGCCTGGTAAGTGTGCCCGTTGTACCGCAGGCCCGCCGTTATACTAAGCGCCAGGTATGATCAGCGTCTTTGGCCCGCTGGCATTGGAAGTAGTAACGGTCTCGATGACCATCACACCGTTGAACTCTGCACGGGGTGAGGTGTCCGCAGGGGTAGTAGGCTTTCGATCCATGAGCCAATGCACACATAAATTCATACAAATTCATCTACCATTAACTGTCGCTGCGCCGAATCGCGCTCACGTTGTTCCCTCACACGCTGCCGACGTTGACCTTCAGAACAACTTGCAGATGCCCACCAACCCCGTTGCCGACTCCCAAATGGGCTCCCGTCATCTTGAGATGTGCGAATGGCCTGGTTTGGGGTGAAATCGATGTCAGTTGGTTCCGAATACTAACCCGCCACGCGTACCTGGACTTGTTGCGTTTTGTTGGTTTAATACCCCTATTGAAAGGATTGGATTCGGCGAAGCGTCCCTCCAGGTATATCCGGAGATCAGGAGGAGTCCGAGGGTTGGCAGTGACCGAGCCGGTGACAGAGCTCGCCGTGGATGCGGAATGTTGGACCGTCTCGTCCGCGTCAGGCCCGCCGACTCTGAACCCGCGCCGAATGACCCGAAAACAGTCTCAGATCCTGAACATATGTTAGTATAGTACGAGGCTACCTATGAGGGCTAACCCCCTAGCCAATTGTGCAGTTCCCAATCGCGAAACGAAGGGGTGGGCCGGGATGAATTGAAGCTAAAAAACGAACGACCTGTTTGCTGATGTGCCACTCATGTTCAACCTCAAGTTGAAGTTGAACATATTGACGAATATAAAACACATTCCCCAGAACCACAGTCCCCCATTGCCTCTCTTCCTCTGCACCTTATGTCGTCGTCACCATCTCCCGTCGATGCTGTCGTGGCGTGGTCCTCACCTCCATCGGTCACCACCACAACTGATCACCATCGTTACAACCACAAACTTGCCCACCCTCAGAGGCCTCAACTGTTGTTACCGTTGCCACAAACTTTCCCCCACCCTCAACTGTCGTCACCGCTGCCGTGGTTTCCACCTCCAGCTTGGAGGCTCATCCAACCCTCATCAACCTTCTCATTCTGGCCATCGGCCTGATCGCACTCGCCACGGTCTGGATCATGTGTTTTCGAGCGCGTCAAAGGCATCAACGCGCCGAACGAACCCAAGGCCAAGACCGTCGCCCCAATCGAGCCTGAGGAAATCAAGCCAATTGAGGCCGAGACAACCAGGACATGGTACGTAGATCTTCTGGACTCAGTGGCGGTATCAGCAAACCCATCGAAATTTGATCTAGGCGGACAGCCTCGAGACCGGTCGATCGGGCGAGATATGGGTGATCTGGGGTGATCTACTTTCACGGTAGAATATCTGGGGACTCCTCTCTACATAGCTATATACAGATTTTTGCCTTCCCCCACATTTGGCTTGTAATCGCACAACCGGGGGAACCACAGTACGTATACAAGTCAGGGTGACAGGCACATGAGAACTACTGAGCAGCGTGCCAGGGTGGCCGAGCAACGTCCGCTTACCGTTCCGGGCCCAGCACACTCTTGCTCGCCAACGACACTCTGGGATTGAGTTAGGGGCGTTGGAGGTAATGATGACGACACGAGCGCGTGGGGTAACGGGTGTGGCCCGGCAGGTGTCACCTCACGAGTGGCTCATTCTACCCTTGACCACCATGACATCCACACACGACCCAATGGAAACCGCGTCAGTACACGCCCCACCGCCTGCGACAGACCACGATATTGTTGACATCGGGGGGCCCTACGACGAAGATGACTCGGACGCGTCGTCGGAAGTTTCAGACGGAGGCAATTTACGGGTGCGCCTTGGCTTTCTACTTCTGCCCACGGCATCCTAACTCACAACGGACGGAACTTTCAGGATGACCTCGAGGATACCCTCAAAGGAGACTTCGAATTCAGAGGAAATTTTTCCCTCATCGAGACTTTCGCACCAGCGCCCCTCCCTGGTTTACATATCGAAGGGATCGGCATGATTGGCTTCCCCCTGAGTGAGCGCGACGCTAAGCTTATCGAGGCCGCCGCCACCCAAGCTCCATTTGGCAAGGGGACAGAGACCGTCGTGGACAAAACGGTCAGGGATACATTCGAAATAAACCCGGACAAGCTCTCCTTCAAAAACCCCGCTTGGACCGAGTTTCTGCGAACAGTCACAAAGAAGGTGGCCGATGGATTGGGCTTACATCCCAATCGACCCCCACCTCGGGCTGAACTGTATAAACTACTTCTCTACAAGACCGGTTCTCAGTGAGTCCACTTGGTTTCCGTCCGTTCCTCGTCATCTGATCGCCCTTCAGTTTTTTGCCCCACAAAGAGTACGCCCCGTGAAAGGATGACTGGCATACATTTCTAACCAGCCCACAGCACAGAAAAGTCGCAAGGGATGTTCGCTTCCCTTATTATCGTCCTCCCATCAAAATTCAAGGGTGGGGAAGTGCACGTCTCCCACGGCAATAACAAGGACGTGTTCAACATCTCTCCTCTCTCCGAATTCACTACTTCGGCCCTTGCCTGGTATACGGACGTGACCCACGAAGTCAAGCCCGTGACTTCCGGATATCGTCTCGCCATTTCCTACAACCTTGTGAATGCTTCGCCTGGTCTCCCACCCCCTCATCTTCCAGATCTGCATTCGGCCGTGTCAGCAGTCGAGAAAATCTTCCGCAAGTGGAGAAAAGGGGGTTACGATGATCCGAACTTCTCTGGGAGCATCGTATATCTCCTGGATCACGAGTATAGCGGCGCCGGTCTCGAATTCACTGCCCTCAAGGGTAAGGACGCGGTCCTTGTATCCAACATCAGGGGGGTCGCAGAGAAGCAAGGGGTTTCTCTTCGCCTTGGCCTCCTGGAATGCGAGATGTCTGGCGATGCAAATGTGTATGGCTCTGAGGACGAATGGGGTCCTCCCCCGAAAATGGAGGAGGTTCACGAGACAGAGTACAGGGTCGACGGTTTGTATGACTTGGAGGGGGACCTGGCGAAAGGGGGTCGTTCCATAGATCTGTCCCCAGAGTTTGACATGATCCCCCAGGATCCAGATTTCGAGGGGGAAGATCCAGATGACGAGGAGTTCGAGGGTTACACCGGAAACGTAAGTCCCCGCCCTTGTTTACGCGGGGCCGCAGACCTAATCACTGTAATAGGAAGGTGCACCGATGAAATACTGTAAGAAACTGTCGACTAATTTGCCTTCCGCCTTAACCCGAGCCGCCACCCACAGGGTATCGCCGCTCCGCTCTAGTCATGTCCCTGGTTGAAGATGATTGGATAACGATGTTGGAAATGGGCGGTTCCGACTACGCATTCAAGAAACTGAAGAGATGGAGGGCCGAAGGGCCGACGTCGAGAAACAGAAAGATGGCTCAATTCCTCATCGGCCACGGAGATCTAAGTACATCCTGGTCGCGTGCGCTCTCGGAACAGGCATTGCTGTTGATCGATCTCGCTCTGGAATGGATCGATTTCGCCATGTGGGAGGAGGTCTTAAAGAAGACCACGACTGAGGGGTTCACGACACAGCCTGGTTTGGGCGTCCTGGCTCGGGCTTGGGGTGTGTTCACATTCGATCGTACCAAACACATGTTAGTCTACTCCGTTCTTGTGTCCAGCCTGTATCTATTACTCACCTTTCCCGTCGTTCAATGTGCCTTGCAGAATCGAGAAGGCAATTCACAGTCAATCTAACACAGTGGCTGCGCTTGAATTTATCCGCACGCTCCAGACCCGAGCCCCTGCCCAGGATCAACGAAATGTGACGGCGTGGCTAAAAGAGCGGTCAACCGCAGTGCTTTCGTCGATCAAGCAGGCGCCAAACGCACACGATGTGCGAACGTTTGTCAACATTGCGGAATCAGAAGGGTTGCTCTTCTTCTCAAATACGTACGTGCTACCGGACGGACGGAATATCTAGTCGACCTGACGCATTTCCTAGCATCGTGAAGCAACTTGTCGGTTTCCATCGAATATTCGACTTTTGGGTTGGCCTGGCTGAGGGTTTGTGGGAGAACAGGGGTAAACTCATACCCTCAGGAAGCAGCCCGGAAGATGTATCAACGTACACTGCAGCGTTAAACCACACCCTGGACAACCTCATCGAGGCTGCAATACCCGACTACTACTCAGGGGTCGTTTACGACCGGTACATCCCCTCCACCTTCGCACACGCGGAAACCCAAGATCAAATTCGTATTCTCAAGCTCCTCGACCTCATGGTGCTCACCCGCAGGACCCAGAATTCCGGCAAGCTGATTACTTTGGTTTCTCAACCGCAAGGGATCCTACTCGTGAAATACAAGACGCTTCTGACCCCGCTCATCCTCAACTTGAAAACCCGTTACCAGCAGTACAGCGGGTCGGACTTCCCCATACTTGACACATTCTTGCGCGCGTTGGTGGGGAGATGGCTTCAGGATCTCTTGGGTACCCCTTCCAAGCAACCTGAGGCCCTCGTCAAGAAGGTCGCCTGCGAGTGTCAAGACTGCGCGAGGTTGAACAAATTCTTACGGTCGAGCGCTGCGACGGAGACAATCTGGGCTGGACAGAAGAGGCGCTTGCATATGGAGGCTAACCTTAGGAGTACCCTTCCGGACGATGCTACTTTCACCACAATCACAAGAGGATCGCCACACGGGTTACAAGTGACGAAGACGAATGTATCGTCGGCGATGGACAAGTGGAGCGGGCGGGTGGAGAGTTCACGCGCTTTCCTTGCCCTCGTCGGGACTCCCGACGAGTTGGTTAGGATAATGGGCGAACGGTACCAAGACGTTCAAGCCGCGCTGGCTGGGACCAGGCCATACAAAATGGGCAACCTGGCTCCCGTTGTCGCGTCGGTTGGTGTCCCCCCAGTCGCCAGCACTTCTACGACTCTGGCCACGGGGAGCGGAACCCAGATCGGCCCTACGGTGGCTGGAGTGAAGAGGAAGGCGGACGATGGGGACGTTATTGACCTGACGTCGGATTGATTGTTGTGCTGGTATCTTTGCTATTTAATTTGTCAGGTCTTTTCTTGTCGATTGAACCTCACCTGGGTGTAGTATTGGTGTGTGTATAACCTGCTTCAATGCGTTGCCTTTCGAACCCATTTCGCCGTCCAATGTCCGGAATGTCTAGAGCTTTCACTCTACAAGGCCATTAACGTTCCAATATTCAGCGGTGGTATGAGAAGTTTTGACGATTTGCTGGTGGGGGAAAGTAAGCTTACTCAGACACAGCCTAAAATGCATACTCCCACGGCACCCATAAGATTAGCGACCGGGTTGACATCACGCTCCTGCTAGATGATCATCGATCATACGGGTAATTTAGAGTCTTCAATGGATTGGGTTTTGGGATGGCAGAGTGAGGTCGTCAACAGGAGAGAACGTTGAAGTTCGGGAGCCATCAGCCCGAAGTGCTTCCAGCTCGCTTCTGTGGCAACATCTCAAAAACCTCGAGATCAAATTCAGGTAGTTCACCCAAGTCCCGAAGGGCGAGAGTTGTATAACTGGTTCTAACGGTCGTTATCTATCTAGCCTGGATACTACATAGGCTTGTAGGCGGGGAATTGTCCCGGCCCAGTGACCTTGGCTGCGGTCGTGGTTGTCGTGGTTTTGATGGGCTCGTCGACTGGTCTGCCTAGTGCTGGTCCTGGTGAGCTTGGCCTGGACCCTGACCTGGACGGGGGGCGGGTACCCCCGGGGCTACCTCCGGGGCTACCCCCAGGGGACACGGGGTTGCTGTAGCTGGGCCTCCTCTCGGGGTCTTGCGGGCTCCTGGCGAATCCCGCCCACTCGGCCCGGTCCTCGGGCTCGCGCGAAAACAGCTCGTTCAGAGCTTGGAGCTCGCGTGAGGACAGGTCGTAGAAAAGATCGCGCTTGAGCATCCAGCCATCGAGTTCTTGGGCTGCTGAAGGAGACCATGGTCAGATCTCGGTAAGATGTGATAGAGAACGATCGGGGGAACCCACACTCTGGCTCAGGAGCAGGGGAGCGGGCGACCGGGGCCGTCAAGGCGTTGACCGAGAGAGCCCCGATGGCGAGGAAGGTGAGAGCGGTTTTGAAGAACATGATGATATGTAGTGTCGTGGGGAAGAATGAATAACAACGGCGCCAGGCCTAAAGTTTGGGAGGTAGGAGAGAAGAACTGGGGTGAGCTGCACAGCGGCTGAGGAAACCAGGGAGTGCACCTCGACCTTTTTATGGATTTCCGGGAAACCGTTGGTGTCGAGTTTCGACCCACATGGTCGGCAGTGAATGCACCGGTCCACCGGGGCCGAGTGCATTTCATCTACGATCCCGGTGTTCGTTCATCACCGGCACCGCGTTGGGCAGGCGGACGTCGGATCGACCTTCGCGAGTCAAAAACGCGGAGCGTTAACGCGCGCGTTGATCACAGGCGCTCCGCTTACGATCCGATACCATGGCATTTGAACTCACAGGAAGATTATCGATACCAACCTAAAGCCGATGCCGAGTTCCGACCCACCGCTTCTGGTCGGCGGGGGACGCACCGGGGCTGGGCCTACTCCATCTGAGATCACGCTGTTCGCTTCACGGCCAACCCGTGGGCTTGGCGGACAATCCCGCTTAAAACGACACGGTTTCGCGCAAGGGCCCCGATTTTCGGACCGAGAACTGCCAGCCTACCGCGCGCGCTCCCTTCTTGGAAAGCGGGCCACAACAACCAACACATGGAGACCAAAATGGGGTGGTTACCACGGCGCTACCTTGCGTGCGGGCCTCACTGCCTCGCGTTCCGTTTCCCCAAGGCGGAGCAGCGATCTTTTTTATCAACCTGCGGCCCGGAAGTCGGTTCAGAAAATAACTCCCCTTGCGAGGCCGTGGGATTTCACAAAGAAAACGTGCGCACAAACATTTAGAATCGTAATACCGTCATTAATAGGTCACTACACAACCGGTCCAAGGACAGGACGAGAGAAGCACCACCTAAAGCCCCTCCAAGATAGGCATCCAGTGGCTTTTCGCAAGTGTCTTGAAAGCGAGGAAGCGCTCCAGAGCGACCTCTCAGTATTCTGCATCCTCCATCCCAGCTCTGGCGTGCTGAGCGGGCACTGCCACGGCTTCACATCGCAAAACCCGAGTTTGAGTAGTGGGATACTGGCCAGCGATGATAGCATTGCTCAGCTCTGTGGTGAGCCTGGTGCAGGGAAGAACGCGCAGGAGATGAGATGGTGATGTTTTATTTGGTGAGCTCGTTGTTGGTCCAGGCACTACCGGACTTGGCAGCGCGAATGAGTCAGATTAGCCATGACGGTGTTGGATCTAAATACGCGAGTAGAATACATGCGCCGCCAAAAACATCAGTAGGGGACTTACACGAATCGAACTGAGGTGATTCTGGTTGAGTGGACCTCTTGTGTAAAGAACAGGGGCTAGTTGGCCCATCTCCACTCGCCGCGGGTCTCGCAGGACCAAATTCAGTATGGAGCCCCCACCAGCATACCATCAGGCCTCAGGCGCGGTCAAAGAATGGACCGAATGCACAAATTGTATATATTGCACACGGGGAGAAGCAACAATACATTTGTGCAAGGTGGGGAGCAGGGGGTGGGAGGTGGATAGGGAGGTGGAGGTGTATCAGTGTGGGGTGTCGCAGAGGTGTCGCAAGGAATTAGTAAATCATCAGCAATGCAAGGAATAGGCAGAGAAAAGCGAAAATGAAAATTGGGCTGGTTCTACCAAGTGCGGATGAAACGCAAGAAAGAGTAGGTAAAATGAAGCAGAAGTCGTTAAAGATACAAGTGTGGTTCATCAAAACTTTCATTGTCCGTGATGCAGCGAATGGAAACCCAACGAAAAAGCAAACCAAAAAGGTGTCCGATAGCGTCACTGCGCTTCGTAGGTACGATGGGCTCATGCCCAACGAGCTCGACAGGAGATGACGGGATGTGCCGAGCCACCCAGTTGTTTCGTGAGTCCGAGTTTACCCATATGAAGGAAAAGAGAATAAACAAACACCCAGTACGCACGCGTGACAGGGGAACGACTTGAATCGAGATGTGCTGGGCGGTTGAGTTGGGGCGGTTGGGGATTCAGAAGTCAGACGTAAACACTCAACCTTCCAGTGGATAATAGGGATACGAGTTGCGGTTCTCCCTGTCGTGAGTATACGCTGGCATCCTGGGCATCCTGACTGCAACTCCGATAACAGGATCTACGACGTCGGCCGTAACGTTCGTTCCAGCAGAATTAACACTTCCATCCGCCGTAAGGTAGGGACTGAACGGATTGGTAGGCGAAGAAGGACCACCATCGCGCTGACCGACGTCGAATCTCATCGCAGACGTTCCAGTGGCACCGAGACTCAGACGACCGAAAGGACTGGGAAGGGGGGATTCACCGATCTCGAGTCGACGACGACGACGACGGCCTTGAGATGAGATAGAGGTTTGGTGGACGAGGGAATGTCCACTGCCTTGGGAACGACTGTGAGACCTAGAGCCTTGGGAAGAATCTGGGGTGTGTTGAAACAGAGACGCAGGGGCAGATCCTGAAACGGAACGTGGCGAACCGGGGCTAAGGTGGGACCTCATCGAGTGTAGAGAACCAGCTTCCGAACGTGAGACATCTCGAGGGTGAACCAAAACCGGGGGCTACGACAAGATAAACAACCCATTAGTCGATATGACAGGAACAAGCGAAACAAAACACACGTTAGACCTGCCAGATCCGTTGCCACCACTCATGAACCTCCACCGCTCAGCGACCTGGGGAGGCGCCTCTTCATAGATGTCTATCGAGATTGCAGGGCTATCCGTACGATCGGAGTCACCGTGGGTGCCAGACGACGTCATCCACGACCTGGAGACGATCAAACCGGGTGGGAACGTTGGGTCGCGTTCGTAGGAGGTCGTAGCAAATCGGGAAGCAGGAGCCGGAGCATCCAATGGATCCTGGACCACAGTTGAACTCGTGGTATCCGCAAAAGGATCCGTGTCGTCCACCTGAGATTGGGACGGAGTACTAGTCCCGACAACCCGAATAGTGGGGGCTTCCGATACGGATTCTTGCATGGACCCCGACATGGGTAATCTCGAACGTGAACTGGTGGTCAAAGCGGGAGGTGGAGACGGTAAGGGTGGAGGAGTCTCATTTCTCGATGGGGCGTCGTGAAAGAGGGTGCTTCCGGATTCTCCACTGGCACCGCTATGTCCGGAGATCGGTCGCAGCCCTTGGGGATGTCCAAGGAGTCTTGAACTTGGGCCAGCCTCGGCTTCAGGTTCTGAGTGAGGAGTGGTTGGGCGGGATTCCTGTCGTTCTGGAGTGCCTTGCCTTGAGCGTGGGTTCAACCATCCGAGCCGACCGAGCAGACTTGGGGAGCTAGTGACCGGAGAAGGGATCTCACGAGCCTCGGCCCTGTCCATCTCATCCACCCGGATCCTCTGGGCCGTCATCAGCTGCGGGGTCTCGTCCCAACTAGCTGGAGTGCCTGGTACAGGAAAACTGCGCTGCGATCGGGAAGTCCTGAGCGATCTAAGCGACGGCCGGGGGGGAGTCCGTGAAATACCGAGGTGGTCAGGATCAAGCCGGGGTGGGGGTTCCAACAGAGACTCCTCTTCATCCTCTTCCATAATGTCATCGTGGCGCCGGGGCTCGTCGACCATCTGAGTGAGGACCGCAGGTGGTAAGATATTTCCCCATTGCGTGACAGGAGGTGGGATGAGGTGGCTGAAATGAGCTTGGGAAGGTTCGACGACGGTACCATAACCTGAGGCCCCAGTTGAGGTGGAATCCATGGAATTGTGCGTAGCATCGAGAACGGGGGTGACAAGACGAGCACTTGTATGTTGAGACATTTGGTTGGAATAGCTCGCTCGGAGGAACGGATCTGTTTCCTCACCACTTCCCCTCGGAGAGCCTTCTCCCGGTACTCGGTCACCGGAACCGTTATCGTGTACGAGGGTCCAGCCGCCTTCTACCGGGGGAACTGAGCGGTTTTCCGTAGAAGCATGGACCATGGACCAACCAGTCCAGATCGGTTCACGGGGACCTGTTGATTCTGCGGGCTGACGTTGTGGACTGTCGTCGGTGAAGGAGTATAACCGGGAGTGCCGATGACGCTCAGGGACCGGAGTCAGAAGATCGTGGCCGTTGCGATGCCTTCGCCTGTTTCGCCGCCAACGTAATGCGAGCAAACAACAGAGCAAGATGATGAGCGCAGCGATAATGCTTCCGACAATTGCACCAACAGCGGTCCCGCCGAGTCTCGACGACCCAGGCGCGGACGTGGGCCCTGCGGAGGTTGAGCTGGAAGTAACCGAGGACCCGGTCGGTGAACCAGTTAATGAACCAGTTGATAACGATGTTGTGGAGGAAGGCTCGGACGATGGGGAGGTTTCTGATGGTGAGAGTGACGTCGGCGGTAAAGTGGAGGAGGGTGTCGCAGGAGTAGAAGGTGGGGGGGTAGGTGATACGGGTGGTGACTCTGTTGTGCTAGGCGGCGGTGTTGGACCTCCGTAAACCCAGATGTTTGTATCGGTGCCCAGGGGTATCTATTGAGAAAAAAAGGACAATCAGAGCGCAGGTGGTGGGAGGTATGACCAGTGACATACACTCGGACCGTAATAGGTGAGTGGAAGCCTCATGAGGGTAGTGAACGTGGCAGTTGGGTTTCCAGCCGCGTCGGTCGCAGTGGTCGTAATCAGAGTATACCACGGCGGGAGCTCCTGGGTAGGAGGCGAGGCCATGCGTAAGGAATGTAGTTACAGGGCTGTGAAAAGAAAATCCAGTAGGTCGTTAGTAGAGAGCGTGGGGCGTTCAGAATCTGTTTGGGCAAATAAGGTCAGCATTGTCATCGCCGGGCAACCCGTTCAGAACCTACGGGTATTTTTTCGTGATTTTTTGGGGAATTAAAGGGAAGGAGGGAGGGGGGAGGCGGAGGAGGGAGATGATTGACGAACCGGAGTAAC
>Ga0307509_10008812_pt1 | contig 12753 bp, 11 predicted proteins | sample 10_EM_MG_FD_202245 | JGI IMG/M metagenome (GOLD analysis project Ga0307509, IMG submission 202245) | Populus trichocarpa ectomycorrhiza microbial communities from riparian zone in the Pacific Northwest, United States - 10_EM | ecosystem: Host-associated > Plants > Roots > Unclassified | place...
GTCTTCCTGCGTGCTTTCCGTTCTTGCTTGTTGCTTTTTTGGCAGATTGTTCCTGTTCGTTCCAGCCTATGTCTGTTTTGGATTAGCCGGCTGCGGCTGGGTTCACCCGGACCCAATGCCACGGACCCTAATTGTCGGGAGCAGACGCTAGTGCTTTTTCTTTGCTTTTTTGTTTTAGATGCTTGCTCTTGGAGCCCGGCATTCTTGTTCCGGCTGTTTTTCGGGGAGTGTTTTCTTTTCTCCCTTTAGAAGTCTGCCCTTAGAGTTTTGCGGATTATTCTTGTTCTCCTCCAGCTGTTTTTCATTTGGCGTGTGTTTTACTTGTACTTTCTGACTCTAGCTGTTGGCTCTTGTTGTTTGGCAGATTATTTTTGTTTTTTTCTTGCTGTTTTTCGCTCAGAGTCCCGTTTGTTGAGCCTCAGTAGCTTCTTATACTTTCTGGGATTAGCGTTTTGGGATCCCAGCTCTAGCCTTATCCGCATTTGTTGCCTTCTACTTGGCGGACCCACTCGAACTAGATTAGTCCGCGCATGCTAATAAACCTTTCCATCTACTTCATGAACCTTAAACACCAAAAGCTCATATCGTGATTCAGGAAAATAACACGGCCGAATTGAAGCTAGACGCCCCGGGTGCAAATTCCCATAGAAGGTGTCGAGCTTCAATTCGGCCGCACGACGTCTGTGCCACTGCCATCAAGTATCAAAGCGAGTGACAAGCTGTCAACATTCCTAGTTCTTAAAGAGGGCGTGCGGACCATTTCTCTCTGCCATGTTCAAACATCGTGTTGTTCTCTTAACTACCTACCAATACACTTTTCCTAAAAGCATCTATTTCCAGACACTATTCACTACAGCTCTCAACTATTACTATTCACCTACACACTATGTCACAACAACGGCGGGCTATTGCTGACAGAACGCGTTCGTCGAGGCAGGGCAGGCAAGGGCAAAGGGAGGTCCGCGGGAGACGTGTCCGGAAATCTAGATCCGGAGACGGGGCAACTATAGCAGCACCACGTCCGGGTTCTCTTACCGCTGGGTCTACAGTAAGTAGGACAAGAGGTGCCATGGAGGTGCCAACCCCACCACGACCCCAAATAGCAGACCCTGGTCATGCGGATGACGGGCAGCAGTTGGCGGACAACGGGCAGCAGTGGGCGGACAACGGGGAGCAGCCAGCGCATGACAGTATGGACTCAGATGATAAAGAACATGAGGATAACGATGGTCAGAGCGAGGTGAGCGAAGAGGAGAAGGATAATGAGAATGGCGAGAATGATGAGGATGTGTTAGAGCCGGGAGCGGATGATGAGGATCTGTCAGCCGATTGGGGGGCACAGAGACCAGTCGAGAATGAGTTTCTTAGCTCGCAACCATCGATAATAACAATCACGCCCGGGCATAGTCAGACCTCTGGCGGGAGGGCTAGTTACCAGGAACGGAGAACACTTGCCCCAATACGAGTGAGCCAAAATCGTACGCCTGCCTTCCTCACCCGGTGGCCCGCAGCCTTGAATCCGCTTGCAACACCAGTCTTAACCCAAACCCAGTGGATCCAACAATGCGAGAATTTTATAACGGAAGTGCACAGCGGACCAGTAGTAGGCGGAATGTGGCCGTAGGGCTAGAGCGTAGAATCCTGGTCAAAGCCCATGACCTGATGTGGGACTGGACAATCTTCGTGAATCCGTTTCTGGACCCAATCACCTTGACGGAAGAAGTCCACAGGTGCTGGAGGGATCCCCGGAGTGAATTGGGCTTTCCCGACTTTGGCGATGCTACCCTACCCTCCATTGAGCAGGTACGTTACCCTTAATTGATAACCTGGGTGTCATCCCAGACTAAACAGAGCGGCCGGCGGCCACTGGGTTTTAGATCCGGTTAAAGCACAGTTCGTGCAGATCTCAGTATCTGCGTACTGCAAAGTGCGCTATAACAGAACTCTATAAGCTTGACATTGAGGATCCTGCGGGCTGTGCACGAAGGGTGGCATACCTACTGGAGGATGATAGGTTCACTTGCCCATCTAGCAACTATGAGGTAGTCTTTCGACATTCTCAGGATCATTTCTAACCGCAGTAAGACTAAATCTAATTCGGCGGACAGCCAATTTCTCTTAGATTCCTAGCGCCACAGATTCCGGGTGTGATATTTGCACAGTATTATTCTAGCCCCAAAAGGAAAGGCACGATGGACGAGCGGTTCCTAGGTAAGATCGACGGCCCTTTTATCTGTCTATTGTGCCATTCCCTGCGATGCTGGCGGACTGGGGACTTTATCGATAATGTGCCTTTCATGCGGGGCAATTGCGGAGGTAAGATGAACAGCGCCTACTTGTGGTTTTCAAAAGTATGCGGATCCCTTGGCGCCCAGGCATCCAGATACTTTCGAAAACCACAAGTACTCAACGCGGGTAATGGGTCGGCTAACGAGAAAACAGGCCTGCTGGAACGGCAGATAGAGACGTGGAATGGTACAGAAACGGTCTGGCAGGATCGTATGATCCAGCGGATCAGAGGCACATTGGAGGCTAGAATCGCGAGGGAGCCGGAAAAGCAGGTCGAGAGGACTGCCGGATATTCAAATGATGAGGAGGCATTAAGGCGGGAGTTTGGGATGGGACCGGGGCGGGGTGGATTGGAATCGGCTGGCGGTGTCGCAGACGAGAGGAGGGGAATAGTTGATACAAGTATGGCGCTGTTGAGAGAACCTGCGGACGCGCCACGCCACACCGAAGAACCCACCAGACCTAGAGGATAGAGGGAACCGTTATATTAATAGACTGTAATCATGTATGCATATGAAAGCGAAATAAATGATAGATATCAAGAGTTCAGAAGAGACTCAATTGTGATACCAGTAGTGTAGAGGCCGCGTGGCGGGCGGGCGGTTATAGGCAAGAAAGTCATAGTAATGAGTCGGGTGGATGAATACTAAGAGATCTGGCAGGCAATGGCTCAAAGGGTAGGGAAAGATGTCAGGCGGTCGGTATAACATCCAGCGGACGGTATAACGTTCGGCTAACGAGAAGAGTGTGGAGGGTAGAGGGCGAAAAACAGAGAAGTAGGAGAACGTCCGGCGGATGCTGGAGAATACGCAACGGGCGTCCGGCGGACGGGAAGGATGGGGAGGGTGGTAGGAAAACGTCCGCTGGATAAGGGAGAAAAAAGGGGGGGTACGGGAGCATTTGGGAGAGGTTCAGAGGGAGGGGAGTATCATGGGAAGGAACTGGGCGCGTCTGGGAGAAGAGAATTCGCGGTCGAAAGGCTTCTGGGGGAGGTGGCAGGCGAACGGGTGCTTCCGGCGCTGCAGGGGGTAGGGGTTTTGCGCTGGGAGTATGGTTGCTAGGCTAACTGCGCCAGGGTGCACCCGGTGCGTCCAGACGGAAAACGGTAGCGCCCGGACGAAACGAGCCTGGGCGGAAGCACCCAGAACTGGAGTTTACGTTATAACCGCCTGGACCGTCCGGGGGATGGGGCCAACAGGATGCAACAGGGCGCAGGGCAGTTTTTTTGCAGATGTTATGCAAGTGGTTCGAGCTAAATCGGTCAACGACGCATAATCCTACTGAGCACTAAAGACTGGAGTCGGGCAGGTGGTTGTTAAGTGACGGGACGTTTTACGGACAATGGTTAAGCAACACATTCTATACTCCACGCTCTCGTGATGAAAGTCGCAGAAGTGAATGGTGTTGTTGGATGAGGTAGTTTGAGAAATCAAGCATACCAGCACTCACATACGTCAATAGTATTCTTGGATACTGATGGAACCATACAATAACGATATGACTATGGAGTGATAATGGGCATTGGTGCGATTATCGGGACAAGTCTATCTTATGCCTCACAGCTGTCGAGTGCAGAATGCTTCTGCAATGCTGAGAGGCTCGATAACAAAACTGGCTCCTTTGTTGGTTCAATCATGGAGACCATTCTGCGTATGTAATGGTAAGCAAGACTCCATTCCGATGAAGATATATCGTGACCAATCGACTAATGTGTGGGAGCACTGTCAGGAAAACTTATGCTGTTGCGATTCGGAAGTCAAGTGAGCAAACAGAATTGTCAGGGTCAAATGGTGTTCGCACTTTCAGAAAAAACTTGATTTCGTTAGCAGTTACTTAGTTAGTATGAGAGCTAGATGTAGCCCGTGACCACCCAGACACGGCATATAAATATTGAGATGCCTCCCGCGCTATTTGAACATTATCAAGCAACAGAGAAGAGATCTTATCAATATTATAAGTTTTACGCTAAAAATCTCTTTTATCACTTTACCTACGTTTAAATCATTGAGCCTTCCTAGACAATCTCCGTCTACGATAAAGATTATCGGCCTGTGTATCTCGCAAGTCTTTAAGATAGGCTCCCACCTAACAGTAGTGCAGTGGTGATTGGCAACATTCTCAATGCCTCATATCTGAGCCTAACTAGTCAGGTGCTCAGAAAATTGAAAATTTGAAAATTATTATTTCTGCAGTCTGTACGGAATTGTTGTTATGAGTTTTGGATAGAGGAAGAATCAGCTGGCCAGATGAAGAAGGACAAAGAAGTCCTGAAGGCAGTGTATATATATTGATCGGAGGCTTAACTGTCTTACTTCTTTATCTACGGAAAAGTACTAGGTTTATATAGAAAATACAAGATCTTTCCTGCACACTCAACTCCTGTTCCCAGGACACAGAGAAGGTTCCAACAACTTCCTTTGACGGCCTGAAGTCCATTCGGTGAAAGGACCGTATCACCAGAAATTCCAGTCTTCTCTTCTTCGGTCTTCAACTATCCACTTCGCTTTGCCTTCCGATCATCTTCGGGGATACGCCCGCCCCCTTCATTCCACTATACACCCAGGTAGAGTAATCCTCCTTCTTCTCTTGATAATTGGTGACAAAGGAAACTAATAATAAACGAGCGACAAGATAGGAAATGGTACAACAAAAAATAATTCCGCTGGGAGAGATCACCGGTGATTTCCAACACGAATTGCTTATCTTTTGACATGTATGCCAATGTACTATTTGCTATGCTGTGCGGTCCCATATTCATTTCAGTTGTGAGAAGCATCAATACGACCATTTTCGATCATTGATTTCTCGGGATATTGCTTCGGCACTCGATGAGTTAAAGGGTTATCTAATCGTGTCTTGGACCATGTTTTCCCCTCAGTTTACCCCCTATTTCAGTCCAGCCTGTGTGGGGATTCATCAAGTCTAACTGCCCGTTTACCTAACAGGCTAGATTTTAAATCCTGGTCGTTAATACAGACTCTGGTTCCTGAAAGGGCATCATTTGCCGATGGAGGGCGTCATAGTGTTTTCCCAATTTTCTACTTAAGTACCGTCCACAATTCTTTTTGCTTAAAAGTGAAAACATGAGGCAGCCTCAGAGGTACATTTGTGGGTGCTCTCAGGTGCTAGAGAAGAAGCTTCTCTAGGTATACCATGTACTATACTTACCCCTACACCTCTAGACACCTCTAACTGTTAACCCGTCGCCCCCCATGAATTGTCGCACCCGCCTAGCGTTACAAGACTGCCGTCTGTAGGAAAACTGAGGGTTGACGCTTTGTGTTCAAACTTTCTCAGCCAACTTGAACACAAGATACCAAAATCTTCAGAAATAAAGAGGCCATCCAGATGTTCTTTCCGGACCGGGACGGCCCGATGGACACCATAGATGAGTTTAAGTACAAGAAGCCCATTGATCGATGGAAGTGAGCGCATTTCCAATCTTCATTGTGTGAATGCTTTACAGGTGAAATAGAGCAGAATGCATTTGCTTGTATGATGACCTTCGGCGATACTGAAAGTCTCTGTCGAGTACTTATTGCATCCCCAAGCATGCATCTAGAATTCCTCGAAGTTTAGACATGTGCTAACCTCATATATGGAGATAAGGAGGGCTATAGTTACCGGGTGCCAACCTCGAAGGAAATTGTAAAGAGAATGTGAGAAGGTAGAAAATGAAATGAAGGCGGATGGATGTATCGTAAATAACGGGAATCGTATCGTGCTTGCTTATTGTGCTATCTAAGGCGAAGCACTGGGTTTATATAGAAATACAGAAGCTCTCCCGTGTACTCTACTCATGTTCCCAGGACAAGGAGGATGTTCAACTAACTTCCTTAGACGGCAGGAAATCCATCCCGTGATTCTACAGTACCCGCGGAATGCCGGTCCTGACCTGCCGGCATTCTGATATCATTTCTGTTGTGCCTTCCGATCCTTATTGGCTATGTGTACGCACACTTGGCTTTAGTATACAGCCAGGTATAGTAGCTCCCTTTTTCCCTTGATAATCAGTGACAAAAAACAAACTATTGATGATAGGTCAATGTCATAGCACAGGTACAAAGGAAATATGTACGAGAGCGCAATGATCACCAGTGATTTGCAATAAGGGCAGCAGGTACAGTAGGATGTTGTAGGATGATACTATGAGAGAGGGATAGGAAAAAGGGGGTGAACTCAGATCCAGCAATTGCTAGTATGGCACATATGCCAAGAAGCTATAAATAGTGTTTTTTTTTTTTCAAACCTAGATCATTTCCCGCCGCTTCTACTCTTTGATGCTAAAAAAGGGAAGTAGGGCCTCTGATTTAGTAGAAAGAAAGATGAAAATAAGATATAAGCCTCAAAGGTAAAAGTGTGGAAAAGCAAGACTCGGCAGAAAGAATTGTTGAAGAAAGATAACAGATAGAAAGAAAGGGCTGTAAGATACAATTCTAATGCTTTTCGTGATTAGGTCAACCAAGGAAATAATCCACACAAGCCAATGACGAGTCACATCCTCCCGCTGCATACACTTGAAACTCTCCGTTAAATCGTCCTCACCGTTCTTTTGCAGTGCATAGGTACATATATGGGGAGTAGTCATCCCTCCCCTGCGAGCAAAACCAGATCAACTGCGAGCAGAGCATATCCCCACACAAGCAAAACAATACCCCGCTTGCATATCCTCCCTGCCCATTTGCCCACCACATGGTTGGCCCACCAGTACTCCTTCCCCCCCCTTCAACTAGTTGACCTATTATAAAATTAGTATCAAAACCAGTTTCAATTATCCGTCAATTATCCGTCCGGCAAGGTTAATATAAAATATTGAGAGGCAAAGCTTGACTTACGCAACTTGAATCCATACAAATCTTCTATATTCATCCAGCTCCTTTTGCGTGAAAATGAAATCATCGTAGCTAAGTGAAGAGCGGGCTTGTGAGAGTGAAAGGGAGAGGGCACAGAAGAGGGCTCGGGAGTGGCAGTGGCAGTGGCAGTGGGAGAGTGAGAGTGGGAGCGAAAGAGCGAGAGCGAGAGGCAGAGCGAGAGGCAGAGCGAGAGCGAGGCGGAGAGGGATCATCACTGTCATCGACTTGGACGGGTGGATGAAACTTTAGTCAACGATGCTCCAGGGGCACTACCCCCCAAAATATCAAATTCGTGTACCATTTTGGTAGAGTTGTGGGGCCAGGGCGGTCTCGGAGATCACGCTCTCAACACACGCTCTAAACCACCACTACCAAAACCGCTTTCCACACTGCCTCCTCCCTCCTCCTCCAATACCTGACCCGGGCCTTCCTCCTCTACCAGCCTCCAACCCTCTCCGCAACATCCCTGACCAGCCTATCATGTACATCTCCCAAAAAGAAGAGCCCGCAATACGCACCCACCTCATCCACCCGAGTCATTCCAACCTTTATCCAGCAGGGGTCCAGCTTGAGCGGGGTTAGGAAAATTTTCCTCTCGGGCTTTTTCTTTTTCGCTGCTGCACGCACTGGGGTGGGGGACTGTGAGGAAGAGGGGGTTGGCGAGGGAGAGAGGGAGATGGATGGGGATGGAATTTCTTGGGAACTTTGTAAGTGGAGAGCGCTCTGTCAAGAGGCGCTAAAAGCAGGTGGTTCCGGAATGACTTTTAAGCCTTGCCCCCCCCCGTTCCATTCTTTCCTTTTCCCGCCGTAGCCTCTCCATCTCACGGTCATGTTGGGTGGTGAGTTTCCTTTCTTCCTTGTTTGCCTTTTCGCGTTTCTTCCGCTCGTTCCCCTCAATCACCTTCTCCCAATCTTTGACTGTTCCTTCGTAATCTTTCACCCTCTTCTCCCATACTTTCATTCCCTTTGCAGAGGCCTTCTCAGCAGCTGTATGTACCGTTGGGTCTGGGATTTTCGAGTCGTCAAATTCGGTTGGTCTTGGTGGGCGATGAGACTAGTGGAGGTGCTGGTGCCGGAGTGGTGGAATAAGTAGGGGTCGAAGGGGGAGCATGGTCAGGCATCGGGTGTTTAGACTTTTCCATCCGGGTTGTGACTATAGGCACAGGAGCAGATCTCCTGTGTTTGCCCTGCATTTTGTAGGACGCCCCGTTATCGGATACCGGATCTGATCCTGGTATGTCATTGCCCCACTTCCTGGGGAGATCGTGCTTGTGCTGAGATTCCTGGCGTGTAGTTTAGGGGTGAGCGGGTCAAATCCAAGATGCATTTCCCGAGCCACCCCCTGTAGCGTGCTACTGCCTGTGCCCTGGGCTTTCGCATCTGCGAGGTCAAATGAGTGCTCCGGGTGCTCTGCTGCCGGTGCCGGTTTCGGTGGATCCTGAGAGCGCCCCATGCAGGCTATGAAGTAGTTTACCAAACGTACCCGCGCCGTTCTGCTGTCGGGAGTGTGCTCGCCAGTCTCCGGCTTCTGAATGGAATTGGAGGGATTAATCAAACCGGGGGGGTCATCCAAGCAGCCACTATTTTATTGGTTTAGTGGTTTCGGAAAAGAAGGCGGTTGGAATGGGGAACGAACCCGAACTCAAAATGCGACATTAAGTACTGCCCCGTTGCCGTAGTAAGCCGGGAATAGTGCTTATTGATAAGTTTAGCGCGGAATCCCACGTTTCACTCTAGTTCTCACATTAGCGTCTCCACCACACAGCGGGGATATTATTATTGGCATATACCCTGTTTACACTGCACAATCGTGAAAATCCGCTCAGGCCATCGGCGCTTGGTGGCAGAGACGACGGAATAACGAATTCCCGTGGTGGTAACCGACGACACGCATGGCTCGAGAAAGTCTGGAATGCGGTTTTCCTATCGGGCATCTTTGTTTCGGGTTTGTCTATTGGTTTGTTTCTTCAACCGCTCCCCTCATCTAAAATCAAGCTATGTTTACTACAAACATTGAAGAGCTTGGCACAAGGTTTGCCAAGCCCGGAATTTGGTTGATACCACCACATTGTATCCTATTGGCTCGCTCTTAGCTCAAGCCTCTTACTGTACACAGGTGTGAGCAAAACTATGGTGAAACATCCTCCATGATGCGTACAACCTCCGTGATTGAAATTGAACCTTCGGGTGATGTGTCATATTTGGGTGTTCAGCCATTCAGGGTCCATGATTTCATCTCGCAATGGCTTCATGTCTTTGACTCCATTATGTTGGTTTCAATTTTTCATTTGGAACAGTGCTTGTTCATCACTTCTATCAGAACTTTATCTCTAGAAAGCCTTCGGGCCTTCTTTACATTCTTGTTGAGTTCATTCCCTGTCTTAATCTCGGTCTGACCTTGTTTTAAGTCACTAGGAATGTCTTGACACTTTTCATTCATCCTCAGACCGGTTAGGAGTTTGCTGGTGGCATTGTGGCGCATCAGTGGTGGGTTGGTATTGGCTGAGCATGAAGGAGTTGGTATCTATTGCAAGTGTCATCTCCGCAGTGTCGGTTGGCTGGTAGCAGGGGAGTTGATAGGCATCTGGGCTCCACCCGAGATTGGTGAAATGCCTCCGGGGCTAGGACTTAGGTTCTGGTTTGTACTAATTTCTTTTGTTTCAATGGGATGGGCGAGCTAGAAAGGCACTGGTCTATCGTACCCTGTATTCGACTCATGGAACTGAGGACTGTGGGCAGTATGTGGGCAAGGTGGGTATCGGGGGCTGGGTATGCGGACATTTCTTTTGTTTGATAGTCTGCCTTTGTATCTACGGCTCGGGAGGAGGAAAATTGTAGGGATGGGGATATAATAATAGTTATCACAAGGGAATAGTGGTTTTGTTTTGGTTTTGTTTTTTGGGTCAGGGAAGTCGGGATATGGCGTTCTCTGGTGCAGCATGTTGGCTCAGATAGCTGGCGCCACAGTCTAGCCCAGAAGGGCCATTCCGGCTCTGATGGATCTGGTTCGGTAAATGGGATTGGGACGGGCAGTTTAGGCTTTAGGCCTGAGCGATAATGGTATCCTTGCTTTATTCTAGCTTAGTGCCCGAAATGGAAAAAGTTTATAAAATAAAATAAAAATAAAAAACAATGGCGAAGTGGAAGGATGTAACAGGTTTACTCCTGTCTAATGGAAAGGTACAATAGAGAGCTAGCAGTTGACCGGCAAGCGCTAGGTCCAAGGGAGGCTTCAGAGAACTCGAGGGTAAAGAGGAATAATAGTTAAAGGGCAAGTGGAACTCTGAGATCCCCGTTCAACCAAGTATATTCTTAAAACATGAGTCTGCTGAAGTCTGCCGTTCTCATGCTAGCCTGAAGATGGGTTTAAATACAAGAGTTCCCCCAGGCCAATTGTAATCTGATATCCTGCGACCATGATCATTACCGGGCCGTGCACCTTGTCCTGCATGTCCTGTGATCCCACATGAAACCTAAGAGTCAAAACACTGCCTCAATGCTATCGTCAGCTTACATGACCATTCCTTCACTTGTCTTTCTTAATAAAACAATAAACATGTAAAACTAAACTTAACACAAGCTCCCAGGCACTATTATAGCTCCGGGGCTGTAAAAAAATCAAACTAATGAAAGTAAGCAAAGTAATCAAACTAAAGATAGAAAATCCAGCACTCCACTCACATATACAGTTACCGGATCAGTATACATGTTACAAAGGAGGAGGAAGAGAGGATTGTTAGGTTGTTAAGGAAGAAGGTGGAGGGGAGGGAAGGATGGTTGGAGAGGAGGAGTGAGGAGAGTAGTAGGAAGATTTTAGAGAGGGCAGGGGTAAGGAGTAGGGCGGACTAGAAGCGAGAGGTAGTTGGGGTTTGGAAGGATAGGAAGGGAAAGGTGGTACAAGAGAGGTTGAGATTGGAGGGTGTTGGGGGAAGTAGGGAATTTATCAGAAGGGGAATGGTGTTAGATTTTCTTATCTCGGAAAACTTGAGGTCATCATTACCGATTGCAATCTTGAGTTGTAGGAGGTTGGAGGAGAGAGGAAGTTGACATTGCTTTGTTGTAGCTTAGTACACTAAATTGAAAAAGTTTGTAAAAATAATAAAAAAAGTACGGCGAAGTCTTGGCTACCATTTACAGAGAAATCCTCTGGGCCAGACTTACCCACAACCCCCGGTACTTGTGTTTCTGCCGTGAGATCAGGTCATGTGGTTAAACACACTTCCCTTTATCGCCACCATTCAATCACGTGACCTGGTCTAACCGCAGAAACAAGACTCGCCTTCCTCCAGTTCACGTGACCTATCACTAATTCCGGCAAGGGAAGTACGGTACGGTACACTCCCGTTCGCAAAGTTTTCGCGGAGGGACAGGTACTGTGGCTATGTCTTGGCGGCAATGGAGGTACTGGTACAAGGATCTGGGTATACTTTGAACTGAAAGGGTTGTACTGGTACTTTGGTTGCCACCAAGACACCGCCACAGTACCTGTCCTTCCGCGAAAACTTTGCGAACGGGAGTGTACTCGAGTACAGTAGTCTACCGTACACTCGAATCCGGACAAGAATAGCATACCGGTATCACAGCGCACCTCGCATCTTACTTGGCTCAAGTATGCTTTCGCGACATTTTCTAGAAACAAGCCGGCTAATGATGCCTGTAATCAACTTTAATGTGTATGATAATATACGGTAGTTAAACGGATGCCTCAACTTGTTACTCAAAAATGCACCCGTACTAACACTTCGCATCACAACCGAGGCCATGGTTAGTAGCCCCGGTAGCCCAATGCAGCCCTAGGACCTTCCGACGCCGGTCTGCACCTCAGAGTTATTTCTACTGCCGGTTTCCAATTCTATTGGTTGATTTATCCTTAGCGCAACACGTGGTCGTGATGAAAACCGTCAACATAAAGTCACGGCTTTTAACTTTGAACACCCTCACTGGAGATACTTAGACCGAGTGAAAATTCGGTGAGGCATGGCATAGGTTGTCATCAAATTGCGGTTGCATCGATCAAAACTGCTAACAACTCTTTGCCCAGCCTCGCTAAGCTATCTTGCTGAACCCTCACCAAGTCTAACCTAAGCTAGGCTCATGTCACAGTCACAGAAGACGTCACCTGGCCAAACCTGAAGCCCCAAACCGAAAAGCCAACAACGCCCTAATTCCCTGCTGTAACAACCACATCTCCTCCCAACAGCTACCAAAATCCGCAATCCACAACCACCGACGCTGATACCACCTAACCACCACCACTCTCCCCCGTATCTGCCGCCCGACCTCCAGAAAGAATGGCTGCATTGCCTGCTGAGGATGTGGATGCACACTCAACTCCCTCCCCGCCCTCCCATCGATTCGGATATCCCCCACCAGGACAGAGACTGGCTTTCTCTCCACCTTCCTCCCTAGCCTCCGCGGACTTGAGCCCACGACCCAGCGCACCACACGACATCAATTATTATCTCACCGAGGGGTTACAAAGTTCGGAGCACAAACAATACCGCGGAAAGCAGCCTTTCATAAGGGCCATTGACTCACTATTCAAAAGAGTGCGTTCCGGTAAGGCTGGCCAGTACCCAGTATTTGCCCCCGTGACGCAAGACCAATTTGA
>Ga0307509_10008813_pt1 | contig 12752 bp, 7 predicted proteins | sample 10_EM_MG_FD_202245 | JGI IMG/M metagenome (GOLD analysis project Ga0307509, IMG submission 202245) | Populus trichocarpa ectomycorrhiza microbial communities from riparian zone in the Pacific Northwest, United States - 10_EM | ecosystem: Host-associated > Plants > Roots > Unclassified | place...
TAAGGCTTATGAATTGGGCATATGATTTGAACCTGTGAATAGAGTGTATGAATTGGGCTTATGAATTAGGCGTATGGCCTGCTGAGACAATATACGTTACTAGACTAGGCAACTCGGACGTCCAATAGGTGTTGTGAATTATTCCATTTCATATTGTATGAATCATTCCAGGCAAATAAATGCCCGTATATACTTTGAGGTATGTGGTTTTTGGTACAAGTCCCTGGCATGAATGGACCGAACACCAGGGGGCTCCTTGGCAAAGGGCTTTCAGCTCATGTAACCACGGCGGTGTTCGGTCCATTCATCCCAGGGACGTGTATATGCTCACACAATTACTGAATCATGTATCAAAAGAGCAATGTTCGAGAGGGGAATATACGAAAAAGCGGGGCCCTGGGCGGAGAAAATTCATTGACGGGGGGCTGTGCGGGCCATTGAACGGGGCGGGGGCCTGGACGGGGGCAGGGGCAGGGGTTGACAAAAAAAAAGCCCCGCTCCGGGCCATTGACCGGGGCGGGGCAGGGAATTCAGGCGGGGGCTCGCGAGTTTCGGGGCCCCGGAGGCCCTGTAACGAACACTAGATACTTCTCCACAAATCCTCCAGATATTCTGATTCCAATGTATCTCATAGGATATTATAATCACCGTGTATCCTGCCCCTCTGATCTGTGTACTCCAGTTCCACTGTTGGAAGGATTGCTGGCACAAATCTGTCCCTGGCTTACAATCTGGTCAGTCGTTTCCAAGTGAGGGCTGGTGGGCAGTCAACCACGAACGCTAGCCGGAGCGGGATGTGTGTATCCGGTGTTGGTGAAGTACTTCAGTTCCGGGTGCGATTCCTCTTTTGGTGGAAAACTTGGTGCTGTTATGTATTGCGGTTTGGCCACGGCGCGCTGTCGACCAGCATTATCGCATCTTCGATTGAGTTCCAATCTTTCTGGGTCATCTCTGGCTAACAACACCTAGTACTGTATTGTTCCTCCGATCTTGCCTGCTTCGAGGAGTCCCTTCATTGCCCCCAAACCATATATTCTGATCTGCTTTCCAAATCCCCATACCCCCGGAAGTGACCCTTTTTTACCTGTTCTGCCTTTCCTCTGCTGCATCATCTGATTATCTGAGGTGGAGGGGGGGGAAATACAATTTGCGTTAATTAGGAAGGGCAATGGGTGTCGACTGGTCTAGGGAGGATAAAAAACCTGTGCTGTTGCGAACTTGGACATAAGAATGCGAGTCGTACTGAGCTTCGAGGTTTGCAAATCGAGGGAGATGATCGTTCGCTATATGTAGCCAGGCCTCCTATCCGTGCATACCCCGCTATGACATCTGCGCAACAATACTCCCCTTGCACCACAAAGTCCTCCATTTAGTCCTCATAAGCTTTGCCCAATTGGCAACTGGTTGTTCCAGCCCAACATTCAAACATGGGCCACATCGTCTTTTCGAGCATGATCATGTATATATATCTTCAGGTGGCAGGTGTTTCCTTTAGTTAATCTTGATCTATTATCTTAAGTTAAAATGCCACCGATAAGACTCTCTCTCACCCTCACATCCATCATGCACTTCAGAATTGTTCCTCACAGGCACATGTATTGGCATTGTCTTCTGAGAATTGAGTCAAAGATTCTAGGCGGGCTTTTTCACCACAATCCGTTCATAGGAGAGTTCAGGTTACCCCTGCTAATTTTCTAGGTGCCTGTAGTCCTTCGCTCTCTGATTAGGGTTGGTTACGGGGTGGACGTGGCCCCGAAAAACGCGGGCCCCCGGCCCTTTTCCCCGCCCCGCCCCACTCAACGGCCAGGGGCGGGGTGTCTTTTTCGGCCCTCCCTGCCCCTGTCCCGCCTCATGCCCCGCACGGGTCCCCGTCAACAATAGGTGGTAACAAATGGGGCCCCGTCCAGGGAATGAGTGCGGGTGGGCCCCGGACGGGGGCAGGGCCGGGATTACCCGAAACATACCCCCCCGGCCCCGTGTTTGGGCAGGGTCTGGCGAGTGAAAACCCGCCCCGCCCCGCCCCGTAACGAAAACTACCTCTGATCTTCAAATTGAAGGTAAACGGAAATTGTGCCTAATTCTGTGAGACAGAACTTGGCAAATTCTCCAATTACTCCCATATCTGGAACCCCTTTGACTATTGAAACCAACTATGGCCAATCTGCGACATGTCTAAGTGAACTCAGCAAGGCTTGCAGGGATCCCATATTAGACCAGTCTTTGACTGGACCAGACTTGACTGGACTAAATATTTCAGTCAAGTCCAGTCCCCTCCTCCCGCCCAGGCGGTCTTCTCTTTGCGACTTGACCGGTCAGACTATTCGGAACCCTGCATACAGCCGCGTGCAAAACAAATCACGTGATCTTCGTGCAAGCCGTTGATAATCCTGTGCAGCCACTTGGCCAACCCTGCTAGAGTCTTGAGCGAGTCACTATGGGTTCCTGGGCTCACGAGTTTATCTAATACGTAGACAGCCTGGAAACCGGGGATGTCCTTGCCTATCATATGCGTTTGCAGGCCGGAAGGAGATTGAAGGGGGGGGACAGTTCGAGTGCGTGGTGCCCGTGAAGTAATTTGTCGGCGCGTTGAATCTGAAATAAATCTTGTGTGAGAGGGAGTCCGTGGCCATTGGGGTGTCCTAGTGAATGAAGGAGCTCAGGCACCGGATGCATAGATCCTCTAGGTAATTTTCCATGCAGTGGGCACAAGGCACGATCTAGTCCGGGCTATTCCGGTATAACTCTAGGCACTGTTCTCAGCCTTCTGGGGCCCCCGTAGGGCTCGGCAGGGGGAATGCCATGACCCTCAGACAAGACGCGACCGCAAAATGTAGTCCGTCCGGGTCCTTGGATTCCCAGGACGGCCGTCATTAGCAAGGACGACGAGCCCCACGACCTGAGACAACTTCTGCCAGGGGGCGGCAGGTAACTACATAGGGCCGCCGGGGACGGTGGGGACGGCAGGGGACTGCTGAAAACAGCGGAAAACATCGGAAAACAGCTGATGACGACAGGGGACGACAGGGGACGACAGGGGACGACAGGGGATGACAGGGGACGACAGGGGACAGTTGGGGGCTCTGGGGGACTACACAATGTCGTCCGTCCTGGTCCTTGGCTCTTGTTGGGCAAGTTCAGGAAAAGATGGGACATGACGACGAGATGTCATCCGTCCTCATCCTTGACCAGGACGGACGGACTGCCCCGTTGCGAACACTGACTCTAAGAGCCGTGGAGAGAGGGTTGGCTGACGGAAGTGGTAGTTTGCTTTTTCCGTTCCACGAATTTCTGCGCCTCGATGGAGATTTTCTGCCTCCTGCCTAATTTTGGATCCACTACTGAAGCTAGGCCGTTCCATAGGTAGAAGGCTTTGTCCAAGATGGAGTATCATTCTCGACTCTCGCCAGCATAGTTGCAACCACTGCCCTCCAATCCATTGTAGCTGTATTTTGCTGCGCCAGCCAAGCCTCGCAATGGGCCGGCCCTGGCCGCAAATTCTTAAGCCTGGCCCAAACCCGGCCCAAACCATGGCAGGCCCGACGCGAACCCGACCTAACCCAAAAAAGCCCGGGCCGCCCAAACAGCCCAAACTATTCATCAACAGGGATTAATCCAATTCTATTTAAAGATGTTAACTATTTTAACTTTACTACTTGAGAGACTTTCAAGCTGCATTGATTCTAGGAAAAACAGGTGATTAGAGTTGAATGAGAGTTAGTCACCATGACGTGAATGATGGAAAAGAAAAGAAACTGATAGTATTGATGGTTTAGTACTATCAAGACTTGCGATATTCCGAAATCTTGTTCCTCAACAGAGATCACTTGTCAAGAATCAAAGTTCAGCTACGCAACTGGGATGAAAAGGGGTAATTAAAAATGTGAGGCAGAAAAAAGTTTCTCAACAAAATACTTGCTTGGCGACGACACAAGTCCTAGGTTCACAGCAATTTTGGAAGATATGAGTGATATCTTGTGATTTGATAAACAAAAGTGACAATTCTTCGGGCATTATTTCGGGCTTTTTCGGGCTGCCCGGGCTTGCCACTTGGGCGACCCGACCCGGCCCAAACCGTTTGACCCCGGGCCGGCCCAACCAGCCCGGGTCCAATTGCGAGGCTTGCCCCCCATCTCTTTGACGGACAGCGTCCGGGAAAGACCCACAACCCCGGCTACCTTCAAGTGACTCAGTGGTAGTTAATGGTGTCGGGCTACTTCAGTACTACCCGTTTGTGCCGCGCATGCCAAATCCCTTCCCTTGTGGGTATGACCATTGCTATTCAGGATAACAAATCGCTCTGAAGGTGACCTGAAGACAAATTTCCTAATTGACTGGACAAGGTATGGATAAAGGCTGGAACACTAGAACAAGTTGAGAAAGAAAGAGTGAAGCGTGGAGTGATAGACTTTCCCGTTGTGGTTGTGCGTCCCCTGGTCCAAGTTAGATGAACAGATCTATTTACGTGGTAGGTCGCTCCGCCAAGCTCCAGTATCGTGACAAATTTGGCCGCTACAGGAGCAAGCGCCGAACCTGTAAACTACCCTATTCCACATACTCGCCCACAACGGTACTTCGTTGGTGACAGTGATGGAACCTATTGCCAGTGAGTAGTCGGTAATGATTAGGGTTGTGCACGAGCCCAGGTCTGGACTAGACTTGAGCCGGCTCGAGTCTCTTAGCAACCGGTCTCTTGGCGGCTCGAACAGGAGGCCACGAGCGGACTCGAGTCTCTTGGCGGCTCGAGCCGGCTCGGACAGGGGTCCACGAGCCGAGTCGACTCTACACTCGAGCCTCTTGGCGGTTTCTTGGCGGCTCGAGTGTAGGTCTGGACCCGGCTCGAGCCGGCTCGTGAACAACACTAGGTACAACCGGAACCATAACTACTTGCTGGTTCATTTGCTATGCTGACCGTCCATAACCCTAACCCTGGACAGTTTTGCGAAACACGACGGAGGACGGCTACACTCAAGAATTCACCAATAGAAAAGAAATCTATTAAACATGTAGACTTATATAGGGTTCGAAGATGAGAAAAAGGAGAAGAAAATAAAGTAAAAGATTAGTCTATTCTAAAGCCCCAAGTAAAAAAGAAAAATAGAAAGAACATAAATCAACCGTGATAGTTATTCCCACCCTGAACATTCAGGCAATATTCCATGACAGTAGGAAGCCTCTCAATCTCCTGGTTTATTTCATCAATGGTGACACAGTTCTACTCATCTACCAGCACCTCCCTCATTCACTTCACATTTGTTACACATTCATTTCCTTGTGGTGTCTGTATGTGTGATTTCAAGAGGTACCAAATGCATTCTATAGGATTAAAATCTGTAGAGGTTGAAGGCCAATTAACCTTGTTAACCCCTTCTTTCAAATGCTCTTGATTAGTATACAAGAACTCATGGCCAGGTGCATTAGCTTCCATTAAGCCAAGCTCCAGATCCAGCCTTAACAATTCTCGACACACCGGCCAGAGCAGAGGCCTACAGACATATTTATTATATCTCCAGGAATCTATCCTTCTTCCTTCCCCCTTCTCAACTTTTTTTAAACCTAAACTTCTTCCCAAGATAGCTCATGGTGGCTTTTGGCGCCTTGGTCTTGATATCTTTAGCTGCTTGTCGTAGTGCATGAGCAGTTGCCAGTTCCCAAAGTGGTAAAGCAGACCACTCTTCTGACTTCTTCCACTGACTATTAAGTCTTGCCTCCTTGTTGGTGGTATTTTCGTTTAGTATGGCAATTTGCTCCCTGGCTTCAGTTCGATCCTTTTCTGTTTCTGTTTCCCAAATATAAAAAGGTCCCTTGTAGTCTCATTTTATCATTCCCCAGCCCATAACCCTAGTTTAATTTTTCATGGTTGCACCCCAGCAATCCTCCTCCCAGCGCTCTCCACACACCCGCCAAACCAAAGAAACACCAAAGGTACCACCAATTTCTATGCTAATTTCATCAGTAAAGCCATATTTGACCCACTCAACCTCGGGCGTCCAATCCTTCCTTTTTAGTTGACATTATTCAAACCCAGTGATTTTGTTTTCTGGCATGAGAATGAATTTCCATTCTTCTCCGTAGGCTTGAATTCCATGCTCATGCAAAGCTTGCACAATTGTTGAATGGCACACATGGCCAAACCCTGCAGTTCTTTGATGGTCGATAAGGTTCATATGCCGTATATCCCAGTCGCGTTTAACAATCCCAACTAGGTAGTCTTTATCTGCCTCCCTTAGCTCTCTTGGTCTTACTCCAGTTTCTTTTGGTAAAGTAGGGTTTAGCAGCTCAAACAAACTAATTTCTCCGGCCACCACATCCTCACTGATCTCTCCAAGCCTTTCCATAATATCCCCCTCAACTGCCTCCATATGCTCCGCTACCAATCCAACACACGCATCCTCATCAGCTATCCTAGCCTTCAACTCCGCTTCATCCAAACTCCTTTTGTTGCTCCGCTGGCTCCACCTCTGCTAACCCTTCCAACTCGCTATCTATCAAATACCCTATCAGGAATAGCTTAACTAAGAGCCAGGTACATGGCTTCATAGGATAACCATAGATCCGAACCCAGGCTCCCGAAGTTATGAGCTTTGCAGTGGCAGCTGAAAGATAAATCACAACATTCGATGAGAGCACGTTTCAAGATATGTTTAACTGATTTCACAGATTTTTAGAAAACACTACTTGCATTGTTTCCAAGTTGAATATGCGTTAGCTGCATAATGCGTTGATAGCTTGATATCGGAACTGATCAGTCCCTATTCCATATTACTATTGGTATGTAGACATTTGGACCGCATATTCCTATATAATCTATCATGATGAAATGATTGAAGACTCTCTACTGGTGGAGTGGGAACACTAGCAGATGCAATAGCAGTTTGGGGGATTCCCTGAGTTGGGTTGGGCAAGATTTCACGGTCAAACGGTGTTTGCACTTTGTTCTGACAAACTCAATTGTAAAGAATATACTTCTTAACTAAGGAAGTCGAAGTAGCATAAGCATGAGTATAAATCGGAGGCCTCTCTTGTGATGGTTGAAGAATCATCAAGCAACGGAGAAGAGACCTTACCAATATAACAAGTTAGCTAGTTATATTTTAACACATTAATATTTAACTACACTTTATTACTTAACCTTTATCAAACAATTACCTAAGATTCTTCCTGACTATTAATCCATTGTCCCAAATATCCTTGGCCTAGTTAGCTCAGAATTCTACCGTGTTAGGTACCCCGGAACACTATCTCGTCTAAAAATGGTATTGCAGCTTCGATATCGCGTGACAACACTGCTGTTGTCAGGGTTCTTGGTAACACAGATATGGGAATTGGCGCATTTGACGTCGCACCAGCAATCCAATTTGCATGAGCATTTTTAACAACAAGCTGGGAGATGCTGTAAACCGTGGATTTTGACACCAGGAGTTGGTTGGCAATCGGGTGAACACTTGGTGGCTTTTTTGAATTGCAATAATACCTAGTGTTCGTTACGGGGCCTCCGGGGCCCCCAAAAATGCGGGCCCCGGGCCCAATTTCCCGCCCCGCCCCACTGAACCGCCCGGGGCGGGGCGTGTTATTTTACCGTTCCCTGACCCTGCTCCCAGCCCCGCCCGTTCCCCAGACGGGTCCCTGTTAAAACAGGTTGGCAGAAACGGGGCCCCATCGAGGGAATGAGCGGGGACTCGCCCCGGACGGGGGCGGGGCGGGCATCACCCCCAAAATAACCCCCCCAGCCCGTTGTAAGCGCGGGGCCTGGCGAGTGAAAACCCGCCCCGCCCCGCCCCTTAACGAACTCTAATAATACCAAAGTGCTAGGATGGCTCCTCTGCGGGTTGGTGTAATAGTTTTGCCTATTTGATTTATTAACTGGTCATTGTTTCCCAAATGAGTTTAATTCTTACCCGTAACTGTCCTCCATACTGCCTGTATTTCTGGGCACATTTTCAACAAGAAATCAATGCACTCAAATGTGAAAATTATGCTATAAATGTAATTTTATTACATGTGGGAATGAACGGAGAAGTAAGAGGTGATCTCGGAACTCGCGTTGTTTTTTTTCATGTGTTAGGGCAGGGTTAGAGTTGTGGACTGTCCGCATAACAAATGAACCAGCGAGTATTGACGAAGAGGGGACAAGGAACATGGGGGGCTCAACGAACATACCAAGCAAAATCACCGTTGGCCAATGCACTTTGAGTCTATTGTTCATTGAGTCCCAGTGTTCGTTAACCTCCCTCCTAATCTAATGACTATTACTTCTGAGCCCTGTATATTCTGACCCTCCCTCTCTTCAGGAGCATCAAGTCTGACCCTTGATTTTGCCTGTTGTCTTGATTTGTGTCATCGCGCCCGTAGTATTGCGATGGTTGAGTGCGGAGAATTGTTGTTGTGCCTGTTATCCTCAGGTCCCTCTTGGCTTACATAGCTTACACCTTTTACACCTACCTGTTACCTACCTCTAGAGTTAGAGTCTAGACATCGGTAACTGGAGTATTGTGTGGTAAAGTAAAGCAATGGTAAACTAGCTTTTTCTGAGTGTGCCAAGCTTACATGAAACAAGAAAGTAAGCGAAAAAATTTCAAACGCTTTTAACTTTGAATACCCCTACTACTCGTAGTCATGGAAAAGGGTTGCCTTGGTTGGTTGCCATGTCGGGAACTGAATGTAGTGTTCGTTACGGGGCGGGGCGGGGCGGGTTTTCACTCGCCAGACCCCGCCCTTAAACGGGGCCGGGGGGGTATGTTTCGGGTAATCCCCGCCCTGCCCCCGTCCGGGGCCCACCCGCACTCATTCCCTGGACGGGGCCCCGTTTGTTACCACCTATTTTTAACGGGGGCCCGTCTGGGGTATGGGTGGGGCGGGGGCCTGAGAGGGGACAGGGGCAGGGAATGCCGAAAAAGACACCCCGCCACAGGCCGTTCAGTGGGGCGGGGCGGGGAAAAGGGCCGGGGGCCCGCGTTTTTCAGGGCCCCGTCCGCCCCGTAACGAACTCTAACTGAATGCCGTATTAGGAGCTGTGCAGCAGCGGTACAAGTACGATTTGCTGCGCCAACCCAGGGTTCCCCGTTTTGCGCTGATATAACCAACTATTACACGGTCTTTATTTAAGGCCTGGTAAGTTTGCTTTCTCTGTTGTCTATCCTTACCCACGACATCCATGACCCGGCCTTCTTATCAATTCAAGGATTTCTTGCATCTCTCTGAGCTTCCACATTCCATTTCTCTCTGCCCGAACATGTTCTCCTCTCTTCCCCATTCCCTGTTAGAACCACATCGTTAGCAGACAAATATAGGCAATCCAACATCCATCGGTCGGCATGGCGTAATGCTTACCTCTATGCTTCCGACAATCATGCTACCGTGCTCAGAGGCCCCTATGCCGCAGAAGGCACTGCAAACTCCAATCTCTCTTGCATTCTCGAGGTTTTCTACAGCTTTACCGATACTTTTGAACTACACGACGACTGTCGGTTGAGAGAGATGAGCAACAACTTCAGCCAGGTAATTACTATATTGTCACCAATGGTATGTGTCTTCTGTCATTCAATCATCAGCCACTTCTCACTCAAAATAGGTTCCATCTTGTCCCTCGTTCAGGCTGTCATAATACATACATCCACTCTTCTGCCAATTGTGGCACCTCACTCCCATCCCTCTATGCCGCGCCCGGTATTACCAACGCCAATCCCCATTCAAGGGTGGAAATGATCAGTCTTATTTCCAGTACTTTCGACCTACGTGACAGTAGCGAACAATTAGTTCCGCGAGATAACCAATAGCTTGAATCTGGGGATTACTATATTGTCACGAACGGTAGATTTCTTCTGTGATTCAATCGTTACTGACTACTCACTGAGCCGCTCCCCTGGTATTCACCACGCAAATTGGTCAATTGGGGTCTATGATGGTTTGATTATGTGGCGACGATGGCATTGGCTGGTGCCGGAACGCTCTTTGTATGATGTCTTCTATTCGTCGATCCCGGCACTCATCCCCCCTTGTTATCTCGATTTTATGAAGTCCGCTAGCTAAGACAATAAGACAGATCCACATATCGGGCGTTTAGTCTATAAACCGACGACACGGGCCGATGTTTTGAAAGGCGCGCAACTTCCTCTCGGCCTGAAGGCCCTGTTAAGTGTGGGTGGAGACGAGCAAGGAATGATAGTCCAGCAAGCCCGCCGGAATGACATTATCCTTGCTAGGAAATTCTACGACGTAATTTCTGACACAGTCAAACTCTGTCGCTTTCGCAATCACAACCCATCACCCACCCTTAAAAGAACCTAGTATCGGAGGCCAATTTCTCCTCCGACTTCATCAGCATCTGCTCCCCCGCACATGCTAGCGCAGCAAAATACCGCTGACACTGGCTGGAAGACAGTGGTTGCGACTATGCCGGCGAGAGCGGGGAATGATACTCCATCTGGGACGAAGCATTCTACCTATGGAACGGCCTAGCTTCAGTAGTGGATCCAAAATTAGGCGGAAGGCAGCAGATATCCATCGAGACGCAGAAAGTCGTGGAGCGGAAAAAAACTACCACTTCCGTCACTCGGCCCTCGCTCCACCGCTCCTAGAGTTCTACCGGAATAGCTCAGACTAGATCAGGGTTCCGAATGGTCGGCGGAAGACTGGACTGGACTAGCTAGTCAGGTCGAAAGTCAAGTCTAGTCCAATGGTGGAAATTAGACTGACTGGTCAGTCAGGATTATGGAAACCGACTTGACCAAGACTGGTCTGACCAGGCCTGCCAAGCAATACAATATGCTATTTTTATCACTAAGTTATATATTACGTTCAAATAAAGCTTTTCTTAATTAAACTTATTGTTTCCATGAATTATATGGTGGAGATAGTGCCTCGCTTAGATTAGGGGTGGCGAAAATAGGTTCTTGAGTATCGAACCATTTGTTGGATACGCTTTCCATAATGGGCAAGTCATTGTGTAAGGGCAGGATCATGGTGATGAAGCATGATGCAATAGACTACGTATATCGGAAGTCATTTCAGTAGCGCATTTGCTTTCTATAAGTATTGGGGGTTTCTCCCCAATCGTAGTGGAACAAGTACAGAAAATTCAACACCATTTTTGGTTCACTAAGTGAGTGATATTACATGACCACATGCCACAATACCGGTATTGGATGCGACTTATCCATCAGGTAATCGTATTTCCACCGCATATCATCCTCTCCAGGATATTCTATCAACTTGTATTGAGGGGCTGTTGATTCATAGCGTGACAAGCGACTTTAAGATCCTAGTATAGCTTGGGCTTGGTGCCATTCAGACTCATGCGATCTTTTTATAAAGACTGGTCTGGGACCAGTTCAAACCGGACCGGACCACCCAAGTTAGTCGGGTCCAGTCATCGCCATCACCAGGACTGGCCAGCCCGGTCCCGCCTCCAAGACTTGACCGGTCGGACTATTCGGAACCCTGGACTAGATCGTGCCCTGTGCCAACTACAAGCAAATCACCCCGGCGGTGGAAAATTACCTAGAGGATCTATCCATCCCGCGCCGAGCTCCCTCCTTCACTAGGACACCCCAATGGCCACGGACTCCCTCTCACACATGATCTATTTCAGGTTCAACGCGCCGACAAATTACTTCACGGACATCACATACCCAAACTATCCCGCTCCCCCTTCAATCTCCTTCCGGCCAGCAAACACACACGTGATACGCAAGGAAATCCTCGGTTTCCACACAATAAACTCGCCCGCCTTCCTCCTCGCCCTCAAACTCCTCCTGCCACGTCTCATCCTAACACACGCACTGGGCAATGACCCTCCGGAAAATGAGCAACGGCGCAGTGTTCTCAGCCGTCCGGGGCCCCCGTAGGGCCCGGCGGGGGGACTGCCAAGACCCCCGGACGAGACGGGACGGCAAAATGTAGTCCGTCCTCGTCCTTTAATTCCCAGGACGGCCGTCATTAGCAAGGACGACGAGCCCCACGACCTGAGACAACTTCTGCCAGGGGACGGCAGGTAACTACATAGGACCGCCGGGGACGGTGGGGGACGGTGGGGGACGGCGGAAAACAGCGGAAAGCATCGGAAAACAGCGGAAGACGGCGGGGGACGACGGGGGACGACGGGGGACGGTGTGGGACGACCCAATGCCGTCCGTCCTAGTCCTTGGCTCTTGCTTGTCGGGCAAGTTCAGGAAAAGACGGGACGGGACGACGAAATGTCGTCCGTCCTCGTCCTTGCCCAGGACGGACGGACTGCCCCGTTGCGAACACTGCAACGGCGCCGGCCCCTTCTTCGCGATCTCCGGATTTCACCTGGATGCCACGCGCTTCAACCACTCTCACCAAGGGGGTATCGGACGACGGCGACTATGACGTGCTCACCGTAATGACTAGCTTCAAGAGGGGTTGTGTAGGCCGCCTAGGGAGCCTAGCCGGCTGCATCCTGGGGCGGAAGCTCGACCCGGAAAGAGCCATCAACAGCAGCGTCGGATCCAACCTTTGCGAGAGCTCCCAGGAAGACCAAGAGAACAACAGCTTCTGACAAAAGACCCCCTATAACAGTGGAGAAAATGGAATACCTACATCCAAACAGGTCACTAAAGGATATTATCAACGTAGCTCACGAAACGATTCCCCCTTATCGCCCCCCCCCCCCTAGCAGTAACTGATTTATTCTAGACAGATAAGTACATCTAGCACGCCCCACCGGGGTTATCCCAGATTCCGCAGAGGAATTACCAGTCAACCTCTCTACCGGAGAGGTGCGCGTCGCTGGA
>Ga0307509_10008814_pt1 | contig 12749 bp, 9 predicted proteins | sample 10_EM_MG_FD_202245 | JGI IMG/M metagenome (GOLD analysis project Ga0307509, IMG submission 202245) | Populus trichocarpa ectomycorrhiza microbial communities from riparian zone in the Pacific Northwest, United States - 10_EM | ecosystem: Host-associated > Plants > Roots > Unclassified | place...
GGGAGACATTAGCCTTGTGCCTGGCTGGACAATAATGTTTGGCTTTGTTATGGCAAGGCAGCAGTCTGTTGCCTTGTTGTCAGCAACGTGTTGGTGCTGTTGGTGGTGGCTTTCTCTGCGCCAAACGGTAATTTTTTATTTTAATTTATGAGGATTTTAGCTAAATTTGACCAAAATAGTAACCACGACTTTAAAAAAAATATATAAAATCATGAGAGAGAAATTATTTTAAAAAAATTATAAAATTAATACCAATAATTATTAAAACATGAAATCAATGAATTTAATTGTGTAATGATGACTTTGATATCACTATTTAGTTTTTCAAAACACATATATGCAATGAAAAATATAAATTTTAAATCTTTTTCAGGAGTTCAAAGATCTCATTAGATAATTTAGGTTGTTTAGAGTTTATATAAAGATTGTTTTTGATTTTGAATAATTACTTTAAGACTAAGTTGTTGCAAATCATAAGCTGTCTAAATTTATGGTCTCTAACGATAGTCCACACAAACTATTAGTGAGAAATCTCTTATGTTTTTTTAAAAGAAAGGGATTGTTATATCTTTGAATGCTAACTTTTTTTATATATATATTTTTCAAGTATTCTGTATTGTTGTCCTGTAAAAATAAAAAAAAAACATTATATTTTTAAATAAAAAAACATTTTAAATCACATCATTACAACAATTTCAATAAAGTAATCCATGTCCTTGCAGTTCTGTTGCCGTTTCGTGGGAAGCTGCTGAATGCATTTCAATTCTACCTTTTGACCATTGCATTGCTTCAGATTGAACCCCGAAAATTGAAGATGATGGTCTTATAATTCTCTCTTGTTGTCGAGTGAACACTGATCGGTTGGACGAACTGAGCCCTGCATCGGAGTCATTACTGGGCTGGAGATTACGGTGCTTATATTTCAATAAACTTCGACATCGGGGTTCCAACAAAAGGATAGATTGACTAGAGTGTCGAGAAGAGAGCATTATTTGGTTTTGGTCAGCCCTTTATGATACGTCTTAAGCATTGTTTATTGCTCGATAACCACCACCAAGTTTCCTCTCCCTGAGAGTTTGATAAACCCACCAACCCCCTCCTAGACTTTGATTTATTCAACACATGTTTCACCTAATTAACTACCATCTCTAAATCAATCCAAAATAAATATAAAAAATCCCAATCCAACCCGACTTGTTACTATCATACCACACACCGCACAGATGCTTCCATGCATCAGTCTCAACTTCCCTGAAAAGTGAAAACACCAAAATAAATATTCATTCGAACCTCTCCTTTCCCCGTTTCTCTTGGCTTGCGAATAAGCAGCCTGCAGCCGGGCAAAGTAAAATCAGAAGCTGGGTTGTATGTGTGTGCCCGAACAATACCGACTTCTCCTTCACAGTTTCTGGTCGAACATAACACAACTCATCTCTTCAACCTCCACACACGCACACACACGTATGTCTTCGTGCTTGTCCATAATTGCGTAACTGTTGTAAAGCTATAAAGAAACATCGCCCCCTCTGCTGTCATAGAGTTACTTCTTATTTTTCGCTGATAGTCGGAGACTCCAAATCTAAATTATGGCCACTGATATCCCATCCTTTAATATCTCAACCCTGGAACAAATGTAAGTTGCTCACTTTGCTTTTCAATTTGATCACTTTTTACTTTTTAGATTTTGGATTCTATGATAACATAAAAATTCCTTGAACCCCATTTGGTTATATAAAGGAGTTTTACTGGTAAAGATGAACTGAGGGAGATTATAAACGAGGACCCTGTTTTTAGCTGAAATGGAGAAATTGATTTTAACCCATTAAACGTTCTTATGCCCTTTTGTTTCTTCTTTTAATTCTGTGAATTTTAGAGCGAAAGTTGAGAATTGGTGATCAAAGAACCTTGGTAACATTTTCATGTGGTGTTATTTCGAAATTTGGAGAAAGGTTGCATTGAAAGAGGAAAAGGACGGAGAGAGCATAGTCATTGATATCACCTTATGGCTTGTTGAAGTAGTTGTTATTTTCCTGTCTATAGCTGATGAAAACACTTGATTTACTTTGATTTTTTATTTTTTCACTTTGATTCTGGTTGTAGGTACATTGATTCTTGCAAGAGGCATGGTGTCCTACCTAATACAGAAATTTTATCTGGTTTCCTTAAGGTCAGTGTAGGTTAGAGTTACAATTTACCTGTGTGTTCAACAAAACCTGATTAAAATAACAGTAACTTGTATGTGTTTAAATTTGTAATGTTTGATTTAGGCTAGGGTTTAAATTAGTTATTGATGGAAACAAGAAGTTGAACCTGCCTGATCACTGCTTTGCTGTTCAGGCTGAGGTTAAAAAGTCCTGTAATGAGATATGTAGCTTGGAGATCATCTTGGACCATCTTGAAGATATTGATGTTCCTCCGCTTCTTGATGTGTGTGCAACCATTGAAACTTCTGAGATTGAAGTGGTTGACATACGTAACGGACCGAATTGTGCTTTGCATGTAGAATATGCTTTATCTTTGATGCGTGCTTTCAATCAAAAGCTTCAAGTAGTTGATCTTCAGGATTTGCCATTTGGAAAGGACTTCTTGCGGTATATAGCTGTTCTTATTGTTGTTACTTGTATAATGCTTTTGATGAGTAAAAGCAGTTCTATGATAAGGCACCAAAGGGACACCATCTGTTTGCAGTGATCGGAAAAGCCACTCCAGAAATAATGAATAAAAAATTCTAAATTGCCCTCATTTACCCAAAAAAATATCTCTGCATACCAGAAATGCAAAGTCGGTAGCCACTGAAGGTTCTTCCACTTCCAAAGCAGCCAGAAATTGTGAGGAAGGCCTAGACAAGAAGAGACTTCCTAAAACCTCAACATCATTTCAGAATCTGACTATGCATTCTTTTGTTAGAATTGTCTAGAATCCCGAATTCTTTCTCTTAAACGAGCATGGAATACGTTGTAGTTTTCTGGAATATGATATATTTTTTTTATTACTAACTTCAGTTTCATACTCAGGGAGCTTTCTCAGAAAGGTTTAGCTTGCCAAATTTTGAATTTGAAGTCTTCTCATTTCCGGAATCTGAACATGGCAGGGAAATTCATGCAAATACATACCCTCAACCTTGATTTTAGTACTTCACTGACAAGCTTCCAGGAGGATTGTTTTACTTGCATGCCCATTCTAACTTGCCTCTCAATGTGCGAGACAAGAGTTGCAAATCTCTGGACAACTATTGCAGCACTTTCTAAACTCTCTTCTTTGGTAGAACTTCGGTTTCAGAAGTGGACATGCTGCAATGATTCTGCCTCTCCTTCAGCATCTTCAGGTGGAAATTTGGAGGATCAACCTGATGTTAGAGAACTTTTGACTGATATTGATGAAGAATCATTTCTTAACCAAGGCACAGATGAGGGAACCGGGAATGTGTTTTCATTCAATGATATAGCTACAGGTCAGCAAGTTCAAAGTATGATGGAGGATTCATCAGATGACAATGAAGTTGATTTTTCAAGTTATTGGCAAGAATTTGATTATATGGATCTGTTGGCCAATTTTTCTTCTGGCTGGAACAGGCAGGTCAATCTGCAAAGTGAGGTAATGCACATGTGCTCTTTCCTTATGTCCTGGTCGCTAGTGATCTCAGTGTAAGGAAGCGGGTGCATCTTATCACTGAAGAAAGTGGCATCATTTTGTTTGTTTTCAATTGGTAGCATTCAGAACGAATCTTTTTAATTCATGTGAAGAAGTCTAGCAAAGTATGATTATTGTAAGTCTAGCAAAGTATGATTAGTGTATCTTTTCACCTGCAATTCTTTTTAATTTTTGTATTTCTCCTGGTCACATTAGACTTGAAAGGATTGGTGGATTGTGGATCTTGTTTTTCTTGTCCTTTTCATTTTAAAGTGGCAAGTGTCTGGTCAGTTGTGGTTATAAATGTAGACTTCCTATAGTGCATGATCCCAGCTTCCTTTATAATGCTGGATTGCTAAATATGTAATATAGATTGAATTTATAGTATTTTCTTGTGTCCATCCAACCCCCTTTCTTTATAAATACTCAATAATCAAATTTGTTATTTGCTTGGCAGCTTTCTTCTGGTACATCGTGGGATAAAAAAGAAGAGTCCCTGCATGGTTCCTTTGGGAGACATGTTGCAGATGTTCCTTCGAAGTATATCTCTCATCATGCTTCACCAATATGCTTCGAGAAACATTATAGAGAGTACATGATAGCTTCATTACCCAATTTGAAAGTTTTGGATAACTTACCTGTCAGAAAGATTGACAGCGAAAGGGCTGCTGTTACATTTTCACAATATTTCGAGTACTTACCATACAATCGGAAGCATAAAGAGAGTGTTGTCAGCATCTTGCACAAGCGTGAAATAAAAGATACCCGTTCTCATATGCTGTCAAAAAATCAAAAGCCTTCTTATTCTCATGGAAACTCCCAATACTCTTATACCCGGTCTCTTTGTGCTGCAAAGTTGGGATCTTCTGCTTGGCCGTTGTTGCATTCACTTTCTGTATCAGGCTGTGATTTAGGTGATGGAAGTAGGAGTTTCCGGCCCAGACAGTTTGAGTACCATCCATCTCTTTCTAGCCTAATGGTGTTTGGAACCTTGGACGGTGAAGTTGTTGTGGTCAACCATGAGAATGAGAAAGTAGTTAGGTACGTTTCATCACTTGGTGCCATGAATAGTGTGTTGGGACTCTGCTGGCTCAAGAAATATCCATCTAAGGTATGTCATTCTGCATTAAGTGCAGTGGATATGTGTCTTTGCATGATGTTCACCTTTTTGTAATTACTTTTGTTTTTCTCACTAGTGTACAAGAAATTATGCTTTGTATGTAAGTTAGGTAATTGTAAACGTCTAACTAATTTTAGAAATGGTCAATAGCTAATTTAAAGTGTTATCCATTTAAAAACAGAGTTAGTTTGATCTGTACTTCTACAGGATTTACTTGAATTTGGTGAGGTGATTAATACTACATGATGCTCATGCGCATCAAGTTAGGAACAGCATATTCTAAAACAGTGTGCATGTTGCTCCGGCCTCCACAAGACCGAACAACTTCTAAGATGCAATAAGATCATTAGACATTTTCTGTCAAGCTTTTGTTAGAGCATTTGATTATGTGCATATCAAGTCCCTGATCGCATGGCTACTTCTGATTCTGATTTGCTTTCAGTTCATAGCAGGTTCAGATAGTGGTTTGCTAAAATTGTATGACATAGAGCACATGCCCCCAACAGTTACGGGCATGTATTCAGCTGCCGGTTCAATCACCTTTGATGACTTTGACCAATTGACATCTGTTCATGTTAACTCCACCGACGAACTATTTCTGGCAAGCGGATACTCAAAAAATGTTGCTTTGTATGACATCAACAGTGGAAGGCGCATACAGGTGTTCACTGATGTGCACAGAGAGCACATCAATGTTGTCAAGTTCTCAAACCATTCCCCATCAGTTTTTGCAACTTCTTCATTTGATCAGGATGTCAAACTATGGGACTTGAGACAGAAACCAATACAGCCTTGCTATACTACTTCAGTCTCTAGAGGAAATGTGATGGTGTGCTTTTCTCCAGATGATCAATATCTTCTTGCATCTGCTGTTGATAATGAGGTATTCTTTGAATTAATTTACTGCATTTTTAGGGGCATGCAGTTCCATCAATTTGAATGTTAAATTAAATTAGGGCCCCATCAATTGCTTTCCCTCATACAGAATCCACCCTTAACGAAACTGAGTCATGATGTGCATACAGATAAGAATTTTCCCCCACAATGCAATGTTCTAAACCCTTTCTTGTTTGTAATGTCACCCCTTACTTTTTTAGTACTTCATCCTAGTGATCTTCATCTGGATTGAGCCCTAATTACCTGGCCATCTAAGCTGTGTTTACTGTCTATGATGACTTATAATACCACATACTATGTTCAAGATAGGAGGAGTAGAATTGTTTATTGCAGATGTGATTCATCAGGGTTTCAAACTCATGGACGTATTTCCTTTATTTCAAGCAACCCTAGCAGTTAGCTTCTTAGTCCTTAATTTATGCTCCTTTTGCAATTTGGCCTTGACAACTTGCTGAATGTTCATTTCCTCTCCTTCAATTATACCTTGTGCACTGATTTTTTTTTCCTGATATTTATTACAATTATTTCACTCGTTTTAAGGAAATTAGTGGAGTCTTGAGATTAAAATGTAGAAATGTATCAGGTTCGACAACTTTTGGCTGTTGATGGGAGGCTTCACTTGAGTTTTGACATAGCACCTACGGGAAGTTCACAGAATTACACCCGTTCCTACTACATGAATGGAAGGGATTATATTATAAGTGGGAGTTGTGATGAACATGTGGTCCGTGTTTGCTGTGCTCAAACTGGAAGGCGTTTCAGAGACATATCCTTGGAGGTACCTTCATCTTTTAATTGGGACGTGGAAGCATAGATTTCAATTAATGACATAAAAGTTATAGAGATATTGATATTGGAACCATATTTGCCCAGGGAGGGTTCTAGGATTGCATTTTCTTGGAACCTGTAAACTGAGCATATGCTGTTCTTTTGCAGGGGAAAGGCCTAGGGAATTCAATGTATGTGCAATCTTTGAGGGGAGATCCTTTTAGGGTGAGTTTACACTTGCTATTGATTCTTAACCTTCTTTTGTCAATTCGAGAGTAGATTTGAGAAACTTCTTAATTCTTTCAGTGTTTGGATTTTGAGCAAAATATTGTCATTTGTTAATTTACCTCGTGAAATCTCTCTTCTCCTCCATATTAGTATTATGTAACTTGTTGGTGAAAGCTACTTTGTTTTTTAGTCTGCCATCTTCTCTCTCTCTCCACTTGCCCTCCAGCCACCTTTGTCAACCTCCCATGTGTTTTGGAAATAGTCATATAGCTCTTTCATTTAATCCCATTTGAGTAGCTTCTGTTTGGTATATTGTTAAACTACCAAGCTGAGGTTTGTGCGTTATTGAATTATTAAATGAATCACATTTGTGTTTTTATGTCCCTGTACAAAGGATTTCAACATGAGTATATTGGCAGCCTATATGCGTCCCAACTCGAGGTATGAAATTGTGAAGGTATAAATTCTTGCCCTGCTTTTCTGACTTTGTATTTTGAAGCTTGTTGCTTGGTCCATTTTCCTTTTAAGATTCTAAGATTTTAAGGTACAATTTGCAGGTCAATTTGCTAGCTTCCTGCGGGAATGCCAAGGGATACTCTAAAAGCCGGGATTCCTGCCCATCCACTAGCATGGGAGGTTGAGGTTTATTTTCTTTTCATGACAAGAGTAGGATTTGAGCTTGAAATCTCACCCACTTCTGGGCTAAACACCCAATGGTAAAAAAAATGTAAATTAATCATGGCTTATAAGATCTTTATCTTTGTAAATGTAATGAACATGCATTTCGCAGTGCAAACAATTCTAGCATAAGCAATCAACGTCATGGTGATTAGTTGAAGAACCCATGGCGTTAAAGCGTTTGTAATTTGATCTGGGCATCTGGGATCTCAGCAGCTTAATTTGTTCTAACAAAACTATACAAGGTAGAGGAGGGTATTAGAAGTTTCCAAAAGTGGCACAAAATCATTCATTTTAATGGAAGGAATCCCCCAAAACAAACAACTTGGCAATTAATATTGAGATTTAGATGAAAGGATGACATCGTTGATCATCGACCGTCGAAATAGAGTAATGCTATTCATCATTCCCAGTTATTTTTACGAACAATATCATCCGTGGATGGATGTAAATCGTGAAACGAGAGGAACAAAAACAGGCGTTGGACTTTTCATTTCTGTACTCGAGGGTCATAAAACGCGGGAGTAAAGGCTCAACCACCTAGGAGTACTCATCTTAATTGTATCTGTCCTCATTGCTTACGTTGTAGTAGATAAAACTACTAGTTATGCCACCGAGAACGTACCTGCTGGCGCCAGCGGTGTGTGTGTGTGTCTATATATATATATATATATATATATGAGCACGTTCCTGGGAGTGGGGTAACTTTTAATTATAGTTTTTTTAATTAAAATTAAAAAAAAACAAAAGATTTCTGTGAAATTAGGTTAATTAATGAAACACTTTAAACTATATTTTATATATATACACTAAAAGAAAATAGATTTTTATAGTTGAAATGGCACAATTATTTTTTTTTCAATTTTTTACTGTAGTGGATACTGTGTAGTTATGGTAAATATGTAATTTTTTGTTTTTTTTTAAAATAAGTTTTTCTTATATTTTTCTATCTTTATATTTGATATTTTTATTATTTTATACTCGGACTATTTATCGTTATTTTTTTATCATTATTTTTTGTAATATTTTTTTTTATATTTTTTCATTATAAGTTTTTGAAAAAAATATTATTTTTTATTCTTTACACTTGCAATATCTATCCCTCTATATTTCACATATTTATATTATTTTTTTGTTCTTATCATAATTTTTTTGTAATTTATTTTTTTATATTTTTATTTGAAAAATTATTATACAAAAACTAAGAAAATGATGTTTAAATATATCAATTATAATTTTGTTCTATTTTTTTATTATATTAAAAATAAGTTTGGAATTTTTCATATTTTTATTAATATATATGATTTTTACTATATTTTATTTTTATTTATATTTTTTATTTGCATATATATATATATATATATATATATATGTATGTTAAAAAAAATATTTAGTCTCGTTAACATTTTTTTTCTTTTTATATTTATTGATATAAATGATTCTTAGGTTGTGTTTGTTTCTCGGAAAGTGGTTTTCGGAAAATCACTTTTCAAACTTTCATGTGTTTGTTTGTTATTATAAAAGTTGGTCAACAAAAAACACTTTCTTATCAAAGAAAAATTTGACTTGATTTCCAAGAAAGTATTTTCCTTTTATTTTGGAAGGAAAACACTTTTCAGAAGTTGTGAAAATTTTAAAAATATCATATTATTTACTGATTATGTCAAATTTGATCCTCAAACTTTTGATTGTTATATATTTTGTTTGAATCTTTTTTTTTTCAAATTCATCCCTTAAAATTTGATTTAATTTGATTTTTATTTAACTTTGGTCCTTATTTTTATGATTGTTATTTACTTTTCTCTTATTATTTTTTAAATTAAAATTTTTTATCTATCAAATTGGTCCTCATTCTTTGATTGTTACTTATTTTATTTAAATAATTTAAGAAATTGTAATTATTATTATTTTAATTTCATAATCTTTTAATTTTTTTTATCTGTTAGATTTGATTTTTATTATTTTGATTTTTATTTATTTTATTTGAGATAATTTATTAAATTAGATTTTTTTCAATTCTATTCTCATTCAACTTTTTAATTTGTAAGATTTGTTCCTTATTATTTTAATAAACTTGAAAAATAAAATAAAACATTAATAAACTGTTTTCCAGCTCATTTTCCATAACATAATCAAACACTTGAAAGTGTTTTTCAACTTATTTTTCATGACATTATCAAATATTAAAAAATAATTTACTTTTATGAAATTTATTTTTCAAAAGAATCACTTTTCAAAAAACTATTTTTCAAAAAAAAAAAAAACTTTCGTGTAAATAAACGAGTCCTTGATTCTATTAGATAACTGGTATATAATTAAAATAATACACAGAACGCAACAGGAAAACAAACAAATCCACAGTATCTCTTGCTCGCAAGCTGAAAACGCGTCTGGATATGGCTGAATCCACCGCTCATTCGTAAACTGCCAAGCGAAGCTCCAGCTGTTCAATTTAATGCCCACACCCGTACCACTTTAAACTTTATTAATGGCTTTGGTGTTATATATTCCCACGTACTCTCCCACTCCTCTCTTCACTCCACTCCCTCTTAGGCTCTAGTTATATCTCTGCTGCTGCATGCTTTGATTGAAGCAAAACAAGAGATGAAGCTCTTCTTTGCTGCTTTGTTGCTGTGCTCCCTCCTCTTCAGCTCATCTTTCTTGGAACCTGTCATGGCCAAGTCATGTAACTAATCAAGGGCTTCGTTTACTAATTAATTTAAAAGCTGAGATATATATTTAATTACTACTTTCTTTGTTAGGCCTCTAAAATTAGCAAATGCAGGCTCCATCCCTGTTTGTGTTTATTTATTTAGTTCTCGAAATACTCATCATGTTGGTGATTTCTTGTGGTGTAGCTTTCTGTACCAAGAAGTGCAATACGAGGTGCGCAAACGCTGGCATACAAGACAGGTGCTTGAAGTACTGTGGAATATGCTGTGAACAGTGCAAGTGTGTGCCTTCTGGAACTTATGGGAACAAGCACGAGTGCCCTTGTTACAGGGACAAAAGGAACTCCAAGGGCAAGCCCAAGTGTCCTTAAATGATAATCTCTTACACAGTCAGGATGTGCCTGTGTTGAGAAAGTAAGATCTCATGTATATGTACGAGCTAGCTGTGTATAATTAGTTCTTGGGAGTGTACTTGAGTGATTAGCTTGCGTGCGTGGGGTTAGCTGCTAGATATAATAAGAGCATGTCAATCCTGTTCCCCTTTTTATTTCTCTTCGTGTTTGTTTTTTTTTTCTGGCATTAGTTGCGGGCTTTGATTAGCTTGGTCGTGCATGATCGTGTAATGAAGACCAGTGAATTAATGCTGCTGTTCGTGTCGTACGTCTTATTCTGTTAAAGTGTGTTATTTTCTTCGTTCAACTTGCGATTGATATTTGATTAATTTCAAATGGTTATGATTAATTAAATTTATTAAACTGTCTCTCCTTTCTAATCTTCACCAGTTTGAGTACTTAACTCTAATCTGTATATTTCTTTTTTAACTAGAACTTACCACCACCTCCGAGATGTGTTCGCAAAAGATGAGATCCGGTAATATTTTTTGTTCATTAATCGCTTACATGGTCAACAAGATCAAGAATGAGTTTGTAATATTTATGGCTTGCTAACTCATTCAGCCATAGTTTTCATATCCGATCCGGTTTAAGGCTCGAGTTCCGGGTTTTGACCAGATCACCTGATTGGCTGGGTCAATTTTATTTTTTTTAAAATCAAAACGGCATCGTTTTAGTAAAAAAACAAAAAACAAAAGTCAATGGGTTTTTGACTGGGTCTTACCGGGTCATCGGGTCAACTAGCCGGGTCACACCAGATTCTTCCTTACTCTATTTTTTTTTTCAACCCAATCCGGTTTCAGTTCCAGGTCAGTCAGGTTTCAAATCAATGCCTAACCGAGTTTCAAAACAAATATACTAAGATGCTGTTTGGATATGCTGTTGCGGTCGCGGTTGAAATTAAAATCTGCAACATAGTGTTTGGTTAACACCAACCATGTTTTTTATTGGTGTGGGTCCCAGTCCAAAACTAAGGTTGGACTGCAGTTTTTGAAATGCAATTACCAATTGCTTTTCATGTGTTTTCTCTTCTCTCTCATCACCGACACTTTCCCCTTACTTTCTCAACGGTCGCAAAACTTTCCCAACCCTCACCCAAATTGTTCACAACACGGTTAATTGGCAAATCAATTTGGCCATTGATCTACAAACTCCCATTTTCCACATTCCCCAGACTGTTCCCCTCTCTCGTCTCTTGCCGACAACAACCCCTTTTCAAAATTTTGCAAAAACAACCATGTACAGGACGACGCCAGTTCTGAGAGCATCCTTCCTCAGTCCCTTCTTCTTTCCAAACACCCACAAAGATCGTCGCCCAAACCTTCACCGATCTGTCCCTCCATTGTTACCATTGCAGAAAAACCCAACAGCTTCGTGCTGGGAAAGGTCACACGAGTGAGAGACCCGTAAGTACCTGCCTTATCTTCGTTAATTTTTTTTTAAAATTTAGCTCAAAATTTCATTTCTGTTTTAGGTCTCCATTGTTTCTTTTTGCAGAAAAACGCTGCAGAACCGTGCTGGGAAAAGTCACATAAGAGAGAGACAGAGGTAAGTTCTTGCCTTTATCTCCATCTTCATTTTTTTTTAGCTAAAAATTTCATTTCTGTGATGCTGCATGATCTGTTTACTGTGCGTTCTTGGTTTGTTTGAATTGAGCTAAAAAGAGTAGTTTGATGTTGTTGCTTCTCTTCTGTTTATTGTGCCTTCGTCAATTTTTTTAATTGAGCAAATTTCATTGCATTTTTGTGTTGCTTCATGACTTGTAATGTGCGTTCTTTAATTTTTTTTACTTGAGCTAAAAATTTCATTTGTGCTGCTGTTTGGTCTTTGTATTGTGAGTAATTATGTGTTGTTTGTTGAAATTTGTTTTTCTGTTGATGTCTAGCCTACAGTGCTGCTGCTTCATTAAAATTAATTAATCTGGAAACAATGTCATGCATCCATGCTGATCTGTTTACTGTGCACATTGAAGTTGTTTTTGCTTGATAAACTGTAGAGTTCTTTACTGTGCACATTATGTGTGTTTTATATTGGAATTAAGGTACCATGAAATTAATTTTGGGTCAATTGGATTATTTGCTCTACTGTATTATGTTCCCAATTGAAATATCTCGGCCCACTTCGTTGGTTGGTAGTTTTCCTACTGTTACAATACAAACTGATTTATTTCTCTGCTTTTCATTTCATAATATTCACTTGTTTGTTGAATTTGATGGTCTTATCCATAAATGCTGACTTTTTTTTGGTTGTTGGTTTAGATATTTCCCTTATCTCTTTAACAAGATTTTCATACAAGACATGGTCAATAATACATGTATGTAGATCTCTTAGTTTTCTAGTTTCTCATATCGCCAGTAGATAGCA